>ERZ791911.78-NODE-78-length-94461-cov-5.884647_pt1 | contig 94461 bp, 81 predicted proteins | sample MGYA00510142_ERZ791911 | MGnify/ENA primary metagenome ERZ791911 (study PRJEB30046, sample SAMN00792056) | human gut metagenome | study: EMG produced TPA metagenomics assembly of the A metagenome-wide association study of gut microbiota in type 2... | reverse complement strand
AGATGAATGGTATGGGACAGCCACAGATGAATGGTATGGGACAGCCACAGATGAACGGCATGGGACAGCCGGGCATGAACGGAATGCCACAGCAGGGTATGCCGGGACAGGCACCATATGGACAGCCAGGATTTGGTGGTCCGACACCAGCGCAGCCGGCAAAGCCAAAGAAAGGTCTGATCATTGGTATTATTGCAGCAGCCGTTGTTGTATTGGCAGTTGCATTTGTTCTGATCTTCAAGGGCGGATTCGGAGCAAAGGGAGGAGCATCTTCCCCAGAAGCAGTTGCACAGCAGTTTATCGAGGCGATGAATGATCAGGATGTAGATAAGATGGCAGCACTTTGTCCACCATTCCTTGATCCAGGACAGGAAGATATTGAGGATATGCTTGATTCTTATTCTGGATATGATGTAACTTTCAAGTATGAGGGCGTTGAGAGCAAAGAGATGTATGACAGCGATGATCTGGATGATCTTGAAGAGGATATCAGTGATTATGCAGACAAAACAATCAAGCTGCAGGACGCTTGTGATCTGGAGTTCTCTTTCAACGTAGCAGTGACAATGAGTGGCGAGACTTACGATCAGTCAAGCACATATCCAATCACATGTATCAAGTACAAGGGAAACTGGTATCTCTATGAGTAAGAAGACACAGACGATTCTGACAATCTGTGTAGATATAAGTATGCTGGCAGTCATTGTGACTGCCAGCTATTTGTTACTCACGGGGAAATTGCAGGGGAACTGGATTCATGTAGCGCAGATCGCAATTATCGCTGCGATTCCGACGCTCTTCTTTGTAAGTTTCTTGAATTTCGGTATGCAGAAATACGAGAAGATGCGCCCGGAGGATGCGTGGGAAGATGAGAACGATGAAACAGAAGAACAGGATGAAAATAAAAATGCACCGCAATCATAATAACTGCGGTGCATTTTTTATTGCTGATCGAATGTAATGCTGTCTGCCCATTGCAACATGGACTTTTCTAAAGAGTCGTACGAACGGTGCTTGCACACGAATTCACAGATCCAGTAATTGTTCCCTTCCTTCAGCATGCAGTGCAGATAGGTGTATTTGGCACCGGATACGGTCTGCGTGTTGCTGAAATAATAGTAGTTGTTCCGCTGTACCAGCTTATCAGTGGAAATGCCGTTCAGGCTGCAGATTTCCTTTGCGTAATCCTTCAGTCCTGCAATTTCGTAGCCCTGATATTCAAGGTCGGACGCATTTTCGGTTTTTACGGAAAATGATACATCGTCGCTGACGAAGTAGGCGTCAAAACCGGACATCTTACTTTCTTTGAAATTATCGGTCAGGGTAATGGTCATCGTACCAACGGTGAAGTTTTTGGGATTGCCGCTGCATCCACATAGGAGACAAGCGGTAAGCACGATCAGGCACAGCCCTAAAGTTATTTTTTTTGATTTCGAACGCATAGTTAAACTCCTTTCCTAGTTGCCGTCGTCTTGCTGATGCTGTTTGGAGAGTCCTTCCTGTATAAATGCATCGATGTTACGTTCGGTTGATTTTAAAATGGCTGCCAGCCGTTCCTGTTCGGCGGCTTTTTCTTTTGCAGCTTCGATTTCGCGTTGCTTTTTTTCTTCATCCTCTGCAGCTTCCCGGTTGAGCCGGGCCATGATCTCGTTGGCACGGGCTAACACATCGTCGTCGACACCTGCCGGAATCTCTTCCGGATCTAATGCAGAATTGGTGCTGCTTATGTCTGGTTCTGCATTGACAGCCGGTGCGGATGCCGTTGGTTCGGCAGACATATGTGCTGCCTCCGAAACCAGATCGTCGATATTATGGTGGCTCTGCCGGTTCGTGTCAAGCACGGCATCTGCAAGCGCCTGAGCATCGAGCGTTTCTGACTGCGATGGTTTCGTTGGTGCCGCATATTTGACGTCCGGCTCTTTTTCTTCTGGCCACTCGCCGCTATGGATGAGTTTATAGACCGGCTTATATACGATACACCACCATTTGTAGACGGTTCGTTTTGCCCGGAATAGAAAGTTATCGTACATGTAAGCCTCCTATATATTTTGTGTATAAATGTATAATGCTATCACTATAATAGCATGATTTTATCTGGAATAAAAGTTAAAAATTTGTTAGTTTTTTATGATAAAAATACTTTTGAAATATGGTTGTAAATCTTGACATAAGCGATTATACTAGGGGTGTATGTCAAAATGGGAGAAGATTTGGCAAATAAATATAAAACGAGGTAATAAGTGATGAGAAAGACAAAGATTGTTTGTACGCTGGGACCTGCAACGGATAACGAGGATGTACTGCGGAAGCTTATGCTTGCCGGAATGAATGTGGCAAGACTGAATTTTTCGCACGGTACACACGAAGAACAGAAGAAACGTATGGACATGGTCAAGAAGCTGCGTGCGGAGCTTGGACTTCCAATCGCAATTTTGCTCGACACAAAAGGACCTGAGATTCGTACCCGCGATTTTGAGGGTGGAAAGGCAGAGCTTAAGGCGGGTGATTTCTTCACACTGACAACGAGAGATCTTGTTGGTGACAGCACCATTACCTCTATCACATATAAGGATTTGTATAAGGATGTACAGATTGGTACTCATATTCTGATCGACGATGGTCTGATCGAGCTTCAGGTAACATCGATCAGTGGAGAGGATATTTTATGTACCGTTATTACCGGAGGCCCGGTTTCTAACCACAAGGGCATCAATGTGCCGGATGTGCATCTGAATATGCCGTACTTAAGCGAAGTAGATCAGAGCGATATCCTGTTTGGTATTGAGCAGGACGTAGATTTTATAGCGGCTTCTTTCGTTCGTTCAGCTAAGGACGTATTGGAAATCCGTGAGCTGTTAAATGCGAACGGTGGAAATAACATCAATATCATTTCCAAGATCGAGAATTCTGAAGGCGTTAACCACATCGACGATATCATTTATGTGTCCGATGGTATTATGGTAGCCCGTGGAGATATGGGTGTGGAGATTCCTTGCGAGGAAGTCCCAGTTATCCAGAAGATGATTATCAATAAGGTATATATGGCTGGTAAGCAGGTTATCACAGCGACACAGATGCTGGATTCCATGATCAAGAATCCGCGTCCGACACGTGCGGAGACAACGGATGTAGCCAATGCAATCTATGATGGTACAAGTGCGGTTATGCTGTCTGGCGAGAGTGCTGCCGGTAAATATCCGGTAGAGGCAGTTGAGATGATGGCAAAGATTGCAGAGCGTGCAGAGGCAGCCATTGATTATAAGAAGAATTTCTTCCACTATGAGCGTGCAGCAAACCAAAACGTGACAGATGCGGTCTGCCATGCAGCTTGTACAACAGCCATTGACTTAAATGCGGCAGCGGTTATCATCGTGACAAAGTCTGGTGTATCTGCAAGAAATATTTCGAAGTACAGACCAAGCTGCAACATCATTGCCGGTACGACAAGTGACAAGGCATATCGTCAGCTCAATATGTCATGGGGCGTAACTCCGGTACATCTCGAAGAGCAGAATGAGGTATTCACACTGTTTGATCATGCAGTGGCAGCAGGTAAGAAGCAGGGCTTGTTACAGCCGGGCGATAAGGTTGTTATCGGCGCAGGTGTACCACTTGGTATTTCCGGAAATACAAATATGTTGAAGGTTCAGGTCGTAGAGTAAGAGAGGGTTTATGAAAACACTGGTGATAATTCCAGCCTACAATGAGGCACCGAATATTGTGCATACGGTAGAAAGCTTAAAAGCAGCATGCCCGGACGTGGATTACGTAGTTGTAAATGATTGTTCTGGCGATGATACAGCAAAAATCTGTGAGGAGCATGGATATACATATCTGAATCTTCCGATCAATCTGGGGATTGGCGGAGGTATGCAGACTGGATATCGGTATGCAGCAGAAAATGGATATGATATTGCAATTCAGATGGATGGAGATGGACAGCACAATGCGGAATATATTCCTGATTTGATTGCCCCGATTGAAAAAGGAGAGGCGGATCTGGTTATTGGATCACGTTTTATCAATAAAGAAGGGTTTCAGACATCGGGTATGCGCCGTGCAGGTATCAATATTCTGAATACAGTTCTCCGGTTGTGCGGACATGTCCGGGTAACAGATGCGACAAGTGGATTTCGCGCAGCGTCCAGGGGAGTCATTACGTTTTTTGCTCATAATTATGCACAGGATTATCCGGAACCGGAGTCAATCATTGCAGTGAATGCAAGTGGATTTAAGGTAAAGGAGGTTCCCGTAATCATGAATGAACGAACCGCAGGTGTGTCTTCGATTAGCCCGTGGAAGTCGGTATATTATATGATAAAGGTAACTCTGGCAATTGTGATTTACCGGATTGCAGGAAAAAAGTGGAGGTAAACAGATGATGACAACTATATTTCGTATAATTTTGTTGATCGGCGTGCTGTTATACCTCGCGATTATACTGGTATTGATGCGGAAGGGACGGATGAGTTTAAAATATTCATTGATCTGGTTCCTGTCCGGTGTGATTTTGCTGATTTGCGCGATATTTCCACAGGTCATTCGGTTCTTTACACAGTTGATGGGTGTGTATTCTGAAGCAAATGCAGTATTCTTTATTGGGGTTTGCTTCCTGATTCTGATTGGGCTGTCATTGACGTCGATTGCGTCCGGACAATCAGAGCGAATCCGGACATTAGTGCAGACACAGGCAATTCTGGAAAAACGCGTGCGCGAATTGGAAAAGAAGATGGAGCAGATGGAGCATGAAACAGAAAAATAATTTTACGGCAAGGGATCATACATTTGTGATCTGTGCATACAAAGAAAGTAAATATCTGAAAAACTGTATCCGGTCCCTGGAGAACCAGACAGTGAAAAGCCACATTCTGATTGCAACATCAACAGGGAATGCATATATTCGTGGTTTGGCAGAACAATACCATATTTCTTTATATGAAAATGATGCCCCATCCGGGATTGCAACGGATTGGAATTTTGCGTATCGTCAGGCACATACAAAATTAGTAACGATTGCACATCAGGATGATATTTATAATCCAAATTATCTGGAAGAGATGTTAGACGCATTGAATCGTGCAAACGATCCGATTCTTGCACATTCGGCATATTATGAGATTCGGGATGGAAAACCGGTGTATAAGAACCGGTTGTTGACAATTAAGAAGCTGTTGTTGCTTCCATTTACAACAAGGAAAACGTGGAATAGTATATTCCTGCGTCGACGATCTCTGTCGTTTGGATGTGGAATATGTTGTCCGTCCGTTACGTATGTGAAGGCAAGGTTGCCAGAAGAACCATTTACAGTTGGCTGTAAGGCAGATTTGGATTGGGAAGCGTGGGAAAGATATTCGAAACTGTCAGGAGCTTTCTGCTATGTGAAAAAGCCGATTATGGGACATCGTGTACATGAGGAATCAGAAACCTCGCATGTGATTGGAGAAAACAATGGACGAAGTCCAGAAGATTATGCTATGTATCGGAAATTCTGGCCGGAATGGATGGCGAAATTGCTGATGCATTTCTATCAAAAGGGACAGGATAGTAACCAGTTATAGGAAATTGTAAAAATTACTTGCTATCTGGGACAAAAAGGGGTACAATGTCAACAGTGATAATAATTATCAATAAAGAATGATATTATCAATACTGAATGAAGAGTAAGGAGGATATTACCATGGCATTTCAGATCAACGATGGATGCGTTATGTGTGGAGCATGTGCAGGCGCTTGTCCTGTAGGCGCAATCTCAGAAGGCGATGGCAAGTACGAAATCGACGCTTCTGCATGTATCTCATGTGGAGCATGTGCAGGAACTTGCCCAACAGGTGTTATCTCTGAGGAGTAATCATTGAATTGATTACATATAGAAAAAGAGTCTTGATTGTCAATCAAGGCTCTTTTTCTTATGTCTTGATATTACAATATGGAAATTATTTTATGTGACCGATATCACCTTCCTTCGCTGCGCGCATATCATATCCGTATAGATATAAGAAGCTTCTGTGATAGTTTTATATTCCTTCGTATGATATGACACATCTGTAAATATAATTGGAATAAAGCTACAGGAAATACCTGTAAAGAAATAAGAATTGTAAATAACTATGCAAGATTTACCATACTATATTATTGGGAAAAATGCAAGTCTCTGGAATCGAATTTCCAGTAATATTTTGTGAAAATATTGAGAAATCGCTTTACATGTGGGAGTTTTGTGATAAACTAAGTAATACAAAAAATAATGTTTTTGTAAACACTTGCGAAGGAGTTGACGAGTATGAAGCTAGAACGATTAAGCGAGAATCAGATACGTTGCACACTTTATAAGTCAGACTTGGCAGATAAGGAACTTCATTTAACGGAATTAGCATATGGAACAGACAAAGCCAAAGAACTGTTCCGGGAACTGATGCAGCAGGCATCCAGTGAATTAGGATTTGAAGTGGATAATGTTCCGCTTATGATAGAAGCAATACCTGTATCGCCAGAGTGTTTGATTCTGGTTATTACAAAAGTAGATGATCCGGAGGAACTGGATACAAGATTCTCCAGATTTACACGTCCATCGGATGTGGATGATTCCTATGAGGACGATGAGGAGGATGAAGATTCGGATGGTGGTCTTGGATTGGCAGATGAAGCCGATGGCGAATCCATTGTCGAGGACAATCCGGTGAATGGACTGCTGAAGGCAATCGGCGGATTGGCGGAAGACTTAAGTGGTCTGATGAGTGGTAAGGGCGTAAAGCCGGCACAGACGAATCCATCTGCATCGGATCGCAGAACAGAGATTCCGCAGGCGGTGGAACAGCCGGAAATCTTCCGTATCTATGCATTTAAGAATCTGGATCAAGTTATCTTGTCTGCAAAACTTGTAAAGGGTATCTATGACAGCGAGAATTCTTTGTATAAGAATCCGCGAGACAGTCGTTTTTATCTGTATATGACGAAGGATAAAAACACAGACAATGAGTTTGTGAAGACCTGTAACCTGTTGGGTGAATATAGTAACCGGGTACGTGCAACGTATGCTACACCAAGTCACATGCGTGAGCATTATAAACTGATTATTGATGCGAATGCATTGCAGACACTTGCGAAGCTGTAAAGAACAGTGAAATAGAATGTGAAATAAAAAAGACCATCGACGTTATTGTTGACGTCGATGATCTTTTTTTGTGTATTATGCAGATATTTCTATCTGCATGATGTATGGAATTTATAATAGGTTAGTTCAAAGTTTTCTTCACAGCTGCAACAACTGCATCCTTTGTGATGCCGAAGTGCTCAAAGAGCTGATTGCCTGGTGCAGAAGCACCGAAGGACTTCATTCCGACGAACTCGCCGTTGATACCGATGTATTTGCCCCATCCAAACTCGGAGAGTGCTTCGACACCAACTCTGGCTGTGACGTTCTTTGGAAGTACTGCATTCTTGTACTCATCTGGCTGATCCTCAAACAGATCCATACATGGCATGCTGACAACGCGGACATCAATATTCTCGGCTGCAAGCTCTTTCTTTGCCTCGACAGCAAGGGAAACTTCCGAACCGGTTGCGATGATGATGGCATCTGGTGTATCCTTCGTGGAATCCTCTAAGATGTAACCGCCCTTTAATGCTTCCTGGCTGCTGCCATCTAACTGTGGCAGATTCTGTCTGGAGAGAACCAGCGCAGTAGGCGCATCCTTCTTATTTGTTGCGAAGTACCATGCGGCTGCACATTCCGTTGCATCTGCTGGACGGTATACATAGAAGTTCGGCATAGCGCGGAGCATAGCGAGCTGCTCAATTGGCTCGTGAGTTGGACCATCTTCACCGACGCCGATACTGTCGTGTGTCAGTACATAAGTAAGAGGAACACCCATCAGAGCGGAAAGTCTTGCCATTGGCTTTACATAATCGCTGAATACGAAGAATGTAGAGACGAATGGACGTAAACCTCCGTGCAGGGCAATACCATTTCCGATGGCTGCCATTGCGATTTCACGGATACCAAAGTGAATGTTCTTGCCAAGCGGATTCTCCTTGGAGAAGTCCCCGGCATCCTTCATGTTTGTCTTGGTTGATGGAGCAAGGTCTGCTGCACCACCAAACATATTAGGAACAACATTGTTGATAATATTCAAAAGCTTTCCGGATACATTTCTGGTTGCTTCCGGCTTGTCGAAAGAATTCCAGAACTCGTCCAAGTCATAGAGACATTTTGCGTTGTCGGTGTTGTGGTAGTTGTCCCACAGCTCTTTCATCTCCGGATATGTCTTGCAGTAGTCTGCGAATAATGCATTCCATGCATCCTCGACCGTTGCCTTCTCCTCAGCAAGCTTGGCGAAATGATCGTAGACATCCTGATCTAATACGAAAGGTCCGTTGTCTGCGATACCAAGGTTTGCACGAAGGGCTGCAACGTTTTCAACACCGAGTGGCTCGCCGTGTGCACTTGCCTTGCCTTCCTTGGCAGGACAGCCTGCACCGATCTTCGTCTTGATCTCAATCATGGAAGGTCTGCCTTTTTCTGCCTTGGCTGCTTCAATTGCCTTGCCGATGGCATCTAAGTCATTTCCGTCCTCAACAAGCTGTGTGTGGAAACCGAAGGACTCGAAACGCTGTCTTACATTCTCGCGGAATGCGATGTTCGTGTCACCTTCGATTGAAATATTGTTGGAATCATATAATACGATCAGCTTCTCCAGACCAAGTGTGCCTGCGAGTGAGAATGCTTCGTAGCTGATACCTTCCATCATACAGCCATCGCCACCAAGTACATAAGTATAGTGGTCAACAACTGGGAAGTTTTCTTTGTTGAAAGTTGCGGCAAGATGCTTTTCTGCCATTGCCATACCAACTGCCATTGCCATACCGGCGCCAAGTGGACCAGTGGTGGCTTCTACGCCAACCGTGTGACCATATTCCGGATGTCCTGGTGTCTTGGAACCAAGCTGACGGAAGTTTTTCATATCCTCAATTGTGATACCGTAACCGAAGAAGTGAAGCAGGGAATATAACAGGGCGGAGCCATGTCCACCGGACAGAATGAAACGGTCGCGGTTTTCCCATTTTGGATCTTTCGGATTGTGGTTCATGTGGTTTGCCCACAGCTCATATGCCATAGGAGCAGAACCAAGTGGAAGTCCCGGATGACCGGAGTTTGCCTTCTGGATGGCGTCTGCGGCAAGCACACGAATGGAATTTACGGATTTTGTGTCAATTGCACTACTCATGTTCAATGCTCTCCTCTAAATAAGTTTCTTGTATGATTAATTTCTGTTCGCACGTGCTAAGATCTTCATGATACGCAGGAACAGGTTTACAATATCCAAATACAACTCAGAAGCGGAATCAATCGCGTTATCTACGGTCTTTTCAATTGCGTTCGCCTTTGCCCAGTCGTAGCCGACATACAGGCAGAAGATTGCGACAACGACATAGTCGATGATACCAAGGCTTGCACCTGCGATCAGCATGATTGCTTCAACCACAACGGTGATAAGCAACGTGATACCAAGTGTTCTTCCCATGCTTAAAAAGAAATTCGGGTAGATGGAAGAAATAATCATCATCACAAGTGTTACGGCAGCTGTAATACCGAATGCGGTTGCGACTATCATGTTGTATCCGATCGCACTATACAAGGTTACGGATACGGCAATAACCATACCGATTGGAACAACCATCAGATTGTATCCGATGAAGCTGACAACCGGATTGTCGGATTTACGAACCATAAATGTACCAGCGATGGCGAGAATGAAGTAACCGATATAAAAAGCAATCGGATTCGTTAATACAAAGCTGACGATGGAATCGCCGAAGACGGCAGTCATGATCGCATTGATAATGAAGCCGTACAGCAGTACACCGCCGATGATCAGATTGTACATCTCGCTGGAAATGATCTTTGCGGATGAGCCATAGCCGGCATTGTAGCCGTTGTTATAGCCATTGTTGTAATCATATCCTGCATTGTTGTACTGATACTGGTTATTGTATTGATAGTTATACTGGTTGTTGTCCTGATAATTGTACTGGTTATTGTAATTATTATAACCGTTGTTGGAGCCATTATTATAACCATTGTTATAGCCGTTGTTATAATCATTGTTGTAGGACATAAGATTACCTCCTTTAAAATATGCTGCGGCAGGCGGTTTCCCACTTGCCGCGCATGTTATTTATGCATTTGCCTCTTTCTTAGCAAGGTATGCGTTGATGTCAGCGATGACTTCATCACAATTCATGCCATGAACCATGCATGCTTCTTCAAGGCTTTCCATAGCTGCGGAAGGACATCCGACACAGTGCATGCCGGCTGCCATAAGGATAGCGGCATTGCCTGGATCAACCTCGATAATCTCGTGAATTAACATAGATTTATCAATCTGTTTTGCCATAATATAAGACCTCCTTATTCTTCTGTTTCGCTCTTTTCGCAAAACACAACTAAGTATAACATATAATAAAGAAAAAATCTATGGTAAAATCCTTCTAATAATGGTATAGTATAAATAGCTATGCGAAGGAAAAGGTAGGACAAATGAAGGGAATTTTTCTGACGATGGAGGGACCGGATGGTTCCGGCAAGACAACGCAGATTTTGAAATTGAAAGAGCATTTGATGCAGCACGGCTATGACGAAGTTGTTGTGACGAGAGAGCCGGGTGGAACGGTGATCAGTGAAGCAGTTCGCGGGATTCTTCTGAACCGGGAATATGCGGAGATGGATGACCATACGGAGGCATTGCTTTATGCAGCGGCACGTGCACAGCTTGTGGCGCAGGTGATCAAACCGGCGCTGGACGCAGAAAAAGCGGTGATTAGTGACCGTTTCGTGGATTCCTCTGCCGTCTATCAGGGGATGGCACGCGGACTTGGCGTCGAGAAGATTTATGAGCTAAATGGATTCGCAATGCAGGGAATCTGGCCGGATCTGACGATTCATCTGGATCTACCGGCGGAAGTTGGACTTGCCCGTGCAAAATCCCGCGCAGAGTTAGACCGGATGGAGGCACAATCCACCGCTTTTCATGAGAAGGTGGCGCAGGGCTACCGTGATCTGGCGGCACTTGCCCCGGAGCGAATCGTGACGATTGACGCGACACAGGACATCGACACGATACATGCGGCAATCGTGGACAATGTAGAAAAACTGCTTGCCACAAGGTAAGCTGCAACAAAGATACCGAAAGGAGGAGAGTACGTGGACAACAATGTGAAGATCAGTCAATTACAGCAATTGACGCAGATGGAAGCCCCCAAGAGCCAGAAGGCGACGGACGAAGAGTTCAAGTTTACTCTCATCCGCAACATAGATAAAGCCGATCTGAAGGAAAAACTGACCGGACTGATGAAGGATATCGAGGAGCAGGGCGAGAAGATTGCCAAGCACATGGATATCAAGGATATGAAGAAATACCGCACCTCTATCAAAGAATTTATGAATGAGGTTGCGGCAAATGCACATGAATTTTCAAGAGAAAATTTCTTGGATCGCCGCGGCAGACACCGGGTGTACGGTATCATCCGGCAGGTGGATAAAAACCTTGACGATCTGGCACAGGAACTGATGAAGGAAGAGAAAGATCATCTCGCGATCCTCGGCAAGATCGATGATATCCGCGGATTGCTGATCGATATATCAACATAAACGAATAAAAAGAAAGTGAGGGAACGCTATGGGATTTAAAGGAATAGTGGGCCACGAGGACATAATTGCACATTTTAAGAGCAGCATTGAAACGGGAAATGTTGCGCATGCGTATATTATAAGCGGAGATGCCGGCAGCGGAAAAAAAGCGCTTGCCTATGCATTTGCGGAGACACTGGAGTGTGAGGCAGGCGGTACAGAAGCCTGTGGAACCTGTCAGTCCTGCTTACAGGTTTCAACCGGAAACTATCCGGATATCATCACGGTAACGCATGAGAAGCCGAATCTGATTTCAGTGGATGAGGTTCGTGACCAGCTCATAAATACAATTGACATCAAACCGTATAAAGGAAAGTATAAGATTTACATTATCCCGGATGCGGAGCTTTTGAATGTACAGGCACAAAATGCCATGTTGAAGACGATTGAGGAGCCACCGGCGTATGCGGTGATCCTGTTGCTTACGACAAATCTTGATAAGCTGTTGGAAACAGTGAAATCCCGTTGCCTGAAGCTGCAGACGAAGCCAATCCGTGAGCGCGATGTGCTGGCATATCTGACGAATGTAATGGGACTGACAAAGGAAAAGGCATATTTCTGTCTCGATTTTGCACAGGGTAATCTTGGAAAGGCAATCAAGCTCGCAGGCAATGACGAGTATGCGGCGATCGTGGATTCGGTTGTTGGCGTGCTGGCGAATATCGACGAGATGGATGTGGAGACGCTTGGAAAAGCGGTCAAGGATATCGAGCAGTTTAAGATGTCTATGAATGATTACATGGATTTGATGATGATGTGGTACCGGGATGCCATGATGCTGAAGGTAACCGGAAATGTCGATAAAATCCTGTTTAAAAACGAGTTTTCTACCTTGAAGAAACAGGCTGGAAAGCTAACATTTAAGAGCATCGAGGACAAGATCGATGCGATCGCAAAGGCAGAGCAGCGACTGCTTGCCAATGCGAATTTTGAAGTGACAATCGAACTGTTGCTTCTGACTTTAAAAGAGGAGGCATCGGCTGAAGAATGAAAGAAGTAATCGGAGTTCGTTTCCGTGAGAATGGAAAGATATATTTTTTCAATCCGCTCAATTATAAGATTGATCCGGGCAGATATGTCATTGTGGAGACACAGCATGGCGTAGAGTTTGGAAAGGTTGTGCTCGGACGCAGGGAAGTGGATGAGACGAAGCTGCAGGGCGAGTTAAAGCCGATCATCCGGATCGCAACCGAGGCGGATGAGAAGAAGCATGCGGAGAATTTAGAGAAAAATAAAAAAGCAATGGTCATCTGCAAGGAGAAGATCGAAAAGCGCGGTCTGGAAATGAAGCTGATCGGAGCGGAGTATTCATTTGATAACAGCAAGGTATTGTTTTATTTCACGGCGGATGGCAGAGTGGATTTCCGTGAGCTGGTCAAAGATCTGGCAGCGGTATTCAAGACACGTATTGAGCTGCGTCAGGTAGGTGTGCGGGATGAGACAAAGATTCTCGGCGGCATTGGCATCTGTGGCAGACGGCTTTGCTGTAATGCACATCTGTCGGAGTTTGGACCAGTTTCCATCAAGATGGCAAAAGAGCAGAATCTGTCGTTGAATCCGGGGAAGATTTCCGGTGTGTGTGGCAGATTGATGTGTTGTCTGGCTCATGAGCAGGAGACTTATGAATATTTGAATAAAAAACTTCCAAATGTTGGAGATGTCGTGAAGACATTTGATGGCAAAACCGGCGAGGTAACGGCAGTTAGTGTCCTGCGCCAGAAGGTAAAACTGAAGGTGGCACAGGAAGATGATACATTTGAAATAGAAGAGTACAAGGTCGATGAGCTTCGTTTCAGACCGAAGAAAAAAGGCGGTCAAAAAGGTGGCGGCCATGGTAAGAAGGGCGGCAATGATGGCTCGTCCGACAAAGAGTTGAAGGAACTGGAGAATCTGGAGCGCAAGGAAGGAAAGTCAAAGCTCGATGAGGACTAAGGATGAGAAAGAGAAGTGGCTGAAACCGGGTGAGCGGATCGATGATCTGCAATGCCGTGGCTACGATATCATTCAGAACAAGGACGTATTCTGCTTTGGCATGGATGCAGTGCTGCTTGCAGATTTTGCGACAGGTGCGCCGAATGGTTCCGTGATCGATCTTGGGACCGGGACAGGCGTGATCCCGATGCTGATGCAGGCGCGCGGCAAGGGCAGACATTTTACCGGACTTGAGGTGCAGGCGTACAGCGCGGATATGGCGAGGCGTAGTGTGCAGATGAATGGATTGGAGACAGAGATCTCTGTTGTGGAAGGCGATATGCGGCAGGTGCGGGAGCTTTTCAAACCGGGAAGTTTTTCTGCGGTTACAAGTAATCCGCCCTATATCAAGGGGAATCATGGGCTGGAAAATGAGAATTCCCCAAAGAACATTGCGAGGCATGAGATATTGATGGAGCTTTTGGACGTGATAAAGGCAGCGGCGTATCTGCTTTGTGAGGGCGGTACATTTGCGATGGTACATAAACCATTCCGACTGGCAGAGATCATACGTCTGATGTCAGAGTACCGGATCGAGCCGAAGCGTATGTGTATGGTGCAGCCGTATGCAGACAAGGAACCGAATATGGTTTTGATTGAGGGAAATAAAGGCGGTCGGACGATGCTCAAGGTAGAGCCGGCACTTGTTGTATATAACAGGGACGGTTCGTACACCGAGGATCTGCTGACACGATATGGAGACAGATAAATGGCAGGAACATTGTATTTGATTGCAACGCCAATCGGCAATCTGGAGGATATGACCTACCGGGCGGTGCGGCTGCTTGGAGAGGTAGATCTGATCGCGGCGGAGGACACGAGAAACAGTATCAAGCTGCTCAATCATTTCGACATCAAGACGCCGATGACTAGCTATCATGAACATAATAAATATGAAAAAGCACAGGTGCTTGTAGGCAAGCTTCTGGAAGGCATGAATATTGCAGTGATTACGGATGCCGGAACGCCGGGAATTTCCGATCCGGGAGAGGAAATCACGAAGCAGTGCTATGAGGCAGGAATCAAAGTGGTTCCGGTGCCGGGGGCGTGTGCGGCGGTCAATGCACTGATCGCGTCCGGGCAGGCAACCAGACGATTTGCATTTGAAGCGTTTTTGCCGATGGATAAAAAAGAACGGCAGGCGGTACTTGCGGAGCTGGCGCGGGAGACGCGTACGATGGTGGTCTATGAAGCACCACATCGTTTGAAGAAGACATTGCAGGAGCTGCTTGGCGTGCTTGGAAACCGTTCGGTTACGGTCTGCCGGGAAATCACAAAGAAGCATGAGACATTCTGGAAAACGACGTTGCAGGAAGCGAGCGATTTCTATGCGGAGGAAGAGCCGAAGGGCGAATGTATTTTGGTGATTGAAGGTTTGTCGCGGGAAGCAATCGAGAAGGAAGCACAGCAAAAATGGGAAGCGATGGGCATTGAGGAACATCTGCAGATGTATCTCGATCAGGGAATCGACAAAAAAGAAGCGATGAAGCTGGTCGCGAAAGATCGTGGCATTTCCAAGCGGGATGTGTATGCGGCAAGTATATAATCCGGACGACGGATGAAGATAAATGAGGGTTACAAAGAGAAGGGAAAAGGGAGGAAATGCAATGAAACAAACGAAGAGAAGGATTCTCGCATGGTTGATGACAGTCGTACTGGTGCTCAGTGTGGTGACAGTGCTTACGCCGGCGAAGGAGGCAGAGGCGGCTGCGGCAACCGCAGTTTCGACACATGGAAAGCTGGCAGTCAAGGGTACACAGCTGGTAGATAAGAATGGACAGCCATTCCAGATTCATGGTGTGAGTACACATGGACTGCAGTGGTTTGGTCAGTACAATAACAAGGCAGCCTATCAGACGCTGCGCGATGACTGGGGCGCAAATGCGATCCGTCTTGCGATGTATGTCGATGAGGGCGGTTATTACAGCGACCGGAACGGTATGAAGAAAAAAGTAACAGATGGCGTGCAGTATGCAACAGAGCTTGGCATGTATGCGATTATTGACTGGCATCTGTTAAACGTGAATCCGAAGAATTATACGAGCGAGGCGAAGAGCTTCTTCAAGGAGATGGCACAGAAGTATAAAAATTACGACAATGTCATCTATGAGATCTGCAACGAGCCGAGCAACTGTCCTTGGTCTGATATCAAGAGCTATGCGACAGAAGTCATTCAGACAATCCGTGCATATGACAAGGACGCAATCATTATCGTAGGAACACCGACATGGTCACAGCTTGGAAATCAGGGACATACGTATGAGCCGGCGGATGATCCAATCCGTGGCTACAGCAATTTAATGTATGCATTTCATTTCTATGCTTCTGAGTCCAGCCATAATCAGTGGCTGACGGCGAAGATCGGTACTGCAATCGACAAGGGACTTCCGGTATTTGTATCCGAGTTTGGACTGTCCGAGGCGAGTGGAAATGGAAATGTCGATCTGAACAAGGCGGCAGAGTGGATGAAGCGGTGTGATGACCGCAACGTCAGCTATTGCGTCTGGAGTTTGTGTAATAAGAATGAAAGTTCTGCCCTGATCAAGAGCAGTTGTGGAAAGACAAGCGGCTGGAACATTGATGATCTGACGAAGGCGGGACAGTTTATCCGGAATCATTACAGAAGCCGGATGGAAAATACGGCAGAGAACAATCCGGAGGTAAAGAATCTGGCACCGAACATCACGGTATCTTACAAGACACATGTGCAGACATTTGGTTGGGAAAATGAAGTATCCAATGGTAAAATGGCAGGAACTGTCGGAAGTGCAAAGCGTCTGGAGGGTATCACAATCCGCGTATCCGGGGACAGTAATCTGGGTATCCGTTATAAGACGCATGTGCAAAGCTATGGCTGGCAGGACTGGAAAGAAAATGGTGTGATGAGTGGAACGACGGGAGAGGCAAAACGTCTGGAAGCCATCTGCATTGAATTGACCGGTGCCAACAAGGATAAATACGATGTATATTATCGTGTGCATGCGCAGACGTATGGTTGGTTAGATTGGTCCAAGAATGGAGAGATGGCAGGAACCGAAGGTCTGGCAAAACGTCTGGAGGCAATCAATATCGTGATCGTACCAAAGGGTGCAAATCCGGGCGTTGCAACGTCGAAGACGTTTGTATCCGCGTATCCGGGTAGCATCAATTACAAAACGCATGTGCAGACGTTTGGCTGGGAGAATAACTGGCGCGCTGATGGCACGATGAGTGGAACAAGTGGAAAGGCAAAGCGTCTGGAGGCAATCCAGATTCGCCTTGGAAGAAATATAAACGGTGGTGTCCGTTACAAGACACACGTACAGACATTTGGCTGGCAGAATTGGGTATCCAATGGAACAACGAGTGGAACGAGCGGGCTTGGCAAGCGTCTCGAGGCAATTCAGATTGAACTGACTGGACAGGCAGCACAGCAGTATGATATTTACTATCGTGTACATGTGCAGTCATACGGTTGGTTGGATTGGGCAAAGAATGGTCAGATGAGTGGTACAAGCGGTCTGGCGAAACGTCTGGAGGGAATCCAGATTGTGCTCGTACCGAAGGGAGCTGCGGCACCGGGAAAGACAGCGAGAGCCTGCATCAACCGGTAGAATAGAAGGAGGCTTGCTGTATGACTGATACAGCAGATTAGAATGAAAGACAAAAAACATCTGGTACAATTGATACTTGCGATTATTACTTTTACGGTACTTCTGATATTTGTAGTCAATCATCTGCATATTATAAGTGGATTTTTCGGTATGGTTTTTTCTGTGCTGCTTCCGTTTTTGATTGGGTGTGGGATTGCATTTGTATTGAATATTCCGATGCGTGGAATCGAACAGGGAATCTTCAAGAATGAAAAAAACCGCCTGTACCGGTTCCGGCGTCCGATCAGCATGGTGCTTACGTATATCGCGGCACTGCTTTTTATAGCGCTTGTGCTGTTTGTAGTTGTACCGGAGGTTGCGGATACGGTTGGAAAGGTGAAAGAGCTTCTGCCCGGATTTGTAAACCGGGCGAAGGAGCTTGCACTTGCATATACGAAGAATGTTCCGGCAATATCGGAGAAGATTGCCGGCATTGAACCGGATTTTGACCAGATATTCTCGTTCTTCAATGATAACGGCGGAGAGATCATGTCGGCGACGGTTTCTATCTTCTCATCTATCATTGGAACCGTCATAAATATATTTATCGGGATTATTTTTTCCGCATATATTCTGGCACAGAAAGAGAAGCTCGGCAGGCAGACGAAGCTTGTCATCTATGCGTTGTTCAAGGAAAAGACGGCAGATGAGCTGATGGTGTTCGGTAAGATAGCAAGTACGACATTCTCCAAGTTTTTTACCGGACAGTTCCGGGAGGGTATCATCCTCGGCATCATGTTCATGATTGCGATGGCAATCGCGGGCATACAATATCCGCTTACGATTGGCGTTCTGATTGCATTTACGGCATTGATACCGGTGTTTGGTGCATTTATCGGACTTTTTATCGGATGCTTTCTGCTTCTGGTTGTTGACCCGAAGCAGGTGCTGTGGTTTGTGTTATTGTTCTTTATTTTACAGTTTATAGAGAATTATTTTATCTATCCGAAGCTTGTCGGCGGAGACATTAATCTGCCCGCGATCTGGGTGCTTCTGGCTGTGATTGCCGGCGGAGACCTGATGGGTGTGGTCGGAATGTTTATCTTCATTCCGCTTGTGTCTGTGCTTTATGCATATTTCCGGTCAATCGTGTACCGGAGAATAAAAAAACGGGAGATTAATGTTGATGACAAACAGGTGCCGGACGATGTAGTCCCACTTGAATCGGCAGGCAGGCGGCTGTTTGCAATGAAATCAAAAGTCGAAAAAACGGACAGTAAAAAACAAAACAAGGAGATGTAACAACATGTACAAAGAAGTACCGGGACTCGTTTTATATCGTGATTTAGGGCAAGACAGTATCTTATATTGCATGGCGGATATTTTTGAGGCATGGGAGAAGAAGACGAGTACCAAGGAGGAATTGGTCACACGGATTTACCAGCAGATCAAGCGGATTCTGGATGTGGCAACAAGCTATGGCTTCAACCGGAATCTGTGGCAGGATTATCTGGCGTTTTTGCTGATCACAAATGAGAATTCATTTACGCTTACCTGCGAGAAGGTTGGCGCAGGAGATGGCTCAGTCAATGCATTTGCAAAAAATGATTATGCAATCTTCAAGCGGTTGTTCCATTTTGATTTTGCACCGATCGAGAAGGATCTTGGCATTGACTGTTTCACAACAATCACGAATTACAAGTCACTGCCGAAGAAGGAACAGATGTATAACCAGAATGTCAGTGAGAAGGTGCGTGATATCAGCGACCGTGTCAGCGAGGCGGAAAGTGTCGATGAGATCTTTGCTATCATGACCGCTTTTTACAAGCAGTATGGTGTTGGCATGTTTGGTCTGAACAAGGCATTTCGTATCCGCCATGATGAGGGTAAGGAACTGGAATTTATCCCAATCACGAATACAGATAAGGTAATGCTGGATGATCTGATTGGTTATGAGATCCAGAAGAAAAAGCTTGTAGATAATACAGAGGCGTTTGTGCTTGGAAAGAAAGCGAATAACTGTCTGTTGTTTGGCGACAGTGGTACCGGTAAATCCACAAGTATCAAGGCAATCATTAACCAGTATTATGAGCAGGGACTGCGTATGATTGAGATTTACAAGCATCAGTTTAAGGACTTATCTGCTGTGATCTCGCATGTGAAGAACCGGAATTATAAGTTTATCATTTATATGGATGATCTTTCCTTTGAGGAATTTGAGATTGAGTATAAATATCTGAAAGCGGTCATTGAGGGTGGACTTGAGACAAAGCCGGATAATGTACTGATCTATGCAACCTCAAATCGTAGACATTTGATTAAAGAGACATGGAATGACCGTGATGATGTGGAGACAGATAACGGTATGCATCGTTCCGATACGATGCAGGAGAAGCTTTCTCTCGTCAATCGTTTCGGCGTGACGATCAGTTACTCCCGTCCATCGAGAAATGAGTTTAACGATATCGTGCTTGGACTGGCAAAGAAGCATCCGGAGATCGGACTGACCGAGCAGGAGCTCTTAGCAGAAGCAAACAAATGGGAACTTTCCCATGGCGGTGTATCCGGTCGTACGGCACAGCAGTTCATGAATTATCTGTCAGGAAAAGCATGATTGCTATTTTAGCCCGGATTTGATAGAATGAAGCTTAATTTGAATTGTCTTGCCGGACAGAGAGGTGATGGACTCTGCTTTACGGATTAGTTCATCCAGATGGTCTGTGTCGTGTTGGTCCGCATAGATGGTTGCAAGCATCGTGTAGCTGGCGGTAATGTCAGAGCCGATAGAGACTGCATAAGATAGAAACTGCTCGGCGCTGGAAACGTCATTTGCTTCGAGTAATGTTTTGCCGATCTTGTTCAGAAGCAGGATCAGATCGGCGTAGGCGTCATCGCAGGCAGACAACGTATCTAAGTTGGCAGGACCATACATCATCTTTAAATCCGTATTCGTATACATAGAGAGATTTAAGATTTTTTTGCCCGCCAGTGCATACAGTTCGTCCGCAAGCCCGGAATGACCGCATGCGGAGAGTGTATCAACTGGAAGCGTATCCAGAGGGATTTCGATATAGGGAAGGGTGGAGATATCCGCCTTCCGTACGGAATTTGCTTCAGATTCGCGTTCGAGAAGACTCTCGCGGCTCTGCCCGTGTGTTTTCTTAAACCGGGAGACATTTCGCGAGACAACAAAGCATAAAGCTAGAAAAGAACAACAAATGATAATCGTAATATAATGCATAAAAATAATCCTTTCGGGAGGTAAAAATTCATGTTATTTGATTTCAGTAACAAAAAGAAGACAAAGAGAATCGCAGCAATCATCTGCGGCGTACTGGTATTTGCCATGGTCGTTGGATTGCTTGTTTCTGCAATCTAAATGCATCTTTTCATCAATGTATCATGGACGGGATGTAAATTCAAGGTTGCGACTAAATATTAGGAGGTAGATGTGATGAGAAATGAAATTTTGAAACTGCTCGAAACCGACAGCAGACTGACAGTGAAGGATATCGCCGCGATGATCGGCGCGGATGAAGCCGCGGTGGAAGCGGATATCAAGGCAATGGAAGACGAGAGCATCATCTGTGGATACCATACTATGATCGACTGGGATAAGGTTGGCGAGGAGATGGTAACAGCCATGATCGAGGTCAAGGTTACACCACAGAGAGAAGCGGGATTTGACCAGATCGCGGATCGTGTCAGAAATTTCGATGAAGTACATTCCGTCTACCTGATCGCAGGTGCGTATGACTTTATGGTTGTTATTCAGGGAAAGACATTGCGGGAAATCTCTCATTTTGTATCCGAGAAGCTGGCAATCATCGAGGATGTCATTGCAACATCCACGAATTTTGTACTGAAAAAATATAAAGACCATGGTGTTATTTTCCAGACACCAAGTCAGGACGAAAGGTTGGTAATCGCACCGTGAGAAATCCATTGTCAAAAACGATAGAACAGATTAAGCCATCTGGAATCCGGAAGTTCTTTGACATTGTAAGTGAGATGCCACATGCAATCTCACTTGGTGTTGGTGAGCCGGATTTTGATACACCATGGCATGTTCGATCAGAGGGTATCCGTTCGCTGGAAAAAGGACGGACATTTTATACATCGAATTCCGGATTGATCGAACTGCGTCAGGAAATCTGTAAATGGTATCAGAGAAAATATAACGTATTGTATGATTATAAGACCGAAGCACTGCTGACCGTCGGTGGCAGTGAGGGTATCGATGTGGCACTCCGTGCCATGCTTGATCCGGGCGATGAGGTTATTATCCCGGAGCCTTGCTATGTATCGTATGTACCTTGTGTACAGTTGATCGGTGCTGTGCCGGTTACAATCGAGTTGAAAAATGAGAACCAGTTCCGTCTGACACCGGAAGAACTGCTTGCAGCGATTACGGATAAGACGAAGATTCTGATTCTTGCATTTCCAAGCAACCCGACAGGTGCGGTTATGACGAAGGAAGATTTGGAGCCAATCGCAAAGATCTGTCAGGAGAAGGATATTTACGTGATCTCCGATGAGATTTATTCCGAACTTACATATGGCGGTCAGAAGCATTGTTCGATTTCATCCCTGCCGGGCATGAAGGAGCGGACAATCGTTATCAACGGTTTCTCCAAGGCATATGCGATGACCGGATGGAGACTTGGTTATGCGCTTGCCCCGGAGGTAATCGCACATCAGATGACGAAGATCCATCAGTTTGCAATTATGTGTGCACCGACCACGAGCCAGTATGCAGCTATCGAAGCAATCAAAAATGGCGATGCAGATATCGAGAAGATGTGCAAGTCGTATGACCAAAGACGCCGGTTCCTGCTGAAGAAATTCGAGGAGATCGGACTTCCGTGCTTTGAGCCGCATGGCGCATTTTATGTGTTCCCATGCATCAAGGAGTTTGGCATCACGAGTGACGAATTCGCAACGAGACTGCTTCGTGAAGAGGAACTTGCAGTTGTGCCGGGTACGGCATTTGGTGACTGCGGCGAAGGATTCCTGCGTATCTCGTATGCATACTCAATCGAGCAGCTCAAAGAGGCGATGGGAAGATTAGAGAGATTTATTGGACGATTAAGAGAGCAAAAGACATGTTAAACATCGTATTACATGAGCCGGAAATGCCGGCAAATACAGGAAATATCGGACGTACCTGCGTGGCAACGGGGGTGCGTCTGCATCTGATCGAGCCACTTGGATTTTTATTAAATGACAAGATGGTGAAGCGCGCGGGACTGGATTACTGGGATCGTCTGGATGTGACACGCTATGACGATTACAACGATTTTCTGGCGAAGAATCCGGGCGCAAAGGTTTATATGGCAACGACAAAATCAAAGCAGAAGTACACCGATGTGAAATATGAGGATGACTGCTTTATTATGTTTGGTGCCGAGAGCAGAGGGATTCCAGAGGAGATTCTGCTTCAGAATAAGGAAACCTGTGTGCGCATCCCGATGATGCCGGGCGAACGTTCCCTGAACTTATCGAACTCGGTTGGTATCGTGCTGTACGAGGCGTTAAGACAGTTGGATTTCCCGGGATTAGAGACAGAAGGACAGTTGCATCATTATCAGTGGTAGAGATTATGAGACAGGAAAAATGGCTGGATAAGCCGTATTATTCATTGGATGCATATATGAAATACACCTATGGACAGAAGGTGTACAAGATTGCGGTCGACGCAGGGCTTACCTGCCCGAACCGTGATGGTACACTTGGCGAACGTGGGTGTATTTTTTGTAGTGCCGGCGGAAGCGGCGATTTCGCAGTGCCAATCGCAGGTGGTGGCAGGCAGGATGGACAGAGCGTGGTTGGTGCTTCGGCGAATGGCTGTGTGTACGAGCATCGGTCGAAACGGGATTCGCGCGGGGCATCGACAGAGGTTTATCATAAGGAATATGAGCGCCGGGGAAGCTGCGTCGATGTGGAGCGGAAAACGCTTGATATCAAACGGCAGATTGAGCGGGGCATGGCGAAGTTCCATAAGAAGGTCGGAGAGAAGTTCGTTATTTATTTTCAGGCATACACGAACACCTATGGAGATCCGGCATACTTGGAACGCATCTGGCGGGAAGCATTAGAAGAGGAGTCGGTCGTTGGAATCAGCATCGCGACAAGACCGGATTGTCTGGGGATTCCGGGAGTATCGGTAGCTGTAAAAAAAGCGGAGATGGCTGCAGTGGAGAACCAGTCCGGAAATGCAGGGACAGTTATTTCGATACTCGGAAGATTGCAAAAGGAGTATGCCGAGAGTGGCAAATTCATCTGGATTGAACTTGGACTGCAGACGATGCATGAAGCAACAGCAGAATATATCCGCCGAGGATATCTGCTCTCTACCTATGAAACAGCGATTCAGGCACTTGCAGACAACAGTATCCCATATATCACGCATGTGATCTTAGGGCTGCCGGGCGAGACGGAAGATGATATGCTTGCGACGGTGCGGTATGTGTGTGGACAGCAGGCAAAACCTTTTGGAATCAAACTGCAGCTGCTGCATGTGCTGCGCGGCACGGATCTGTATGAGGATTACGAGTCAGGAAAATTCGAAGTGCTGTCCGAGGACGAATATATCGAGCTTGTCATCCGCTGTCTGGAAATAATTCCGGACGATATCGTGATTCACCGTGTCACCGGGGACGGACCGAAAAATATTTTAGTGGCTCCACTCTGGTCGGGGAACAAACGACAGGTGTTAAACACCCTTCACCAGAAGATGAAAATCGAAAAAAGAGAACAGGGTACATGGGCAAAATAAAAAAAGTTTTGCCCATTTTTTCTAGTATTTATGCGGGCTCCCGCAAATGTTCCAAACTTACGCTTTACAAAATCTATCCAGCCGTGGTATAGAATCGTTGTTCTGGCGTAGTTCGGTCACAGTCGAAAAAGTAACAATCATAACGTTTTCCAATTATTTGTTTTACGAATTTCAATGGAATTACCCAACAAAGAATTTGCAGAGTTTGTGAATAACTATGCGTGTGTTAAGCTCTGCCTTTTTTAGGAATTTTATAAGCTATGTGAACGAATAATTTGGAAAACTGTATGATTGGAACCGTGTTTATGCACAGAAAAGGAGGTGCGCAATCTGGAACGTTATACTTGGTATATGGTTATTGGGTGCGGTCGTAGTGGACCTTAGAACGTATAAAATTCCGAACCGGTTTTGCCTATGTATGATTGGCTGCGGGTTCCTGCTGCAGGGGTATGCACATGGCGTGGAAGGACTTTTGGCAGGTGGACAAGGCATGTTGATCGGGTTTGCGACAGTTATGCAGATTGGAAGGACGCGGAGGACTGCCCGGTTCTGGTGCTCACGGCGAACCGTGAATATATTGGACGGGCACAGTTTTTTTCCCGGTATCAGAGCGTGGAACGACTGGTTGAGACGATGCTTCAGATGATCGGGACAAATCAGCCCTGCGCGATAGAGACAGGCATGTTTTACGCTGTATATTCCCCGCTGGGGCGCGTGTATGCATTGTGACAAGACCGGTGTCGCTTGGAGGTCCGGTGATCACGATCCGACGGTTCCCAAAACAACGAATTGATATGGAGGCATTGATTGTGATGGGAAGTGTGGATGCAGGCGTTGCATCGGTGTTACGGATATTGGTGCAGGCGGGGTACAACATATTTATCTCCGACGGTACTGGTTCTGGCAAAACCGAACCATACAAGGCACTCCATGAGTATATATATTCCAAATGGCAAGAAAGTGTTGAAATTGCTTGATTCTATGGTAAGTTTGTTCTCTCCATTTAAGTTAGAGCTAGATAATTATAAGGGGATAGGTGTTCCTCAAGGCGTTGCATTGCAACATTTATTAGAGATGTGTGATATGAATATATGGCAAGGGCGAGTGAGATATTATAGATTGAAAGCAGGTTTTGACTTAGAAACAATGGCAAAAAAATTAGGAATGAAAAATGGTATGAGTTATAGGAATAAGTTTGAGGCTACGTCATTTAAGGGATATACGTCCGTTAAAGATTACCTTCAGATTTGTGAAGTGCTTGGTATAGACTATGAATGCATCGCAGACGATTATATGCTATTTATAAATAGCAACTATGACGAGCTACTGTCAAAAGCTATAGAATTATCGGGTTTGAGTAGTAAAGTATTCGCCCAAAAGTATAACCTTGAATACACCACTTTGAGGCATAGTTTGAAGCATATGCATAAACTTTCGCCAGAGGTTGCAGAAAAATATATGGGGGTACTCATGCATTTCAAATTATATAAAGGGTAACGTAGAAATATTAGGGAGGCTCTTTTATTAATTCCAATTTATAGGGGATCATGATATAATAATCAAAATTGTTGGTGTTAGTGATTTTATATTAGTATTGTTATTGGGGTGGTAATGATGAGTAAAAAAGGATTGACTGAAGAAGATATAAAAGCTCAGTACATAACACCTGCGGTTACGAATGCAGGGTGGGATATAAAAACTCAGATTAGATTTGAGTATGCATTTACTGCTGGTCGAATTATCTTAAGGGGAAATACCACGATAAGAGGTAAGCAGAAAAGGGCAGATTATTTACTTTTTTACAAGCCTAATTTGCCACTGGCTATTATCGAGGCAAAAGACAACAATCATCCTGTAGGTGCTGGTTTGCAGCAAGCCATAGAGTATGCTGAAACTTTAGATATAAAATATGTCTATGCATCAAATGGGGATGGTTTTGTTGAGCAGAATCTTATTACAGGAGAAGTAAGAAATTTATCTTTAGATGAATTCCCATCTCCAGAAGAATTGTATCGTAAGTATAAAGTTGATATGGGTATATCTGATGATGCAGAAAAAGTAGTGCTTCAGCCATATTATTATACGGTGGGGTACAAGCAACCAAGGTACTATCAGCGAGTTGCGATTAATAGGACTGTTGATGCAATAGCAAGTGGTAGAAACAGAGTTCTGCTTGTGTGTGCAACAGGTACAGGAAAGACATTTATGTCGTTTCAGATTATATACAGACTTTGGAAGTCTGGATTGAAAAAGAAGATTTTATTCCTTGCAGATAGAAATGTTCTTGTAAACCAGACTATATCAGGTGACTTCAAGCCATTTGCAGGAAAGATGTGTAAAATTGAGAATAAGAAGCTTGATAGCTCCTATGAGATATATTTAGGACTTTATCAACAGTTGTCTGGGGAAGATGGTTTTGAACCATTCAAACAGTTTAAGCCTGAGTTCTTTGATTTAATTGTAGTGGATGAATGTCACAGGGGGAGTGCAAAGGAAGAATCTGCTTGGAGAAAGATTCTTGATTACTTCTCAGGTGCAACACAGCTTGGCATGACAGCCACTCCAATAGAAACAAAAGAAGCATCCAGCCAGTCGTATTTTGGTAAAGCAATATATGAGTATTCCCTTAAGCAGGGTATTAATGATGGTTTCTTAGCACCATATAAGGTGATACGTGTAGGTCTGGATAAAGACCTTGTGGGGTATCGTCCAGAAGCTGGTAAAACAGATGCTTATGGATATGAGATTGAAGATAGAGAGTATAATGTCAAGGATTTTGATAAGAATCTTGTGATTGAACAACGTACCTTAGTCATTGCAAAAAAGATTACAGAGTATCTGAAGAAAACAGATAGATTTAGCAAGACCATAGTTTTCTGTATCGATATTGAGCATGCTGAAAGAATGCGTCAGGCTCTTATCAATGAAAATAAAGACCTTTATAAGGAAAACAATAAATACATTATGCGGATTACAGGTGATAATGCTGAAGGCAAGGCACAGCTTGATAACTTTATAGACGAGGACAGCAAATATCCAGTTATAGCAGTTACAAGTAAACTTATGACTACAGGTGTAGATGCGAAGATGTGTAAACTTATTGTTTTGGATAACAACATTAATTCTATGACTGAGTTTAAGCAGATTATAGGTAGAGGCACACGATTGCTGGAAGAGTATGGAAAAACCTATTTTACAATTATAGATTTCCGTAATGCCAGTAGATTGTTTGCAGATCCAGCATTTGATGGAAATCCAGAGGTTGTTATAGATATCCCAGAGAATGGTGATATGGTTGACCCACCTGTTGCTCCAGACGATCCAGATAACCCAGACAATTCCGACATACCTGTAGAACCACCTAAGCCAATTATTCCAGATTATCCAGACAGTGAGGATAAACCTAAAAAGTATTATATAAAGGATGTTGAGGTAAAGGTAATATCTGAGCGTGTACAGTATATCGATAGGGATGGAAAGCTGATAACAGAGAATCTGATAGATTATACAAGGAAAAACATCTTAGGTCAGTATGCAAGACTGGATATGTTCTTAAAGAAGTGGAACGAAGCAAAGAAGAAACAGGCGATTATTGAGGAGCTTATGCAGGAAGGTGTACTTCTGGATGCGATTCGTGAGGAGACAGGTCAGAGGGATATGGATGATTTTGATTTAATTCTTCATCTCGCCTATGATAAGAAACCATTGACAAGAGCAGAACGAGTAAATAATGTCAAGAAAAGGCATTACTTGTATAAGTACTCTGAACTGGCACAGAAGGTGCTTGGAATTCTCATGGATAAATATGCCAGTGATGGCTTGAAAGAAATTGAGGAGACCAAGATACTACAGTTATCTGAATTTCAGCAGTTGGGTAGTCCAATGAAACTTGTGAAGGAATTCGGAGGCAAGCAGGGGTACGAGCAGGCAGTTAAAGAACTGGAAGATGAATTATTTACGGCATAACGAATGAGGTATTAGATAAATGGCAGTAGTAAATTTTGTAAAAAGAATCCAAGATGTAATGCGTAATGATGCAGGTGTAAATGGTGATGCACAACGTATTGAACAGATTGTATGGACGTTGTTTCTTAAGATATATGATGCTAAGGAGGAAGAGTGGGAACTTATCAATGATGATTATTCATCCATCATACCAGACGAGTATAAGTGGCGTAACTGGGCGGTTGATAACAAAGATGGTCAGGCTCTTACAGGAGATGCATTGCTTGATTTTGTGAATAATAAGCTGTTTCCTACCTTGAAGAATCTTGAAATAACAGAAGACACACCTATGAATCAGGTGATGGTTAAATATGCTTTCGAGGATGCAAACAACTACATGAAAGATGGTATTCTTTTTCGACAGGTTGTTAATATTATCGATGAGATAGATTTTACGGAATATGAGGAAAGACATGCGTTTGGAAGTATCTATGAGAGTTTCCTCAAAGATTTGCAGAGTGCCGGAAATGCCGGTGAGTTCTATACACCGAGAGCTGTGACAGACTTCATGGTTAAGGTGACAAAGCCAAAGTTAGGTGAGCGAATTGCAGACTTTGCCTGTGGTACAGGTGGATTCCTTGTATCAGCCTTAAATGAGTTGTATGAGGATAGCTTAAAGTCAAACGAGAATAAGGAAATGTACAATAATACAGTGTATGGGGTAGAAAAGAAGGCTCTGCCACATATTCTCTGCGTGACGAATATGTTGCTCCATGATATTGATAATCCTGAGATTATCCATGGAAATACACTTGAGACAGATTATAAGGAATACAGAAAACAGGAAAAGTTTGATTTGGTTCTCATGAATCCACCATATGGCGGTAACGAGAAGGAGTCTGTAAAGGCAAACTTCCCTATGGAACTGCGTAGTTCTGAGACTGCTGATTTATTTATGGATATTATCATGTTCCGTTTGAAGAAAGATGGCAGATGTGGAATTATTCTGCCTGATGGATTCTTGTTCGGTACAGATAATGCAAAGGTAAATATCAAGAAGAAACTGCTTGAGGAGTTCAATCTTCATACAGTTATCAGACTGCCGCACAGTGTATTTGCTCCATATACCTCGATTACTACTAATATTTTGTTCTTTGATAATACACATCCGACAGAGGAGACATGGTTCTATCGTTTGGATATGCCAGAGGGGTATAAGAATTTCTCAAAGAAAAAGCCTATGAAGTTAGAACATTTTGTTCCTGCTTTAGAGTGGTGGGATAATCGTGAAGATATTGAGGTTGATGGATTTCCCAAAGCAAAGAAGTATACTGTCGATGAGATAGCTGCGAATGGTTACAATATAGACCTTTGCGGATTCCCTCATGAAGAGGAAGAGATTCTTGACCCGATGGATTTGATTAATCAGTATCAGGAAAAGCGAGCAAGTCTTAATGCAGAGATTGACAATGTATTAGAGAAGATTACCTCTCTGTTGGGAGGTAATTGATTTGAATGCACAGGATTTAAAGAATAGCATCCTACAGCTTGCTGTTCAAGGCAAGCTCGTAGAGCAAAGAGCCGAAGAAGGCACTGCGAGAGAGTTGCTTGAACAGATAAAGCTGGAAAAGGATCAGCTTATAAAAGATAAAAAAATAAAGAAGTCAAAGCCATTGCCAGAGATTACTGAGGATGAGATACCTTTTGAAATTCCAGAGAACTGGAAGTGGGTGAGACTGATAGATATATGTAAACTCATTTCAGATGGAACGCATAAGACACCAACATACGTTGATATAGGTGTTCCTTTTGTATCAGTAAAAGATGTATCGGGCGGGAAATTAGATTTGTCTGATGTAAAATATATATCTGAGGATGAGCATAAAAAATTAACAGAAAGATGTATGCCACAAAAGAATGATGTGCTTATATGTAGAATTGGAACGTTAGGTAAGGCAATACGAATAGACACAGATATAGAATTTAGTATTTTCGTTAGTCTTGGGTTAATTAAACTGATAAATGTGAGCTTAGCTGACTATATTGTAACTGTAATTAATTCTGGTTATGGTTATAAATGGATTGAGGATAATAAGGTTGGTGGTGGAACACATACAAATAAGATAAATTTAGAGACATTGAGAGGGATGCCGATTCCAATTCCACCGATAGCAGAGCAGCACCGCATCGTTGCCAAGATTGAAGAAATTCTTCCATATATTGAACAGTATGACAAGGCTTATACAAAGCTGGAAACATTTAATAAAAAATTCCCAGAGGATATGAAGAAGAGTATCTTACAACTTGCCATGCAGGGTAAGCTGGTGGAACAGCGACCAGAAGAAGGTACTGCTGACGAGCTTTATAAGCAAATTGTTGCCGAGAAAGCAGAACTCATCAAAGAAGGTAAAATCAAGAAGGAAAAACCATTGCCAGAGATTACAGAGGATGAGATACCTTTTGAAATTCCTGCTAGTTGGAAATGGGTGAGATTTGGAGAGTTTGGTAGTTATAAGAAAGGACCTTTTGGAAGTGCGTTAACAAAGGGAATATTTGTTCCAAGAGGCAAGGATACTATTAAAGTGTATGAGCAGAAAAATGCAATACAAAAAGATGCTTCACTGGGAGAGTATTATATTACACGTGAATATTTTGAAAATAAAATGAAAGGTTTTGAATTATTTGCTGGAGATATTATTGTAAGCTGTGCTGGTACTATAGGGGAAACATTTGTAATGCCAGATGATATGGAACAAGGCATAATAAATCAAGCCTTGATGAGGATGAAATTGATGCCATCAGTATATACGGAGTATTTTTTACTGTATTTTGACGTGATATTAAAGCAAAATGCAAGAAACAGTAGTAAAGGCTCAGCAATTAAAAATATTCCTCCATTTGATATACTGAAAAGCTATCTTGTTCCACTCCCACCACTTGCCGAGCAGAAGCGTATCGTTGCCAAGATAGAGGAACTGTTACCATATTGTGACCAGCTAATAAAATAGGTTTGTTTATTATGGAGCTTGACTATATCAGTCAGGCTCTTGCTTTATATAGGGTATTGCCGCTTTACAGCATATTTTCGTTTTGATATAATTTTTTATTATGATTGGGAGGTTACACATGAGGAGTAGATTGGATTTTGAATACCATATCTTTAAGTCGCCATTCATTGTTAAAGATGGTAATTTATCAGAAAATGATACATTGGTGTATAAAATGGACGATGCATTGAGAGAAGAGTATGATAAATTTACAGATGATATGATTGGCAAGTTAAAGACTGAAATTAGTGTAGATGATATGAAAGCCTATTTTCAGAGCAGATACCAGTTGTTGAATGACAAATTAGTCGAGGGTATGAAGGAGCAGAAACTTGATAAGAGAGTGACGCATACCCTTGAGGAATTGCGTTATCTATTTGAGTGGGGGTACTTAATTCTTGAAAAATTCCACGATGAAATTTCCCTTGTTAAACTAGGAAGCTTTTTTGGAATGAAGAGTTCTGGTTTTGCAAAGCAAGGCTTCAAGACAATTTCTTTATAGACATCCAGAAATTGTTGAAAAAATTTTATACTATAAAAATTTCAATTTTGTGTCTGTTTAAGAGAGATTTTCAAAACTGAAATTTGAAAACGAATCTATGCGTAATCAGATAGCAAAATATTAAAAATTTTCCTTGATTTTTATATTGCTTCTAATGAAAAATAAATGAATTTAACACCTTTTCTGTTCATTGTATGTGAGTAAAGTCGTTTCTCGCCGTGGTTTTTGCTGGTTGCCTGAGTCGGTTTCTGTCGCAACCTTGTCAGGTAACCAGCTTGTCGTAGTTCTCCTAAACGCCTTCGGTCAAAGGTCGCTCCACGCTCCCAATGCAATCGTATTACATCACGATTCACTAAGTCAATTCTAATGTAATACGCCTTCACAAAACGTAATGGTTTCTCGGTTAGAATTAAAAGCCATCCTTAAAGATGACAAATAATCTTTTCGTCTATTGATTAGCACTCCATAACCAATTATAATATAAAATATAAATTAAATGGTATTGAACAGAAGTGGGCTGAATGTGAAGAACACGAAGGACTAAAGAGATTCTGGGCTGGAATACCAAAGATTCCAAATAAGAAAAAAGATTCTATGTCCATTTATTTATGCTTTATCCAGCATATTTTATGGTCACTTAAGCCAGATGGAAAAGCTGCCGTTATTGTTGTACCTACTGGATTTATTACGGCTCAGTCAGGAATTGAAAAGACAATCAGACAGACAATTATTGAAAAGAAATGGCTTAAGGGTGTAATTTCATTCCCAAGCCTTACAAATCATCTGGTGGAAAAATGGTATGGAATGAGGGATTGAAGCGTGAAATACCAGAAGGTTGGGCTACGACAACAATAGGAGATATTACCATTTGTCATGATTCTGAGCGAATCCCTCTTTCTGGTAAGGATAGAGAAAGTATGATTGGAGATATCCCTTACTATGGAGCGACAGATATAATGGGATATGTTGATAAGCCAATATTTGAAGGAGATTACATTTTACTTGCAGAAGATGGTTCAGTAATGGATGAAGAAGGTCACCCTATTTTACAAAGGGTAACGGGTAAAGTATGGGTTAATAATCATGCACATGTATTAGAGCCAATTAAAAACCATTCATGCAAATTATTGATGATGCTTTAAAAAGATGTTTACGTACCAATGATTAAAACTGGCTCAATACAGATGAAGATTAATCAAGAAAATATGAATGGTATTACGGTTCCCAATATTCCAGATGTTTTAAAAGAGAAGATTAATTTGGAACTGTGTACAATTGAAAAGAAGCAGCTGCAAATTATAGCTGAAAATTGTGAACTTGCTTCACTTCGAGCGTTTCTTCTTCCTATGCTGATGAATGGTCAGGTTGGGTTTAAATAAAAATCAAAAGCTCATGCTTAATTGCGTGGACTAATTGTGTCTGGAGGGTTACAAATGGTAAATATAAAGGAATTGTTAGAGGAACGAGGTAATTATCCTATTTCAAAAGATGGTTATGGTTGGATCGATAAAGTATTAGCCGAGGAAACAAAAGATGAGGTATTGATTACATAAAAAAAATCAAATATATTGAAAGACCGTATTGGATTGATGAGGCTAATAAAGCCCATGAAATCAGAAAAAAAGAATCTTGTTCATGCAAAGCTTGGTATTAATTCTGATGAAATAAATGAAGATACCTGTAGAAGGGGAATAGATTATTTGAGGGATGTAATCAAGACCAGAGGCGTTGAAGAATAGACATAAAATTGCCGATAATAAATATGAAAAAGGAAAGAGGTGGCTAGTTTGGGAGAAAAATTGAAAATTTTAGGCTTATTAGAAGATGCAAGGAAAAATGAAGTAGCAGAGTATTTTGTTCAGGCATTAAATGATACTTTTCCAGACTTAACAGGTGAATTATATTTAGGATATCCAATATATATAGATGAGATTGCAAATCGGAGAACATGCGTAGATATGGCTTTGATTTGTAAAAAAGGTGTTTATATACTTAATATTCTTACTGATCCAGTTACAGATTACGGTGAAATACAGGACGATATTTATGCAAAAGTAGAAGCAAAATTCAAAAAACAGAAATTTCTTTTTAAGACAAGGAAATTAATTTTTGATTTCTATACAGTAACATATTCATTAGCCGACATTAAAGCGCAAGACGAATATCCGCTTGTTAAAAACATAGAGGAACTGATGACCTTTATTAAAGATACATGCGAAGAAGAGGAATTTTCAGATGATAAATATACGAAAATTCTATCTGGATTACAAGAAGCATACGGCATTAATACAAGAACGGAGCGAGGAGATGTTAAAGAGGGAACAAAAGCCTATGTTATTAATCAGATGGCTTCATTAATAGAAAAATATGATGGGCGTCAGATGGATGCTATTTTATCTGATACAACAGGTATTCAACGTATTCGAGGTATGGCTGGTAGTGGGAAGACTATTGTTTTAGCAAGAAAAGCGGTTGAGCTTCACACAGCACATCCAGAATGGACGATTGTTGTAACATATTCTACTCGTACACTTAGAGATCAGCTTGAAACTTTGATAGGGCGTTTCTATGCTGCAAAGAATGATGGGGCAAAATACAACACAGAGAAACTTAGAATTATGCAGTCATGGGGGGCGACATCTTCTACAGGTGTTTATTACGAAGTTTGCTTACGGCATGGTATTTCGCCTATTAATGTAAATGAGGCAAAGGCGAAGTACGGAAAACATGCCAATTTATTTTCAAGAATGTGCGGTGATTTGCTTACATCAGTCAAAGAATTTCAAAAGATGTATGATTGTATATTGATTGATGAAGCACAGGATTTTGATAAAAATTATTTGAAATTGTGTCTTAGAATCCTAGGAAAAGAGCAGCGGCTTGTGTATGCTTATGATGAATTGCAAAAGTTGAATGAAGAAGCAATGCCAAATCCTGAGCAGATTTTCGGAAGAGGTGTTGAACATGACACACCATTAACCGTATGTTATAGAAATCAAGGAAATGCTATTGTCACAGCGCATGCTATAGGGATGGGATTATATCGAAAGGAAGGTATTTTACAGCTCCCTAGCTCATCGTCTGTGTGGGAAGCAATAGGATATGTTTCAGATACACCAATAGAAGAGGGAAAAGAAGTCATATTATACAGAACACTTGAAACAAGCCCAGAGTTCTTAAAAGTTGATAAGAAGGATGTAATAGATTTCCTTTGTTATGATGATGCTAAGAGTATGTATAAAAGTCTTTTAGATATGATAAAAGAAGACTTGGAAAAACAACAGTTATTGCCAAAAGATATTATGATAATTGATATGGACACTTATGATTATAGTAAGAATTGCATGCGTTTAAAAAATATCCAGTCAAAAATAAATTCAGAGGTTGCTTTTGGCGATAATTTTGACTACCATGAGGAACTAGAAATATATAAGTATGACGTTCATACTGCTGGTGCAGCCAGTCCAGAGGATTTCTTTAGAGACGATTCTATTGTATATTCAAGCGTTAGAAGAGCTAAAGGAAATGAAACATTTATGGTTTATATTGTTAATTCTCAAAAATGTGTTAATTCTTTACAGAGAAGGTCTGACAGAAACGCCTTATTTACCGCAATTACACGGTCAAAAGGCTGGGTAAGAGTTCTTGGTTTTGGCGAAGATATGGAAACTTTAAAACAAGAATTTGAAGAAATAAAAAATCATGAATATAAGCTATATTTTTCTGAATACCCAGATAAAGAAAAGTTGAAGGAAATATTCTTGAACAATAAGGATGTAGCAGATAAGGATGTTAAAACCATTGATTCTACTAAGGCACTAATAGAAAAACTTACAGGAGATGGCAATGTAACAAAAGTTCAGCTCATGCAAGAGTTATTTGGTATGAGTAAGGATGAAATTATCAAAATGCTTGGAGGTAAGGGATAATATGGATACATCTAAGATGGTAAAAAGTGTCTTAGGTGATATGAGAAAGACCATAGATGAGTTATATTCAAAGAATTTTGTCAGAGACTATCGACAGGAATCATGTAGAAAGACTGCAAAAGACACTTATGAAATTTCTTTTTCTGGAAAGGATAATAATGTTTGTAATATAGTTTATGATGAGCATATTTCTGGGGAAGAGATGATGGAGCAACTTCTTAAAAGTTATCAATACACGATTTTACTTTATGATAAAAGTATTATTCAGGCTGAATTTATAATAAAAGATGAAAAGATTGCAAAAGAACGCTTAGTATTTATGAAACGTCATAATAAAATTTGGAATATGGACGAAATAGATGAATGTGAGATATTGGAGCAGGATTGGTTTTCAGAAGAAAAAGGCATTCCGATAGTTTTTAGAATAGATTATGCCCCAGATGACCATATTGACGGAGACCATTCTGCTACACATCTTACACTATCGAATCATCAAAGCTGCCGAGTTCCAATAAAGGGCATTGTAACTTTTTCGGAATTTGTAAGGTTTATTCTGCTTCATTTCTATGACATTAAAATGGATTTAAAGCAATGTCGGTCAAATACAGACGATACGATTACTCAAATCGAAAAACAAATGGTACATATCAACTGGGAATAATAAATGAGACTTACGTTTATTCAGAGCGTAAGTCTTTTCTTTTGTGGAGGCTACACCCCCCTCTGTTGAATTTATGGATGCGAAGGTTGGAACGATGCAGGAACTCGAAGAACATAGAAGGATGTATCAGGTCCGTATGCTGGAGGAAAACGAACTGCCATACATACTGCCATCTTCCATGATCTGTCCGGATGCGGAGGTATGGCTGTCGCACAATACGAAGGATTGCTATGGTTTACAGGCATATTTGCAGCAAAAGACAATGAATGGGACACAGTTAAAGAAAGTTTTGAATCAGATCATGCAGCAGGCGGACGCATTGGAAGCATATTTGCTCGATGCATCGGATCTGGTTATCCGCGTGGAGTATTTGTTCATGCAAAAGGAGAAAAACGAGATTCGGATGCTCTGTGTGCCAGGCTATCAAAAGCCATTGAAGGAACAGCTTACCGCATTTCTGGAATATCTGATGCCGCGGTTTTCCCATGAAGATCGTGCGGGAGAACTGTTTTTGTATGAATGTCACCGGGTGTTGACGGGTGAATGGAGTGATATGACAGATTTTCTCGCATTGTTGAATGCTGGAACGGATACAGATGGAAGATGTCGGAAGCAGGGTGAGAAAACGTCCATGCAGAAACCAAACAGCAGCGAAGAAAATGAATTTGCGGAAGAAGCAGTGACGCTTGAACAAAAAGTAGCGCGTGCGGACATAGATGCAATATTTTCAAAACGCTTTTTGCTGTATGCGTTGGCAGGAGGCGCCGCGCTGGCACTGATTATTAAATATCTGTTTTTTGATGGGACGACGGGAACTGCAATCTTTGGAATTGTCTGGCTTTTAACGCTGATTATTCTTGCAATCATGACAGCGCGCGACAAGGAAGATGGACAGGAATCTGAGTCAGCGATGCAGGAATATGGCAGGCAGGTGCAGGGAGATGAAACATTGGAGGATGCGCCTGTACAGGGATACAGCAGACAGGCGGAACAGGCTGTGCACAGCGTGGATGTTCCGATGGGACTGTCGGAAAAATCTGTACAAGATAGTCGGATTCCAGATATGAAGCTGGTACCACTGACGAATGGCGCTCTGGAATCGTTCCGTATTCCGATGGATAAGGCGTCGTTTACCATAGGCAGGGATAAGGCGTCCGATTATCGTGTTGCCACGACACAAATCAGTCGTGTGCATGTCCGGTTGTTCTGCCGTCCGGATGGACTGTATATCGAGGATCAGAACTCTACCAATGGAACGTATATCAATACGAAGCGTATCCCGGCGATGACAGAACAGAAGCTGGAAAAGGGCGATGTGGTCGGACTGGCAAATGAGGAGTTTTTTGTTGCGTAAGAAAAAACTATGTAAAAGTAAATGGATGTGGTATACTATGTTCACAAAGCGAGGTAACAGGTATTGGCACAGACGAAAAAACAGAAGCATGAAAAACGGCAGGGTATTAAAATAGAGAAATCTGCATCATTTTCCAGATTGAAAACGGTGCAGATTTTTCTATTTGCTTTTTTCCTCGCAATTATTGTATTTACCCCCTGTTTTTGGTATAGTAATAGTGTGCGTTTTTGTAGCATGCGAAAGAAAAAATGGCAGTGAATACATGAGGTGTTACGGTGAAGGTAAATGTGTATTACGGAGGCCGGGGATTGCTGGAGGATCCAACACTCTTTGTAGTGGAGAAAATCATTCAGGTTCTGCAGGAGCTTCGGGTAGAAGTCACAAGATATAATATGTATGAAGATAAGTCGGGGATTGCAACACTTCCGAATACGTTGAAGGATTGCGATGGCGTGATTCTGGCAGCGAGTCTGGAATGGTTTGGCATTGGCGGCTATATGCAGCAGTTTCTGGATATGTGCTGGCTGTATGGTGACAAGGAGAAGATCGCGTCACTCTATATGATGCCGGTTGTCGTTGCAACGGCGTATGGAGAACAGGATGCAGAGCTGTCACTGCGAAAGGCATGGGATGTGCTGGGTGGCATTTCAGAGCCGGGAATCGCGACGTATGTGGATTCGACGGATGTGCTGGAACAGGAAAGCCAGTATTTGAATCTGATTGAGAAAAAAGCAGAGGATTTTTACCGCCTGATCAATAAGAAGACAAGGAAACTGCCGACGAGTAACACTGCGGTAAAGAACACTCTGATCAAGCAGAACAATATCAATCTGACACCACAGGAGAGTGAGCAGCTTTCCAAGTTTGTGGCAGATGATGGCTATGTGAAGAAGCAGAAAGAGGATATTGAGGAACTCGCTGCAATGTTCAAGCAGATGCTTGGAGATGAGGAAGAGGCACCAGAACCACCAAGTGTCTACGAGGACGATATTATCGAAGGATTTTATGAGAATTTCCATCCGGAGACCGGATTTGCGGCAAGCTATGTGATCATAGTACCGGATATGGGGAAGAATTTAGTGATACATGTAGGGAAAGTCTTACAGTGTGAGTATGGCGCGGATGTGGAAGCCGATGTGAAGCTGAAAGCATCAAGCACGATGCTGCGTAATATTTTGGCTGGCAAAAATAGCTTCCAGAAAGGCTTTATGTCCGGCGAGATAACGGCAAAGGGCAACTTCAAGACCCTTCGGATGCTGGATCAGATTTTCCATATATAGAGTTGGAGGCAGTTTATGTCGTACATGGCATTGTACCGGAAGTGGAGACCGGACGCGTTCGAGGAGATCAAAGGACAAGAACATATTGTGACGACGATCCGAAATCAGATTGTGCATGACCGCGTGGGACATGCGTATCTGTTCTGCGGAACCAGAGGTACCGGTAAAACAACGACGGCGAAGCTGATGGCAAAGGCAGTCAATTGTGAGCATCCGATCAACGGAAGTCCGTGTAATGAATGTGCCAGCTGCAAGGCGATTGCTGCAGGTGCGGCGATGAATGTAATCGAAGTTGATGCCGCAAGTAATAATGGTGTGGATAATATCAGACAGATCACGGATTCGGTGAATTACTCACCGTCAACTGGTAAGTATCTGGTCTATATCATCGACGAGGTGCATATGCTCCGTGACGCAGCGTACAATGCACTTTTGAAGACGTTGGAGGAACCACCTTCCTATGTAATATTTATTCTGGCGACCACGGAATCACATAAGATTCCGGCGACGATTCTGTCGCGTTGCCAGCGGTATGATTTCCACCGGATTCCGTTGGAGGTAATCGCAGATCGGTTGCAGGAGTTGCTTGATCGGGAAGGAATCGCGGCGACCAGAGAAGCGGTTGAATATGTGGCGCGTGCCGCAGATGGTTCCATGCGAGACGGTTTGAGTATTCTGGAACAGTGTATCTCTTACCATCTGGGTGAGGAGCTGACATTAGATAAAGTACTCGCGGCAATTGGTGCCGTGGATGTGGAAGTTTACATTCAGTTGTTTGAATGTCTGAAAGAAAAAGATCTGGTTGGTGCATTGAAGATCATAGATGAAGCAATCTGGCAGGGCAAGGATCTGTTGCAGCTGGTCAATGAATTTACTGCATTTATCCGGAATATACTGGTGCTGTCGATCGACCCGGATATGACGATCGATGTGACAGCGGAGACAAAACAGCGCATGGTTGCACTCACAAGCGATATGACACAGGACTGGATGATGCATGCAATCTATGTTTTACAGGAAGCCGCAGCGAAGATCGCATATACGACATCCAAGCGTGTGATGCTGGAAATCGCGATCATCAAGCTTTGTAAGACGGAGATGCGTTACGATATCGAAGGAATTCAGGCACGAATCGAGTCACTGGAGCAGCAGCTTGCAGAGACGAAGGAACTGCTCAAAGAGCAGCAGGCACATCCGGTTGTGATGGCAGTTGCACCGCCGGCAACGGAAGGCGCAGGGACAGTGCAGCAGGCAGTTGCACCACAAACAGGTGATTCATCCGAGCACATCAAGCAGAATCTGCGTGACAAATATCCGCAGGCAGAATACGAGGATCTGCTTCTGATTGCGAAAGCGTGGAAGACGATTGGCAAGCGCGGACCGAGACTGGTGCAGCATTATTACAGACAGGCATCACTGGTTGCCGGAAGAGAATCTGGCGCGCTGGAACTCGTTGTAGCGGATACACCAGACAACGATCTGGCGATTTCGTATTTCGCGAATCAGGACAAGCTCGATGAATTGAGCGAGCAGCTGACCAATATGGCACAGTGCAAGGTACGTGTGACATTCCGCAAGATTGATGGCAGGGAAGAAGTACACGAACTGCAGAAGGACTGGGATTTGAGCCGGATTGTATTTGATGACATCGAAATGCATGAGTAAGCTTTTAATCTGGCGAGTCCAAATCATATAAAAAGGTAGTACGCATGGGAAACCGTGTATGAATATAAGAATAAGAAATCAGGAGGATATAAAGATGGCAAAAAGAGGTGGATATGGTGGAATGGGCATGATGCCAGGAAATATGAACAATCTGATGAAGCAGGCACAGAAGATGCAGAAGCAGATGGAAGAGACCACCAAAGCACTCGAAGAAAAAGAATATGAGGCAACTGCCGGCGGTGGTGTTGTCAAGGTAAAGATCAATGGCAAGAAGGAAGTAACAGAAGTTCATCTCGACGAGGAAGTTGTCGACAAGGACGATATCGAGATGCTCGAGGATCTGATCATGGCTGCTATGAACGAAGCCATCCGTATGCAGGATGAGGATCAGAAGAATTCCATGGGTAAGATCACCGGTGGATTAGGCGGAGGTTTGCCGTTCTAATGGATATTTATGGAGAGAAAGTAAACCGGCTGATCGGTGAACTCGGAAGACTTCCCGGCATCGGTGGAAAGACCGCACAGCGGCTGGCGTTCCATATTATCAATATGCCGGAAGAACAGGTGGAAAGCCTGTCGGCAGCAATCACAGATGCAAAGAAGAATATCCGGTACTGCAAATCCTGTTATACGATTACTGATCAGGAGCTGTGTCCGGTGTGTGCATCGCCGAAGCGGAACCATAAGCTGATCATGGTTGTCGAGACTCCACGAGATCTGGCAGCATATGAGCGTGTGGGACAGTATCAGGGCGTCTACCATGTATTAAATGGTGTGATCAACCCGGCGATGGGAATTGGAACCGGAGATATCCGGTTGAAGGAACTGATCCTGCGGTTGGAGCAGGAAGATGTAGAAGAGTTGATTATTGCAACAAATTCCAGTGTGGAGGGCGAAGCGACTGCGATGTATATATCCAAGCTGGTCAAGCCATCTGGAATCAAGGTCACAAGAATTGCAAGTGGCGTTCCGGTCGGCGGTGATCTGGAATGTATTGATGAAGTGACGTTACTTCGGGCATTAGAAGGAAGAACTTTGTTGTAGAGGAGACACATAAATTAAGGAGGTTACAGTATGAAGAGAATCGGAATGTTGACAAGTGGCGGTGACTGCCAGGCTTTAAATGCGACGATGCGTGGTGTGGCAAAGGGCCTGTATAATACGTTTGAAGACGTGGAAGTATATGGTTTTTTAGAAGGCTACAAGGGATTGATTTATGGCAATTATGTAAAGATGAAGCCGTCAGATTTCTCTGGAATTCTGACAAAGGGTGGCACGATCCTTGGCAGTTCCCGTCAGCCGTTCAAGCTGATCGATGAGCCGACACCGGAAGGACTCAACAAAGTTGAGGAAATGAAGAAAAATTACAACAAACTGAAGCTTGATGCACTGGTTGTTCTCGGTGGAAATGGTTCCCAGAAGACAGCAAACCGTCTGTCTCAGGAAGGACTGAATGTGATTGGACTTCCAAAGACAATCGACAATGATATCTGGGGCACTGATATGACATTCGGATTTCAGAGTGCGGTCGATGTTGCAACACAGGCAATCGACTGCATCCATACAACTGCATGCTCACACAACCGTGTATTTATCGTAGAAGTTATGGGACATAAGGTAGGCTGGATTACATTGCATGCGGGTATCGCATCCGGTGCAGACATCATCCTGATTCCGGAAATTCCATATGATATCGCCAAGGTATGTGAGGCACTTGACAGAAGAACCAAGCAGGGCAAGGGATTCTCGATTCTTGCTGTTGCAGAGGGTGCAATCTCGAAAGAAGTCGCAGCACTTCCAAAGAAGGAGCGTAAGGCAGCCGTAGCAGCCGCAGCTGCGAAATATCCATCTGTCGCTTATGAAGTTGCAGATAAGATCAAGGAATATTCCGGTATGGACATCCGTGTGACAGTTCCGGGACATACACAGCGAGGCGGAAGCCCGGATCCATATGATCGTGTGATTTCCAGCCTGTTTGGTGCAGAGGCAGTCGAGCTGATCAAGAATAAAGATTTCGGCAAGCTTGTTGTTATGCGTAACAATGAAGTGACAGCAATTCCGATGGAAGAGTCTGCAGGAAAGCTCAAATATGTATCCCCGGACGATAGTGTTGTCAAGTATGCAAAGCGTCTTGGTATTTCCTTTGGTGATGAGTAGGAGATACGGATTCGGACGCACAAAACAGGATTTCAAAGCATAAAATAAGAAAAACAGATAGACAATCAGCCAAAAACTGATTGTCTATTTATGTCATTTTATGTGAGAGGATTCCATGAAAGAAATCGATGAGATGTATGTGCATAAGTTTCGCACTCCGGAACTCATGGTTGTGGATGAGCAGGAGTTAGAGGAAGACCGGGCATATTTGCGTGCGATGTATCCGATGCGGGCAAAGCTGATACTGGTTATGGTGGAGGATGCCTGCGACCGGCTGGAATATGAAGGAAGTCCTATGTTTGCAGTTTATCCAGACAAGGTAGCGATGTTTTCAATTGCGAAGAAGATTTATGAGAAGATCTGCTATAAGGATGCGGACGAAACATTGCTTCATATGATTGAGATTATGGTCTGCCATGAATTTTATATTCGTCGGTGCAGATATCGTAAAAGGAGAAAATATTTCTAACTATGAAACGGTTTTTGATAAAGGCGTTTGTGTTCATTGCGGTTGCAGTGGGCACAGCCTTTCTGGTAAATCAATTCAATAACAGAGGCTTGGATCGTGTATCCAGCGAATTGGACGAGCCGACACTTCCATATGTCTATCTTGAATTCGAGGGTAAGGTTATTAACCGGACCTGTGGATATACGCAGACGATGTCGACGAGCCTGATGCGGGATGGGATTGTGCCACTAAACAGTAATCATGGTGTGACGGTGCTTGTTGATAATGAAGCAAAATATGGCGAGACATTTACCTATGAGCTGCGAAGTATTGCAGGCGATTCCCTTGTGGAACGTGGCGACGCGGTTCCTGGAAGTGTCGAGAACGGACGCAAGAAATATGATGTGAATTTCCGGATGGACATGCAGCAAAACCGGGAGTATGTATTTGTATTTATCATTACGGCGGCAGATGGTACGGAGGTGCGGTATTATAACCGGGTTGTGAATCTGACAGAGCAGCATGCAAAGGCAATCGTGGATTTTGCAACAAACTTCCATGACACGACGTTTATTAAGGAAGTCAATGAGTCCGAGGGCAATGTTGTATTTGATAACCTGAAGACGGACAAGGCAGGAACAACGTCAAGTCTGGCACATGTCGATCTGAATGCAACCTATGAGCAGATTACCTGGGGCGGGCTGACACCTGTGGTTGTGACGGGCGTGACGCCGACGATCACGGAAATCGACAACGAGTACGCTGTCGTGCATATGTCCTATGTCGTGGAGTCCATGAATAACAGGAAAAGTCATTATTATCAGGTGGACGAGTACTATAACGCCACTTATGACCGTAGTGCGGAGACGGTGGATCTGCTTGCGTTTGACCGGTATCAGGAAAGCTTTTTTGACAGTGGTTACATTAGCAAGGACCGGAATAGTATCAGCATGGGCGTGACAAATGAGCCAGCAGAATATGTGACATCTGAGGACTATGGGATTTTAGCGTTTGTGCGTCTTGGACAACTCTGGATGTACAAGTACAATGACAGCTCGCTTACGAATATATTCAGCTATCCGCAGGATAGCTTCTCGGATGCCCGGACACTCAACACGAATCTGGATATCAATATTGCGGATATGGATGCGGATGGAAATATTTACTTTGTTGTGTACGGATATATGAATCGTGGCGAACATGAAGGCAAAAACGGTATGTCGCTTTATTACTATTCGGCGGAGAACATGACGACACAGGAGCTGTTCTTCGTGGAATGTGATGAGAGCTACGACATCATGAAGAAGGAGACCGGACGATTTACCTATTACAACGCGCAGACGAATAAGTTTTATTATCTGCTGGATGAAACCCTGTATGAGGTATCCCTTGCTGATATGACACAGACTGCGCTGGTGGAGGGAATTCCTTCTGCCGAATATTTCGTATCGGCGAACCGGAAGCTGGTTGCATATCCGAATAATGCGGAGGATGAACAGGTGACCGCCATTACGATTCAGAATTTTGAGACGGGAGAGACTTACGAGAAGACCTGCGCAAGCGGTGATCTGCTGCTGGCACTTGGATTCGTGGAGAACGACCTGATCTACGGCTGTGCGCACAGCGCAGATGTGATCATGACATCCGACGGTCAGGCAATCCTGCCACTCTACGAATTATATATCATGAGTGACAATGGCGAGCAGAAGAAGGATTACACGAAGGATGGCATCTATATCATGAATGCTTCTGTCGGGGAGGATACGATCTACCTGACACGGGCGCGGAAGCAGAACCAGTTCTTTGAAGAAATCGATCAGGATTATATTTCCTACAAGAAAGAGGAAAATAATAAGATGATCACGACGGATACGACATATGACAGCTATGCATGGAATATCTTAGATATTGTATTCCCATCGAATTTCTATCTGTCGGATACGGCAAGCTACCGGAAGACAAAATACGGAAGCACCGACGCTTACAAGGATATGCAGGTGCAGACGAAGACACGTGACGGTGCGTATTATGTGTTTGACAATGCGGGCTACATTGGCGAGTACCAAACTGCCGGAAGCGCAATCACGCGGGTGGTCGATGACGAGGCAGGACTTGTCGTGGACAGCAACGGAAATACGATCTACCGCTGTCTGGCAGCAGACAGCTACAATACAGTTGCGGATGAGATCAAAGAGACACCGAATCCGGATGAAGGCCAGTCGCTGCTTACCTGTGCGTATATGTGTGCGGGGTACGCAGGAGGCACATTAGAACTGCCCGATGCAATCGCGAGTGGAACGTTCGAGAAGGTATTTGAGGATTACACGAATGGTGTCGGTATCAATATCTCCGGTATCAGTTTGTCGACGGCGCTGTATTTCCTGGATCGGGATATTCCGTTTGCAGCCTGCATCGATGATGGGCGGTATGTGCTTGTCATCAGCTACAATTCGACACATATTCGGTATTACGATCCGGTGCTGGGTGCAGAAGTGAAGGTGACACGGAAAGCATTTGAGAATTCACTGAGTTTACAGAGTAACACGATGTATACGTTCAGTGTGCAGTAAAAAAATACGCAGAGTCTGAGGGGAACTTCCAGGCTCTTTTTGAATAACAAGCAGTTGGTACAAGATAGTACATACAGAGGTGAGTAACATGAACAGAATGCGAAAGGTATTAATTGCAGATGATGAGGTAAAAGTGGGACAGCTTGTGAAACGATTGATACAGTGGGATCGGCTTGGACTGACCTGTATTGGACTTGTGACAGACGGGCAGACGGCGTATGAGAAGATCTTGTCCGAATCGCCGGATATCGTGATCACGGATATCCGGATGCCGGTGTTGACAGGATTGGAAATGATCCAGAAGGCATCCGAGCAGGGCGTGAAATGCCATTTTATAGTTGTCAGTGGATATAAATACTTTGACTATGCGCAAAAAGCATTGAAATATGGTGTGGAAGATTATCTGCTCAAGCCAATCGATGAGGATGAGCTGAACAGGCAGCTGCAGAAGATTGTCGCGGAAGAAGAACAACGTGAGGATAAGCAGCAACAGGTAGATCAGATAGAGAAAAAACTGGAGGATAGTAAATATCTGCGCCACAAAGAATTCCTCAGACAGATACTAAGCCAGAAGCAGGAAAATATTGATGCCGCGAATACGGAGTTTGGACTTCAGCTTGAGAACAAGTGCTTCCGGGGATTAACCTTCAAGCTTGACCGGGATATTGATGTCGCAGAGAATACACAGCAGATGCAGTTTGTTCTCCGCAAGATCATGCAGAAGGCAGAGGATGCGTTTTCGGCATGCACCATCGATCTGATTGCGGCCGTGCAGTCGAATCATTCCGTGCAGGTGCTATTAAATTATTTCCAGACGGAGCAGGAGAATATCGACAACCGGATTACGGATTTTTTCAATGAGCTGAGCGATTATCTGGAGAACTTTCAGCATTACAGGATTACTGTCGGGGTGAGTAGTGAAGTCGAGAGCTTCGAGCAGATCAGTACTGCGATTGAGATGAGCAAAGAGGCGGCTGCCAGCCGGCTCTTCAAGGGAAACGGCAGACGGATCGAATATTGCCAGGAGCCGCACACTCTATTTTCGCCAAAGGACTTTCAGAATGAATATGAGGAATTCGCAAAAGCGGTTGAGACAATGCAGCCGGATGCCTGTCAGTACCAGATTCACAAATGCTTCCGGCTGGCAAGCGATAAGGCACTTTTTGCAAGCGAATTTTATGCAATGGGATTGTGGCTGCTCCGCAGTACTTATGACATTCTGGAAATAGCAGATACATTTGATGTGGATGTGCAGCAGGAGGTGTTGGAGAATCTGTCGACAGTTGCGGATTTGAGAGACTATGTGATCCGTCAGGTGCAGCAATTGATCAAAGAGAGCCGTAGTGAACGGGAAAACCGCGAACGCAAGCCGGTATTGGAGGCAATCGCCTATATGAAAGAGCATTTTACAGAGAAGATCACGCTGGAGGATGTAGCCGCCACCATCGGCTTCAATACGAATTATTTCTCAGAACTGTTTAAGAAAGAAACCGGTGAGAACTTCTCGAACTATCTGCTTGGAATCCGGATGGAGAAAGCAAAGCAGATGCTTCGTGACACGAAGATTCCGGTGTATGAAATCGGCGAAAGCGTGGGGTATAAGGATGCCAAATATTTCAGCCAGCAGTTTATGAAGGTTGTCGGTGTGAAGCCGGCAGAATACCGGAAGCTGTACTATTGACAGACGCAGTGAAACGCGAGGACACAACATGGGAAAAATAATCTGGATATGTGTGGGTGCGGTGATTGTCTGGGCAGGGACAATCCTTTTGATGCATCGGATACAAACAAAGAAAATAAAGAAACTTGAGGATGACTATCGGGAGAAACAGCGCGTGCAGCAGAAGCTGAGGGAGGAATATTCCGTCAAGGTACAGAATAAGCAGGCGAAAATTGCAGCCTTGCAAAGTCAGATCAATCCGCATTTTTTGTACAATACGCTGGAATGTATACGAAGTGAGGCGCTTTTATATGAATGTGACAGCATTGCCCGTATGGCGAAGGCGCTGGCGGCTTTTTTCCGGTATAGCATCAGCAACAAAGAAAACATTGTGACAATCCGCGATGAGCTTCGGAATATTGAGAATTATTTCCTGATCCAGAGCTACCGGTTTGAAAATAAATTTGCCCTTGAAATCAATGTGGAGGATGACCGGGAAGAAGTCGGGAATTATCTGATTCCCAAGCTTTCGCTGCAGCCGATTGTGGAAAATGCAATCTTCCATGGCTTAGAGACGAAGGCGGAAAACGGAAAGGTGACAATACGGATTTATACGACAGATCAGGAACTGGTTGTTGTCATATCGGATAACGGAACAGGAATTGACTGGGATACCCTTGTTTCCATGAGACAGGCACTGGAACAGACGGAGGAACGCCGGGAGAGCGGCGACGATGGAAGCACGCACGGAGAGACAGCGGGGATGGATGCACATGGAACAGACAGGAACGAGAAGCGTGGAAACGGAATTGCATTGAGCAATGTAAACCAGCGGATCCAGCTCGCATTTGGAAACCGCTATGGCCTCCGTCTCTACAGCACGACCGGAATCGGAACAGATGTAGAAATCTGGCTTCCTAAGAAAGTAGACAGAAACGATCTGTGATTTAGAAAAACAGGAAAGAAAAAGCAGGCATGGATTATGAGACATGAGATTATTCGGATGGAACATGTGAATATCAGCAGACCGGGCAGGCATGAGATTGAAGATTTGAACCTGATTATCTGCCGTGGGTACAGCATGGGAGTTGCAGGCGTGGAAAACAGCAAGGAGATACTGGCGGACTTTTTCGAGGGGAAAGGAACGCTCGCAAGAGGCCGGATTTACTTGGATGGACAACCATGGAAGCCGGAAGGGAAACGGGATTTTGAGGATGCCGGTATTTTTGTGATCTCCAAAGACACGGTGTACATGGATTCGCTCGATGTCAGCGAGAATCTTTTTTTGTTACGAAGAAACAGCCTGCGTAAAATCCGGTTGAATGAAAAGGCATTGCATATACAGGGACGTGCACTGCTTGAAAAATACGATCTGCCGTATGCGGCAGATGAACATAGCAGCCATCTGAAGAACGGAGACCGTATTCTGATCGGGATGGTACGCGCCATCACACAGGGGGCGCGTATTCTTGTTTTGCGGGAGATTGTGGCGTGTTTTCCGGGAGAAGAACGCCGGAAGCTGAGACAGTTTGTGAACCGGTTGAAGCAGGACGGGATTACGGTTATATCAATCGATAACCGGGCAGATTTCACGGACCCTTTCTTTGATGAAGTGATTTTGTTCCGGCATCATACCATTTACAAAAAGATCTGTCAAAGCGAAGATACATGGATGATCGACGTGATATTAAAACGCGGTCTGGAGGCGGCAGATACCACCATACCGGAAGTACGCGATGCCAGCGGGGAACCACAGCGAAAGCCGGTGGATTTCTTCGTATGGCAGACGTTCCGGGATGGCAGCTGGCAGCCGCAGATTTCGATGCGGGCAGGCGAGATCCTTGCGGCACTCGGTACACCCGGCCAGGTGGATGGTGTCTGGTCGGACATCCTTCGTTCCAATGCCATGCAGTCGCGGTTTGAGTTAGATGGCGAGATCATCGCCTACAAAAACATACAGGAGCTTATGAAGCACCGGATTGCGCTTATGGAGTATGGAAACCATACGGAAATCTGCGAGAATCTGACCAACGAGGAAAACATTCTTCTCCCGACCTATCCGCGCATATGTTCAGCATTCGGGTTTTATCAGAAGCAACAAAAGTATATATTGGAAGACAATTTCCTGGGATTGGACAGGCGGGACATCGAGCTGCTGAACCCTGAGACAGAAGCCTGGAAAATAGGAATCTATCGTTATAAGCTGTTTCATCCGCGTGTGCTGATCCTGAAAAACATGCTACAAAATCTAAACGTCCGGGAAGTCGCATGGCTGAAACGGGAATTGCGGGAGATCGTGGGAAGAGGAAGCAGCGTCCTTCTGCTCGAAAACGAGAGTAAAGTCTGTGTGGATGTTGCGGACCGGCTGGAGGTGATAGCTTGAAGACTGTGCGGTCATTTTTTGATAAATATCATATGGAAATCGGAAATATCGTTTTGATCCTGGTTCTTGCTATCGTATTGTTCCCCAGACTTTCTGCAGACTATGTGCTGCATCAGTTTGTGATTATCGTACTGTTGACGATGGGACTCTCGCTCGAGATGCTGAGCGGTGTTTTGGATTTCGCATTTATGGCGGAAATCGCAATGACGACGTGCATGGGCGGACTATGCCTGCGGGCAGGGTTTCCGGTCTGGGTGAGCTTAACGGTTATGATACTGGCGCAGATGCTGTTCGGGATGGCAAAGGGACTTCTGATCGGAAAAATCCGTGTAAACCCTATTTTGCTGACCTTCATTTTGCAGCAGATCTATCAGGGGATAGCTGCCGTGTTCGGGGATGCAATACAGGCACCGATTCCGAAGAATTACTATGGTTCCTACATGTTCTGGATGATTTTTTCCGGTATTGCAGTTGTAATCTACGTGTTCCTGCAGCTGCTGCTTACACATACATATTATGGGAAATACGTACGGATGCTGGGAGAAAATGAAACCTCGGTCAAAAACAGCGGAATCCGTTTTGATATCTGCCGCATGATTGTCTGTGGAATCAGTGGTATTGTATTTGCCCAGGTGGCAATGATCTTTTTGTTCATCACCAATGGCGGCAGTGCCGGCATTGGCAGGAGATACCTGTATCCGGTAATTGCGGCAGCGTGTCTTGGCGGAATAAACTTTCTAAAAGGAAAAGGAAACCTGCGCGGCACTGTTTTGGGCAGTCTGTCCATGGTGCTTCTTCTGAATCTGTCTGCGGGGCTTTCTCTTTACAGCTATTTTTCTTATATCTGGGAAATCGCAATTCTTGTAATTGCGGTGGTTATTTTCGCAAGGGAGAGAAAGAACTGAAAATCCTCTCCCTAAATCCGAAACTTGTCCGATTGTGGGAAGGGCAGATCCTCCATATAATAAAACCATCAGATAGATACATCGAAATGATCCCACCGGAAGCCGAACGTGCTTCTGCCATTTCCCTGTATCTGACGGAAGAAAAAACAAAGAAAATGAGGAGGAAATGACTATGAAAAAACGAAAGAGATTGTTTGGTATTTTGTTGGCAGTAGTTATGACAGTAGCAATGATGACAGGATGTTCCGCAGGAAAGGGCGGCACGTCCGGAAGTGGAGTAAAGGTAGGATTCCTGGCACCGACACTCCAGACGGAGTTTATGATTGGAATCGATGAGAAGCTTCACGAGGAATGTGACAATCGCGGATGGGATTATGTATCTGCAAGCTTCGATAACGATTCGGCAGCAGCCGTATCGGCAATCGAGAACATGGTAACCGGAAATTGTAATTACATCGTAGCGATGGTATCTGATACATCCTGTGACGATGCGCTCAAGGCAGCACAGGAAAAGGGCGTCAAGATTATTGAATGTGGTGTTGAGACAGCGGTACATGATCTCGTGCTCAAAACTGACCAGTATTCTATCGGAACACAGATCGGTGATATGGCAGCAGACTGGCTGAACAGCCAGCTCGGCGGCGAAGGAAACATCGTAGTATATACAACCTATCAGAACCAGGATATGCAGGATCGTGGACAGGGTATCCAGGATGCAATCAAGGAGAAAGCTCCGAATGTGAACATTCTGGAAGTCGTTGATATCGGTAAGGATGTTGTAGGATCCGGAACAACAACGACAGAGACGATGCTTCAGAAATATTCGAATCTGAACGGAATCGTGTGCTATGGTGATGCGGCAGCGGTAGAATCTGTCGAGGCAGTGAAGGCAGCAGGCAAGGACAACGAAAACTTCGGCGTATTCGCCTGTGATGGTACAAATCAGGCTTTGAAGGGTATCAATGACGGAACATGCATGCGCGGTACGATGTACTTCGAGCCGATCGGAAGTGTTATGGCAGAATATATCCAGCAGATGGTTGACGGCAAGACAGTTGACGAGGCAGTCGAAACTCCGATTCACGCAGTAACAAAGGCAAATATCGCAGATTACTATAAAGCAGACAAATAAAGATTGCAAAAAGAATGCCTCTGGTGAATCATCGGAGGCATTCTTAGAAAGGGGATGAACTCTGTGAAAAACATACTGAGTGTAAAAAATATCGTAAAAACATATCCCGGCGTTATCGCAATCAATGATGTATCGTTCGATGTAGAAGAAGGCGAGATCCACGCTCTGATCGGTGAAAACGGAGCAGGAAAATCAACCCTGATCAAGGTATTGTCGGGAGCGATCGTTCCGGATTCCGGAACGATTGAGCTGGAAGGCAAACAATACAACCAGATGACACCGAAGCTTGCAAAAGATCTGGGAATCGAGGTCATCTATCAGGAATTTACGCTGGTGCCGGGCATCAGCGCAGCGGAAAATGTATTTCTCGGAGACAAGACGAAGCCCGGTGCGTTCTGTGACATCAAAGATCGCGAAGCGCGTGCGAAGAAAATATTTGATGACCTTCAGGTAGATATTGATGTATCCAGACCGGTAAAGACGATGTCACCGGCACATCAGCAGCTTGTTGAAATTGCGAAGGCAGTCAGCCGGAATGTAAAGATTCTGATTATGGATGAGCCGACCGCACCACTGACGGTCAGCGAAGTAGAGACGCTGTTTCGTATTGTGCGGGAATTAAAAGAAAAAGGTGTGACGATCATCTTCATCTCCCACCGGTTGGAGGAGCTGTTCGAGCTTGCGGACCGCGTAACGGTTATGCGGGATGGCTGCTATGTCGGAACAGAAAATATAAAAGACATCGACAGGCAGAAGCTGATCACGATGATGGCAGGACGTGAACTCAAGGAATCGTATCCGTCGCGTACCAGTCAGATCGGCGAGGAAGCATTGCGGGTAGAGCATCTGACAGGAAATGGAGACCATGATATCTCGTTTACCCTGCACCGGGGAGAAATCCTTGGATTTGCCGGACTGGTCGGCGCAGGCCGTACCGAGCTGATGCGGGTAATCTATGGTGCTGATCCGATTGAAAGCGGAAAGATTTTTGTAAATGGCAAGGAAACAAATATCCGGACATGTCAACAGGCAATCCAGCACGGAATCGGATATATCCCGGAGGACCGGAAGGCGCATGGCGCATTTCTCCGGATGAGCATCAAATGGAATGTTGTTGTAAATAACCTGCGTGGCATCTCCAAAGGACCATTCGTTGATGAGAAGCTGGAAAACCGGATTGCCGAGGATTACGAGGAGAAATTCCAGATCAAGACACCATCCCTGGAGCAGAGGGTGGAGAATCTCTCGGGCGGTAATCAGCAGAAGGTTGTAATCGCAAAGACACTTGCGGCAAACAGTGAAATCATCATCTTTGATGAACCGACGCGGGGAATCGATGTCGGTGCCAAGCAGGAGATTTACAAACTGATGAATCAGCTAGCCGGTGAAGGGAAGGCAATCATTATGGTAAGCTCGGATATGCCGGAGCTTTTGGGAATGTCTGACCGGATTATCACCATCTACGAGGGTAGGAAGACTGGAGAGCTTGCGAAATCAGAATTCGACCAGAACTATATTCTGGATCTAGCATCAGGAGGCGAGGAACATGGAAAAAACAAGTAATAAATTTATAACTTTTTATAAGAAATTTGGTATATATGTATTTTTGGCGGCAGTCGTTATTATCTTCTCGATTATTGCACCGAACTTTTTATCTGTAGCAAACCTGATTAATATTTTGCGTCAGGTATCTATTTTCGGTATCGTTGTAATCGGCGTTACGATGGTCATGATCGGTGGAGGTATGGATTTGTCGGTCGGAGGAATCATGGCGGTCGTCGGCATGGTTATGGGCTATTGTATGGTAAATGTCGGGTTACCGATTCCGGTTGCCGTGATTATCGGTATTGCACTTGGTGTTGCATTTGGTGCCATCAATGGTGTCGTCGCCATCAAGCTGCATATCGCGCCGATCATTGTAACACTTGCCATGATGCTTGTGCTGCAGGGCGTGGCATATCTGATCACCGGCGGCTATCCGATCACCGGTATGCCGAAAGCATTTTTGACAGTCGGACAGGGATATATCGGACCGGTTCCGATTCCGGTTATTCTGTTTGTGATCTTCATCGTATTTGGCTGGATTGTCATGAACAAGACATACCTTGGCAGAAATATTTATGCACTTGGCGGAAACAAAGAAGCAGCCAGACTTGCAGGTATCAATGTCAACAAACTGACGGTACTCGTGTATTCTTTTGCAGGATTTGCAGCCAGCATCGCAGCAATCATCATGGTTGCCAGAACAAACGCATCGCAGCCGGGCGCAGGAAGTTCCTATGCATTTGACTGTATGACGGCAGCCTGCTTAGGTGGTGTCAGCATTGCTGGAGGTGAAGGAAAAATCAGCGGTACGGTTGTAGGTGTTATCATCCTTGGTATCCTCGATAACGGACTTGTGCTGATGGGTGTTAATTCCAACTTCCAGAGTGTTATTAAAGGACTGATTCTGCTTCTTGCAGTCGCAATCGACTGTTACCAGGGCGGACAGAAGAGAAAGAAGGCGTGAGACATGGTGACGAGAAAATTACCGTATTATGAGTTTGCAGATGGAATTTACGAGATTGATGAATTTGACTGTGTGAGTGTGTTTGTGATTGTTGGAAGCACACGGGCGCTGGTGATAGACTGTGGAACCGGAATCGGGGATCTCAGATGGGTCATAGAGAACAAAATCACAGATAAACCGTATGATGTTGTGGCAACCCATAACCATGGCGACCATATTGGCGGAGCTGGATTCTTCGACTCCATCTATATTCACCCGGCGGATATGGACTGGGATAGCGGAAATACACTTCCGACTGTGGATTTCCGTAAGAGCTATGCGAAGATCATTGCAGACCGGGCGGATAAACATTACGACTATAATCTGGATGAGGATGTGCGCCCATGGCCGAAGACACCGGAGAAGCTTCCACTTACGGATGGGCAGGTGTTTGAGCTTGGAGACAGGACGGTGACGGCATATCACTGTCCGGGACATACATTTGGCGAGATGGTATTTCTGGATGACAAGACGAAGACACTGTTGCTTGGAGATGCCTGCAACTGCAACTATTATCTGGCGGTTCCGGAGCCGGGACGGGAAAAAGAACGGATCCGGGAAGCGAAGGCAGGTCTTGAACGTCTGCGTTCCATGAAGGACAAATATGATTTGATGTATAATTCCCATCATGATTTCAGAGGATTCGGCAATTCCCTCTATCCGGATATTATAGAAGATGCGATCCATGCATTTGATAGTATATTAGATGGGACAGCAACCTACATATCCGTGACAGATCCTCTGGATCCGGAACATAAGGCTAAGACGTATGTGTCTTATGGCAGATTCCGTGTCGCCTATCAGGGGGACGGAATAGAAAATGTAAAGTAATCACAATTTAAAACCCTTTCCTTTTTAAATATAAAATACCCCACCGGTGCGATTTATGACCGGTGGGGTGTTTCCGTCTTACACGTTCTTATTTATATGCTCTTACACCTCTACATCCCAGAAACCATCCAGCGTAGCGAAGTAATCTTCCGGTGTCTCGGCACGGCGGATCTGCTTTACGCTGCCGTCCTCACACAGCAGAAGCTCTGCGGATTTGAGTTTGCCGTTGTAGTTATAACCCATTGCGAAGCCGTGAGCACCTGTGTCATGGATTACAAGATAATCGCCCATGTCGATCTTCGGAAGCTTGCGGTCGATCGCGAACTTATCGTTGTTCTCACACAGGGAACCGGTCACATCATAGGTATGGTCGCAAGGTGCATTTTCCTTGCCAAGGACCGTGATGTGATGGTAAGCACCATACATAGCCGGACGCATCAGGTTTACCGCACAGGCATCCACGCCGATGTACTCCTTGTAGATATGCTTCTCGTGGATTGCCTTTGTAACCAGGTGTCCGTAAGGGGCAAGCATGAAACGGCCAAGCTCTGTGAACAGGCTGATATCGCCAAGTCCGGCAGGGACAAGCACCTCATCGAATACCTTGTGTACGCCTTCCCCAATCTTTAAGATATCATTTCCTTCCTTGTCCGGTGTATAAGGGATACCGACACCGCCGGACAGGTTGATGTAAGAAAGCGCGATACCGGTTTTTTCCTTTAACTCTACGGCAACCTCGAACAGGATTTTGGCAAGGGTTGGGTAGTAGTCGTTTGTGACCGTGTTACTTGCAAGGAACGAATGCAGACCGAATTTCTTCGCGCCTGCGTCACGCAGATCGGTATATGCTTGGAACAGCTGTTCCTTCGTCATACCATATTTGGCATCGCCGGGGTTGTCCATGATTGTTGTGGAGATAGAGAACGTTCCGCCCGGATTGTAACGGCAGAATACAGTCTCCGGAACACCACATGTATCCTTCAGGAACTGTACATGTGTGTAATCGTCTAAGTTGATGTTCGCACCGAGTTTTTTAGCCAGAACAAACTCCTCGGCAGGTGTGTCGTTCGATGAGAACATGATGTCGGAACCTGTGATGCCCATTTTCTCTGACATCAGAAGCTCTGTATAAGAAGAACAGTCGGTACCGCAGCCCTCTTCCTTCAGGATCTTCAGGATGGTTGGGTTCGGAGTTGCCTTGACTGCGAAATATTCTTTATAACCTTTGTTCCATGCAAATGCCTGCTTTAATTTTCTTGCATTTTCACGGATGCCCTTCTCGTCGTAGATATGGAACGGAGTCGGGTATGTCTTTACGATCTCTTCGACCTGTGCTTTCGTTACAAATGGTGTCTTCATGATATTCCTCCTGTATGTAGTAGGTGTTTCTGTTTATAAGCCTTTTTATTCACGCTCTCTATAATCTAGAAGTAAAACTGCGTTTTGTCAAGTAAAATGGCGTAAAAAACTTGATATCTAATTGAAAATAAATATCGAAGATGGTATCATAAACTATTATGTGCGGTTTTGGTACAGATGATTGCGGATACGACGCAGGAACATACCGGAAACGACTGCGGACCGGATGCGGTCCGTTGGTGGGATAAAATAAAAAGAAAACAGGAGTGTTGGATACATGGCAGATAACGGCGAATCAGGAATGAACTACGACAATATATTTATAAGGATGCTGAGCAGAGTGGGTGATGCGATGCTTTTATCCATTCTTTTTGTGCTTTCGTGCGTCCCGATTATTACGATCGGCACAGCATTTACTTCGCTTTACTATACAGCGATGAAAGGAATCTCCGGTGATGATGGTTATATCTGGAAGTTCTATACACGGAGCTTCAAGCAGAACTTCAAGCAGGCAACCGGTATGTGGATGCTCTTTTTAGTCGCATTTTTCATCCTGTCGGTAGATATCTGGTTCTGGATGACACAGTGGAAGGCAACTGGAAATGCACTCGCGAAGCCGTTTTTGTTCGTGAGTGTCGTGCTTCTTACCCTGACAGTTATGACGTTTATCTATACATTTGCTTTGCAGGCGAAGTTCGATAATTCGTGGAAGGTGCAGCTTCGGAATGCATTTTTGCTAAGTATCAAGAATTTCCCGATGACACTTCTGATGCTGCTTACGTATCTGGTGATTGCATGGTGCTTCTATTATGACATTGTTATTTCTATTATTGTATATGTGCTGATCGGATTCGGTGCGGTTGGATATCTGTGGGCGTACATTATGCTCAGATGCTTCAAGCCATACCTGCCGGAAGAAGATCTGCATGCACATGATGAGAGCGTATTGCTGCATGAGGTTGATAAGGATTTGGACGAGGAATCCGGGGACACGGACAACGATGCGGAACAAACGGTGGATGATGCACCTGCAAATGATACAGAAACTGACGCCGACGATGAAAGTGCAGAGGAATAAAACACCGGGAAGCCGGAAGGATAGAAACGATGAAGGCAAATGCGAAAAAAGAAACTATATATGTGAATATCATCATGCTTGTGGTATTTTTCTTCGCATTTCTGGGAACGGAATACCTGTTTGATAATTGTATGATGTACGTGACAGATGCATCAGGCGTAGTGCGTGCGCAGAATCAGATGCTTGGCGTAAGCGCAATCGGGTTTCTGCTATACAACTGGATTTCCGGTTTCTTCGCGGATAAGAGTCCGTGGGTGACCGGGGGAACCGGACTGTTTGCGTTCGGCATTGGAGCCGGGTGTATGGGCTGTATTATCCTGCATGCGGGATATGTGCAGATGATGATCGCGGGCGGAGTACTGTTTTTCCTGCTGGGCGTGGTTGGGGCTGGTGTACATTACCGGATGGCATACTCGGTTTATGATCGTGCAATGCTTGCGAGATGTGTTGGGTTTGCGTATGCAGGGGGAATCTTCCTCCAGTTTCTGAATAATAATATGATTCATGAAAATCACACCCAGGCGGTTGCACTGTGTGCAGGGACCGGGTATCTGTTGTTTGTGCTTTGCACTCCGGACAGGAAGGGAAGTCTTCCGTGTCAGGAGCAGGAGGGTGGATATCCCATCGCCGGACAATCGCAGGAGGCTTGCCGGACAGAAGGACATACAATATTCTGTTTACGTTGGGATTATGCTGATCGGAATTGTCTTTCTCCAGACGATTGTATTTACAACGCTTGACAATGCGGTTACTGCGGTGCATGCATCGGGCGGCGTGGATATCGGACAATGGCCGCGCCTGCTGCTTGCGTTAAGTGGAATTGCGGCTGGCTTTCTGTATGATATACGCGGTCGGAGATGGATGCATATGATTATGTATTGCGTGACGCTTTTGTCTACAATCTGCGTGATCGTGATTGGGTTTGGCGGACCGTTCCTGCTGGGGCTGCTTGTATTTTATCTGTCTGCAGGCTTTTTCTCGGTATATTTTACAGTTGGATTTATGGATATCTCCTATCATAGTGCGAAACCGAAGCTCTGGGCCGGATTGGGCCGGGCTGTGAATAATGTTTGCGCGCTGATGATCATGACATTGGCAGGTGGATTCGCTTCTGTGCGGTATGAAGTGATGATTGTTGCGGTCATTCTCTTTTTTCTGATCAGCGTGTTGGCGTTTTCGTACCAGAACATTCTGATAGGGATGGAGCTTAGAAGCATGGAAGCTGCAGCATCCGCATTGATGCCACAGACAGGCGGGACAGCGGAAGCGGAGAATAAGCAGACAGGCGGGGCAGCAAAACCGGAGGATAAGCAGACCGATCTGTCCACGACGGATAAATTCACAGCCTTCGGCGAACAATACAGCTTGACGGAACGGGAGCGGGAAGTGCTCCGGGCATTGCTTTCCTCGGGTGAAAATGTACAGGATATTGCACATACACTTGGTATCTCCCGGGCAGCAATCTATCGTCACATCTCGAATATGAATGAGAAGACCGCGACGAAGGCACGTATGGGGCTGATTCAGTTCTATTATGGGTGGAACCCTGAAAAATAGCGTATTTTTGTGCATTTGAGACATATGTCAACTACCATAGCAGGCGAAAATCTGCTATGGTTATTTTAGTTTATGGGCATTTTCGCTGAAATGAAAACAAAAAGAAAGAGGAGGAACAAAGCTATGAACAGGAAGAAAAGACTATTACCGCTTCTGATGGCATTGCTTTTGATCGTGAGCTATCTGCCGGTGATGCGAAGCTATGCGGCAGAGTGCATTGTAAGAGGAGATAATCATACGCCATGGAACAGCGTACAGGATGGTGTGTTCACGTATGATGGCGGAACGATGACGATTACGACATCAAACGGAAGCTTGACGGGGGCAGCGGATAATGTAACGGTACCAGAGAATACTACAGTAACAGTTACTCTTTTCCCGAGAGATGGATATACTGTACAGTTAGTGGAGAATGGCAATCAAGTAACGTTGAACAATAACGTGTATACGGTAGAAACTTCCGCGAATCAGCCGGAATTGAAGTTCGAAGCTTGTTTCACAAATCCGGGTGGTGGTAACAATCCGGGTAATCCGAATCCACCGGCTGGTAACCAGCCAATCTGCCTGATCTTAGAAGGCGATGCATTCAAAGGGGCAGATGATACAGATTACTATCATTATATGAAATCGCAGGATAAAAATTTCGAAATATATGTGGACCTTGATGATACCGGAAACTCTCGGTCGCAAACCATGGATAACCTGATGAAAGAACAGAAAGTATCTTTGGCACCGGAATCTCAGTCAACATATCGTTTCGCGGATTCTGTTTCGAATGCGCGAGTTACTGTTATGTGTTCATCAGGAACATATACGATAACTACACCGGGAACCACATCAAATGGCTCTTCCGGGGAACGGTCATTTGCAGTAAAAAAAGGAGAAAGTGAATCGCACATCCAGATTGATAAGAATTCTGAGACATTGACAGTAACCTGGGCGTATGACAGCGATTCCTTCGGCGCGGACGCATATCTGGAACATGGAAAGGCACAGATAACCGCGATTGAGGGTGTGAGTGATTTTTCAACTCTGTTCGGAGGCAATCCGGGAGATGCTAAGGGCGGAAATATTGCGGTTCCGGCGGGAAAGAAGGTAACAATTAAACTTGTTCCGGATTATGGCTATCAGGTCGCAGGATTGCAGTTGAACGGTGGCGTGACCTTGCAGCCGGATGATGCGCAGACATCGACGTTTACATTTGTTATGGGTAATAGTCCGGTTCATATGAAGGGGCTTTTCACGAAGGTATCGGATACAGTGAATTCAAACAGCAAACAGATTGAGGCTGCAAGCATTACCAATGGTGCTAATGCAGCCGCAAGCGGCAATCTGAGACTGACGGTATCGGATGCAGAGAGCTATGACACGACGTCTGCACAGGCGCTGGTATCCGGCGCACAGTCTGCGCAGGCAGTTGATCTGAAGCTGGATCAGATTGTGAGTAAGGGAAATGGTTCGAACTGGGAGAACAATATTACAGAGTTTGAGAAACCGGTCACATTGAAGCTGGCATTGGATAATTACGATGCAAACTATGATTATACGGTTGTGCGTAACCATAATGGCAAGCTGACCGAGCTTTCGACAACGGTCGAGCAGGGAACGATTTCCTTCGAGACAAATCAGTTCTCAACCTATATTATTGTGAAGAAGTCGAAGGCTGCAAGCGAGGACAAGCCATCGATGACACCATCAACAACGACACCATCGACGACACCGGCAGCGCCGGATACAGATGTTACGAAGCCGGCAGCCAAGGATACGACACCGGCAAAGACAAATAACACAGCTTCGCCAAAGACCGGAGATGCGATGCCGGTTGCAGGGATGATGCTTGTTATGGCAGGAAGCCTGACCGGGTATGTCGTAATTCGAAGAAAAAGAAGATAGATCCTCCATCCTGAATGGAAAATGTGTGTGCCGCGTGCAGAGAAGAAAAATCTGTACGCGGTTTTTCTTTTTTAATTGTTATTTTTTACAGTTTCCAATATAATGAAGCTATGACAAAAATTGGGAGGTACACATATGCCATACAAACGATACGGGAGACGTATCTTGACGATCCTGCTGGCGGGGATTTTATTTATTACGAATTGGGGGATGAACAACACGCAGACGATGGTGCAGGCAGCGGACGCAAAGAATTATGCGAACGTTGTTGTGTTTGCGTATTTTAAGGGAGATTCGGAAGGCGCTTCATATTTCCAAACAAACCGTGCGAAAATCCTAGGTTTGTATGATGGTTCCAAGAACCGTTCTTTCACGAATTATCTGTCTGCTGTTTCTTATGGAAACCTTCGTGTGAAGAATTATTTCCCGCAGGATGATGGCACAACACTTTCTGCCTGTGCACTTTCGGTTACGGAAGCTTCTGTGCAGGCAGGTGGAAATATGGATACGACGATTGTGAGTGAAATCCTGGCGAACATTCCGGCACTTTCCGGGCAGGTGTTAGACTATGACGGAGATGGATACATCGACAATCTCACTGTCATTATGAAGTCGGAGAAAGAATCCCAGACATCCGGCAATTCACTCGTCGCGCATCACGCATTTTATCCGACAGATAAGAACTTACGATATGGTGGGAAGGAAGTCGGACATTATAACATGATCAATACACCACAGTTTTTAGGTGCAGGCAATACGACGATGGCTCAGGAATCCGGTGTACTCGCACATGAATTCCTGCATGGACTTGGCTTCCCGGATCTTTATACAAGTGATGGAACCTATCCGGTCGGGAACTGGGATATCATGGGCGGCGCAGATTATGGAATGTCTTATCCGCTTGCGTATATGCGGATGAAAGTGGGCGGCTGGCTTATGCTGGATACGGTTACTACATCGCAGACGCTGACACTGGACACGCAGGATAAGCAGGACGGTCATCCGGCATATATTCTGAAATCACCGCTCAATGAGCAGGAGCTTTTTGTTGTGGAATTCCGGAAGAAGGATACGGGTCTCGACAGCTATGACCGGTTTATTGGAGGATCCGGCGTGATTGTCTATCGGATCAACCCGGCAGTCGAAGGCTTAAGCAATCTGTATGGACAGACCGGTGTGTATGTGTTCCGTCCGCAACCGGGGCAGACAGGATATTCCCAGATGGCAGAGAGCGTCTATAAAGCATATCTTTCCAAAGAAGAAGGACGGACAACCATCGGCAAATCCGACCTTTCCGCAGGTCTCTCCGATGGCGCACTGACTTTCTCAGATGGAACGAATTCTGGAATCGTGATCAGTGAGGTCGGCAGTGCCAAGGGCAGTCAGATTACTTTAAAGGTGGATTTCCCGAAGGTTTCGGACTCTGCGAAATGGACGGATTGTGGATTTGCCTCTGTAGCCGGAAATAGCAAAAATGCATGGAACCAGATAGCGATGACGCTTTGCGGACAGAAACCGTACGTGCTTACGTATACGAAAGATGATGCAGCGCTTACGCTATATTCCTGTGAGCAGGACACGTGGAAAAAACTATATCAGCAGAAAATCTCCGAGAACTATGGAAATGAAATAAAGCTCTGTTCCTACAATGGATCGTTTTATTTTGCATATGCGGATGCAGCAGGGATAGAGATTGAAAAGTTGGATGCATCCTGCAGTCGCGTGACAGAGAAACAGACGATCGCAGGAGCTGCGGATTTTGATATGCAGGCTGGCGCAGATGGCGTGTATCTTGTATACACGCAGAACAATACGACCGCATATGCGAGATGCTTCAAAGCCGGAAGTTTGTCCGTGACAACCAATCTCGGAAGCTATTACACGACCGCCGGGACAAATCATTTTGCAGGTCAACCAAAGCTCCTTTCGATAGGCTCCTCGATGTATGCGTCTATACGGAATACAGGGACGATGGCGGTTCACACATTTTGCCTGGATGCAAATGGAAGCCACAAAGAAGTGAGTGATGCAGCGACAAAAGGAAGCACGTATGGCATGGCAACGGATGGGAAAAACCTGTATGTTGCCACATGCAGCGAAGGCATACTTGTCAACCGGTATGATGGAAAAGCATGGCATTGCTCAAAAATGAAAGATGGCACAATCTCGGATGTAGTTCCGGTGTGCAGGCAGGGAACACTGTTCGTGCTCACATCGGGTGCCTATACAGGGACAACCAATCTGTACCGGTATGATGTGGCAAATGACCAATTTGCGCAGGAAGGAGTCTCACTCGATTCGTATTCTACATCGCAGACGATCTGTGCGGCGGATGGAACGTTGTATGTTTCGTATCTGCGTGGGGCAGACAAGACGTTTGTCATCAAGAAAAAGAGCGTGACAGTCACACCGGCGCCGGAACCAACCCCGGATCCGGGAACAAATCCAGAACCGGGAACAGGTGGCGAGACAACGACCACGACGGAGGCAGCTACGACCACGACGGAGGCACCAACGCCAACACCAACCCCGACGCCAACCCCGACCCCAACACCGGTTGTAACGCCGGATGTGACGGTGTCTTACCGCACGCACATCCAGACCTTCGGATGGGAGAACACCTGGCGGCAGAACGGCATGATGTCCGGGACTTCCGGAAAAGCGAAAAGACTGGAGGGAATCGAAATCAAAGTATCCGGTAATTCCGGTATAGGAATCCAGTACACGACGCATTGCCAGAGCTATGGCTGGCTGCCTTGGTCTGCGAACGGTGACATGAACGGCACGCAGGGGGAAGCAAAACGTCTGGAAGCAATCAAGATCCAACTGACCGGATCCGACAAGGATAAATATGATGTCTATTACCGCGTGCATGCGCAGAGCTACGGCTGGCTTGGCTGGGCGGCAAATGGCGCACCGGCAGGAACCGCAGGTTATGCGAAACGGCTGGAAGGCATTCAGATTGTGGTCGTGAAGAAGGGCGCAGGATTCAACCGGAATATGCAGGGAATCGCATCGCAGTTTGCGAATGCATTTTACGCGGTGCCGGGACAGAGCATGAATCCGCAGATCGCGGGTGCGGACAGCCCGAATGTTACATATCGTACCCATGTGCAGAGCTATGGCTGGCAGGGCTGGAAATATAATGGTCAGATGAGCGGCACATCCGGACAGGCAAAACGTCTCGAAGGAATTGAGATCAAGCTGACGAATGCACCGTATTCCGGTGGCATCTGCTACACAACCCATGTGCAGAGCTACGGCTGGCAGGAACCGACAAACAATCCATCTGCATGGCGCAGAAATGGAACGATGAGCGGCACCTCCGGGCAGGCAAAAAGACTCGAAGCCATCTGTATTGCATTGACAGGAGACATGCAACGGCATTATGATGTATACTATCGTGTGCATGCGCAGAGCTTCGGCTGGCTTGGCTGGGCGAAAAACGGCGCACCGGCAGGAACCGCCGGTTATGCAAAACGATTGGAAGGGATAGAGATCCGGCTTGTGCCGAAGGGGCAGGCAGCTCCGGGCAGTACAGCAAGATCTTATATCTCTGCATATTAAATAGAAAAACAGGAGAGGAAGACATTATGAACGCAAAATGGAAACGGCTAGTGACCGCAATTTTGATGATGGCGCTGCTGCTTGGACCGATTGTATCGATGCAGACACCGGCACGGGCGGCGGACGGAGAGGACGACAATACGTTTATTGTCGGCTTCGATGCGGAGTTCCCGCCATATGGCTACAAGGACGATAACGGCGAATATGTCGGCTTCGATCTGGATCTGGCACAGGAGGTATGCGACCGGAACGGTTGGACGCTGAAGAAACAGCCGATTGAGTGGAACTCGAAGGATATGGAATTAAATTCCGGTTCGATCAGCTGTATCTGGAACGGATTCACGATGAACGGCAGAGAGGATGACTATACTTGGACAAAGCCATATGTCGATAATTCACAGGTGGTTGTCGTGCGTAAGGATTCCGGCATCACACAGCTGTCCGATCTTTCAGGGAAGGTCGTTGCCGTGCAGGCAGACAGCTCTGCGCTTGCGGCACTCACAGGCGAGGATGCAAGCGAGGAGAATAAAGCACTGTGTGAGACCTTCAAGGATCTGCAACAGGTAGGCGATTACAACAGTGCATTTATGAATCTGGAGTCGGGCGCGGTCAATGCGATCTGCATGGATATCGGTGTTGCAAACTACGAGATCGAATCCCGCGGGGATAAATTCATGATGCTCGAGGATCGTCTGTCTTCCGAGGAATATGGAATCGGATTTAAAAAGGGAAATACAGAGCTCCGTGATAAAGTGCAGGCAACGCTGCTTGACATGCTTGCCGATGGTACATTTGACGAGATTGCAGAGAAATGGGGACTTGAGGGATCCATCTGTCTGACTGCAGACGATGAGGTGCAGGAAGAGACAGCCGCAGATGACAATACATTTATTGTCGGGTTCGATGCGGAATTCCCGCCATATGGATACAAGAACGATGACGGCGAATATGTTGGTTTTGACTTGGATCTGGCACAGGAAGTCTGTGACCGGAACGGCTGGATCTTAAAGAAGCAGCCGATTGAGTGGAACTCGAAGGATATGGAATTGAACTCTGGTTCGATCAGTTGTATCTGGAACGGATTTACAATGAATGGAAGAGAAGATGCCTACACATGGACGACACCATATGTGGATAATTCCCAGGTGGTCGTTGTACGCAAGGATTCTGGTATCACACAGTTATCCGATCTGTCAGGCAAGGTCGTTGCCGTGCAGGCGGACAGCTCCGCACTCGCAGCACTGACCGGAGAGGATGCAAGCGAGGAGAATCTGGCACTTGCTGAGACGTTCAAGGATCTGCAGCAGGTCGGCGATTACAACAGTGCATTTATGAATCTGGAGTCAGGCGCCGTCAATGCAATCTGCATGGATATCGGTGTTGCAAACTATGAGATTGCATCCCGCGGCGATAAGTTCGTGATGCTCGAGGATCGTCTGTCTTCCGAGGAATATGGAATTGGATTTAAGCTTGGAAATACCGAGCTTCGTGATAAAGTACAGGCAACGCTGCTTGACATGCTTGCTGATGGTACATTTGAGGAGATCGCAGAGAAATGGGGTCTGGAGGAGTCCATCTGTCTGTCGCCGGACGATCAGGTGCAGGATGGAAATGTTGCTGCAACTGCGACAGACAGCACATCCACAGGCAAGAAGAACACAAGCTTCTGGGATAAGTTCTGCTCGATCACAAAGCAGCTTGCAGAAGGTCTGCTGGCATCCCTGGTGATCTTCTTCCTGACACTTCTGTTCTCCCTGCCGCTTGGACTTCTGGTTGCAGCAGGCAGAATGTGTAAGATTGCACCGATTCGCTGGCTGGTGAAGTTCTACATCTCCATCGCACGTGGTACGCCGTTGATGTTACAGCTTTTGGTTGTATTTTACGGACCATATTATCTGTTTGGCGCGACGCTTACGACAAGCTATCGTTTCCAGGCGGTTATCATTGGATTTGCCTTAAACTATGCAGCATATTTCGCAGAGATCTACCGCTCCGGTATTCAGGCAGTGCCACAGGGACAGCATGAGGCAGCGAAGATCTTAGGATACAGCAAGATCCAGACGTTCTTCAAGATCGTGTTCCCACAGATGGCGAAGAACATCCTGCCTTCTGTCACAAACGAGGTTATCACACTGGTTAAGGATACGTCGCTTGCATTTGCAATTTCTTATACGGAGATGTTTACACTTGCCAAGCAGGTCGCTGCCGCACAGACGACAATCATGCCGCTGTTTATCGCAGGCGTGTTCTACTACATCTTTAACTTTGTCGTTGCGTTTGTGATGGAGAAGATTGAAAAGCGCATGAATTATTATCATTAGGAGGTCGCGTATGAACTTACTGGAAGTAAAAAATATTAAGAAAAGCTTCGACGATCTCGAAGTACTAAAAGATATCAGCATGTCGGTGGCAGAGAGAGAGGTTATCTCGATTCTCGGACCATCCGGCTCCGGAAAATCAACCTTCCTGCGCTGTATGACGATGCTGGAGAAGATTGACGGCGGAAGCATGGAGTACTGCGGAAAGGAAGCGGTTAATTCCGACAGCGGCGTTCCGGTCTATGCAGACAAGGCAGACTTAAAGGAGATCCAGAGCTATTACGGACTGGTGTTCCAGAATTTTAATCTGTTTCCGCATTATTCGGTACTGAAGAATATCGCAGATGCACCGATCCACGTGCAGAAGCGTGACAAGGACGAGGTATATGCCGAGGCGAAGGAGCTGCTTCGCAAGATGAACTTAGAAGATAAGGGTGACTATTATCCATATCAGTTGTCCGGCGGACAGCAGCAGCGTGTGGCAATCGCCCGCGCGCTTGCGTTAAAGCCGAAGATGCTCTTCTTCGATGAGCCGACATCGGCACTCGATCCGGAGCTGACCGCCGAGATCTTAAAGGTATTAAAGGAACTCGCCGCCGAGAAGATGACAATGGTGATCGTAACCCATGAGATCGGTTTCGCCCGGAGCGTATCTGACCGCGTGATCTTCATGGATGGTGGTGTAATCGTCGAGGAAGGAAAGCCGGAGGATGTCATTGACAATCCAAAGACCGATCGCGCCAAGGCATTCCTCAAGAAAATGCAAGAGATGTAGAGAAAAATCCCCCGCAGAGCGTGTCTGCAGGGGATTTCTATTTTTGTACGCTGTGCGTCCGTTTAAGAAGATTACATCTTCTCCGGCTCGTCATACTCGACACCCTTCGTGTCGACGGTAACGGTCTTGATACGCTGGTCTTCAAGCGGGCGGTCCATGTAGTCGGTTGGAACATCTGCAATCTTATTCACGATATCCAGGCCATCCACGATCTTGCCGAAAGCAGCATAGCTTCCGTCGAGATGCGGACTATTCTTGTGCATGATGAAAAACTGCGAACCGGCGGAGTTCGGCATCATGGTACGTGCCATAGAAAGAACACCCGGTTCGTGCTTCAGATCATTCGCAAAACCATTCTGTGCGAACTCTCCGCGGATTGAATATCCAGGACCTCCTGTACCATTTCCGTCCGGGCAGCCACCCTGGATCATAAAACCATTGATGACACGATGGAAGATCAATCCATCGTAAAACCCTTTCTTAATCAGAGAGATAAAATTCTTTACTGTGTTTGGTGCGATATCCGGATACAGTTCAAATGTCATAACATCGCCGGATTCCATAGTCATTGTAACAATTGGATTACTCAAATTTATCATCCTTTCTTGTAATTTTATCTAAAAGATGATAGTATAATACCATTATTGTAAAATTACATCAAGTGTGTAATTTTTTAAAAAGTTATGTAAACTAAAATGCAAAGAAGAGGTACGAAAAGTGGGAAAAACGGTGATTCGAGTCGTGAAGGGAATCATATTGTTGGTGGCGATTGTCACACTTGCCAATATGACCTATAAACATATACGAACCTATTACGATGATTATATGGACGAATACAAGGGAACGGAGTCGACACAGGGCGAAGATGTAACTGTTACGATTCCGGAAGGCGCATCTGTCAAGGAAATCGCGCAGATCCTGAAGGACAATGGATTGATCAATTATCCGCGTGCATTTACAAAGCGTCTGCAGGACTCTGAGTACCGTGGCAAGCTGCATGGTGGTACATACACCTTGAATACTGGTATGACAACCTTGCAGATGATGGCAGCCATGAGCCCGACATTCGAGGAGGATCAGCCAGTCGATTATCTGGTTGTGCCAGAGGGCTTTACGGTAGAGATGATAGCAGCGCGGTGCGAAGATCAGGGAATCTGTTCTGCAACTGAATTTTTAAATGCATGCAAATCGGTTACGAAATCTGATTTTGCATATCTGGCAGACATACCGGCAGGTGCCAATGTCAATTATAAGGTACAGGGCTTCCTGTTCCCGGCAACTTACGATATTTATGAGTCGACGACAGCGGAATCATTAGTCGATTATATGTTGAGAACGTTCGACAACTACTATACACAGGAACTGCAGGATCGTGCGGCAGAGCTTGGATACAGTGCATTTGAACTTGTGACGAGAGCTTCCATTGTAGAACGTGAGGCAAAGGTGGATTCAGAACGTGCGACGATTGCAGGTGTTATCAACAACCGTCTGAAAGCAGAAATGCCTTTGCAGATGTGTCCGACTGTCTTATATCCATTGACCGATGGAATGTATGACAAGAGTCAGGTTCTGTACGAGGATCTGGAACTGGATTCTCCATACAACACCTATAAGAATGCCGGACTTCCGGTAGGACCGATCTGTAATCCGGGACTGGCATGTATCCAGGCCGTATTGTATCCGGAAGAGCATAATTACCTGTATTACCATGTTGGCGACGAAGATGCAGGTACACATATCTTTACAGAAAACTATGAAGATCACATAGATACACAGATTATTGGTGGACCAAACGGCGTGACACCGGATGGAGAAGCATCCACCGAGGAATCGACAACCGAAGAATCACAATAGGAATAAATAATGTATTAGGAGGGACGTTATGAGAACTTTTAATTTTAGGGCGCGAAACATTGGCGAAGAAAAATATCTGTCATACACAATGGGCGAGGATTGTGAGTTAGATGAGGATGTTTTGGATTACTGTCAGGATAATGCGCCGGAAGAACTGATAGAGATTATCTATGAAGAAGATGACGATTACGATTATCTGACCTACCAGATCACGGGCAAGACATCTCTGGAGGAGTACATTGCGCAGGAGCATGATTGCGAGAGCGTACTGCTCATCCTGCGGAATGTTGCACAGGAGATGATTTCCTTGAAGGAGCAGGCGATTCCACTTTCGTATGTATTGCTGAATCGTGGATTTATCTACGTGGATGCTGAGAAGAAGACAGTACAGTTCCTGTGCCTGCCAATCGAAAGCAAGGGCGCACTTTCTGTAGAATTCAAGAGCTTTGTACGCCAGCTGCTTGCGAACATGAAATACGATGTGGAAGAGGATCTGAATTATGTTGGTAAGCTCCTCACGTATATCAATGGAGATAACTTCAATCTGCGTGGCTTGATCGGACTTGCAGAGGCGTTGATGGAAGAGGAAGGAATCAGCTTCGAGGAGGCTGGCGCCATTGATGCAGACGGTGTAGAAGTTGTAAGTGCAGAGGAAGAAGCACCGGCAGAAAATATCAGCGACATCATGAATAGCCTGCAGGAAGAGGATGATACACCACTTCCGGAGATCGGCGACGATGAAGAAGACGAAGAGGAAGAAGCAGAGGAGCCTGCAAAGGAAGAGGAAGAACTGGAAAGTATCCTTCCAGCTGGCATGCAGGTAAAGGAAGAAGAAACACCGGTAGAGGAGAAGGTGGCAGAACCGACAGAGGCTGTCAAGGAGACACCAGCACCTGTCGAGGAAGCACCGGCACCAGAGCCAGTGATGGAAAAGCAGGAAGCACCAGAACCGGAACCAGTAGCAGAAAAACCAGAGGTTCCCCCAGCTGCAGAGCAGATCCTGTCACAGGTGAAGCCAGAGGGGGCAACAAATGGTGGCGAGAAGCTGCAGTTAAAGACAAACAAGAAGGAATCCGATATCAACCTGATCAAGGATCGGATCAAGGAGCTGGTTGGAGAAGTTCCATCTGCAAAGCCGACAGCACAGCCAACCAAGAATATCCAGACATTGGAAGATCTGGATCATTTCTTAGACAAGCCACCTGTGGTTAAGCGGAATGTGGTAAAGGTAAACCGTGCGGCAATCATCCAGCAGACAGAGGCTGAGATGGAGGCAGCTGAGGCAGAAGCAGCAGCTGAGACAGCAGAGTCTGCTGAACCGGAAACAACCGTACAAAACGAAGAACCGACAAGCGGACAGACAGAAAACATCAAGGTGCCTGTAATCGAGGATATCTACGATGACATGAACATTGAGAAGAAAAAGGACGATGAAAAGGACAAGAAGCCAAAGAGTACATCTATTTTGAATAAATCTGTAACAGAGCTTGTAAAAGATGCCGTTGGTGCTGTGAGTGCAGCGACTGTAGCAGCCAATTCGCCGAAAGCATTGCCATATCTGATCCGTGTAAGTACGGAAGAGCGTATCATGCTGAACAAGGCGATCTTCAAGATCGGAAAGGCAACCAGAGGTGTGGACTATACCGTTGGCGGAAACGGAGCGATCAGCCGTCAGCATGCATTTATCATTCAAAAAGATGGGGTATGTTATATCAAAGATAACAAGTCTACGAATCATACATATGTGAATGGAAAGCGTGTAGAGGATGGGGTAGAAGAAATTCTGACACATGATTCTCTCGTAAGACTTGCAGATGAAGAGTTTACATTTAAGATTCGCTAATTAGGATGATCATATCATGAGGAGGTAGCAAATGAAGGGGTTAGAGTTGAATGTAACAAAACAAAACGGAATGACATTGGTGGAGTATCAGCTTGGAGCAGCAGATGTCTATGACGACAGAGTGTCAGACAAGGTTGCACAGCTCGGAAATATTATTCCGTTCCAGTACAAGGACGAGGATGGAAAGAGAAGTATTGTCTCTTATGTGCATCATGACACTTCTCTGGAAGTGATGCTGCGTCAGACATTGAAGAAGGCAGATGTACTTGCAATCCTGAAGGGACTGTTGTGTGCATTTGAGATTGGTGCAGCAGGTGTGCAGATCTGTTATCTGGTACGCGATCTGAATTATATCTATGTAGATCCTGAGAGCAAGGCAGTAAAGTGCATTATGGTTCCTGTAAAGCAGGATCCGTTGGGACAGTCTGATATCCCGGATTTCTTCCGAAATATTGTGTCACATATGCGCTTTGATGAAGCAGACAAGGATGATTATGTAGCAAGAATCCTGACCTTGATCAATACGGATCATTATTCCAATATGAAATTAAAAGGACTTGTAGATGCGGAGATGGAGAAACTTGGTCTCTTCTATACAAGAGACGAGGGACTTAAGAAGGAAGCAGATACAACCGCAGCTCCGGAAGTACAGAACCAGAATGTAAAAGTAAATCGTGTCGGCGTGATGAACAACATGCGTCCACAGGGTATGCCAGCGATGGGACAGCCAATGGGACAGCCGGTACCACCGATGGGCAGACAGCCGATGGGGCAGCCAGTACCACCGATGGGCAGACAGCCAATGGGGCAGCCAGTACCACCGATGGGCGGACAGCCAATGATGGGACAGCCGGTACCACCGATGAACGGACAGCCAATGGGACAGCCAGTACCACCGATGGGCGGACAGCCAATGGGGCAGCCAGTACCACCGATGGGGCAGATGCCGAAGCCAGAAATGCCAAAACCACAGGCACCAGCACCGGAGGCACCAAAGCCAGAGATGCCGAAGCCAGAAATGCCAAAGCCACAGGCACCAGCACCGGAGGCACCAAAGCCAGAGATGCCGAAACCGGAAATGCCAAAGCCAGAGATGCCGAAACCAGAAATGCCAAAGCCACAGGCACCAGCACCGGAGGCACCGAAGCCAGAGATACCAAAACCGGAAATGCCAAAGCCACAGATGCCACCAATGGGACAGCGTCCAGCGATGGGCGGACAGCCGATGATGGGGCAGACAGTACCACCGATGGGTGGACAGCGTCCTCCGATGGGACAACCAATGATGGGGCAGCCGATGATGGGACAGATGCCAAGACCACAGGCGCCACAGATGCAGAACGGCAACCTGATGGGACAGCTTGGCGGTGCACGCCCGATTCCACACTTTGTGCGTAAATCAACTGGTGAGATCATCAATATTACAAAACCAGAATTTATCATCGGTAAGTCAAAGACGAAAGCCGATTATGCAATAGAGAACAACAGCGCAATCAGCCGGGAGCATTGTATTGTAATCCAGCGCGATGGCGTGAACTATATTAAGGATAACAATTCTACAAACCATACCTATGTAAACGGGGTAGAGTTGCAGCCGGGTAAGGAAGTGCTTCTGAAGCATAAGACAGAAGTTCGATTGGGAGATGAGGAATTCACATTCCTTCTGAGAAAAGGAGAGTAATATGGAGTACATTGCAACATATCACACCGATGTAGGTACAAGAAAAGAAACGAATCAGGACTCTCTTGCAATCAAGGTTGTGAACACAAAAGAGGGAAATGTTGCATTTGCAATCGTGTGTGATGGCATGGGAGGACTCGCAAAAGGCGAGGTTGCCAGCAAAGAGGTAATCGAAGCATTTTGTACATGGTTTGATGACACGCTGGTGGATGAAATCCAAAATGGAACATTCACAGAGCAGAATCTTGTATCACAGTGGGATGATATTATCCAAACTCAGAATCGCCGGCTTGGCGCATATGGAGAGGAAAATCATTTGCAGCTTGGTACGACGGTATCTGCAATCCTGTTGTACAAGGATCAGTATTATATTGTGCATGTGGGCGACAGCCGCGTGTATGAGCTTACAAAGACAGCGAAGCAGCTGACAAACGACCAGACATTTATCGCAAGAGAACTGGCAGCGGGACGTATGACACCGGAACAGGCAAAAATCGATCCGAGACGAAGCGTACTGTTGCAGTGTGTCGGCGCATCGCCGGTTGTTGAGCCGGAATTTACAAAGGGAACTGCAACAAGAAATGCAGTTTATATGCTCTGCTCAGACGGATTCCGTCATGTGATCACACCGGAGGAAATCATCGAGAAGATCGGACCGGGTGAGGCGACGGACGAGGAAAAAATGAAATATGGAGCAATATATCTGACAGAGTTAGTAAAGAACCGTGGGGAACGTGATAATATCACAGTAGCAATGGTTCGCACGATTTGATTTAGAGAGGGTTTGCCATGACGAAGGAAGGAACCGTACTAGACGGAAAATATGAAATTTTGGCAGAAGTTGGTCGAGGTGGTATGTCCATCGTGTACCTTGCCCGTGATAAGCGTTTGAACAAGCAGTGGGCGGTCAAGGAGATCAAGAATGATGGAAAGAAATCCGCAAAGACGTTGCTTAAGGGATTGGAACGAGAAGCGAATATTCTGAAGAACGTAGATCATCCGGTGTTGCCGCGAATCGTAGATATCATCAATCAGGATGGAACGATCTACGTTGTTATGGATTATATCGAGGGTGATACGATTCAGGATCGATTGAAGAAGGAAGGCGCACAGCCACAGGAGTTGGTGGTAGAGTGGGGCTTGCAGCTTGCAAGTGCATTGAATTATCTGCACAACATGAATCCACCGATTATCTACCGGGATATGAAGCCTTCGAATGTCATGATCAAGCCGGAGGGCGGCGTAAAGCTGATCGACTTCGGTACAGCAAAAGAGTACGAGATAGAGAACAATGCAGATACAACCGCACTTGGTACGCGAGGCTATGCGGCACCGGAACAGTTCGGTGATTCCAAGGGACGTGGTATCTATAATACAGATGCAAGAACAGATATCTATAATCTGGGCGCAACCCTGTACCATATCGTAACAGGAAAGAACCCATGTGAGCCACCGTATGAGATCAAGCCGATCCGCGAGTGGAATCCGATGTTGTCCTCTGGATTGGAGAAGATCATCTTAAAATGTACACAGGCAGATCCGAACGACCGTTATCAGAACTGTACGGAGCTGATGTATGCATTGGAGCATTACGATGAGCTTGACGACAGCTACCGGAAGAAGAACAAGAAGAAGCTCGGGCTTTTTGCAGCAACCGTGGCATTGGCAGTTGTATCCGGTATCACAGCCGGAATCGGATATTCCGGTATGCAGCGGATCAAGCTGAACAACTACAACCAGTATATCGAAAATGGTATGAACTACTGCCGGGAAGAGAATTACGAAGCCGGAACGGCAGAATTCAAGAAAGCAATCGAACTGGACGGCTCGGAGGAAAAAGCTTACGAACAGTACATACAGGCATACATTGATGCTACGAACAAGGCGGAGGAAGCCGGAACGGAATCTACGCTGAATCTGGATGATGCGTTGACGTTGGTTTCCAATCGAATCAGCAGTAAACATGGTGGTGTTGAGAAAAACAGCGCAGTGCTTTACAAGCTGGCACTTACTTATTTTGAGGAAGAGCGTTCTTACAGTCAGGCAGCCAAATATTTCGGCATGATTGACGAGAAGGACGAGGAATATGGAAAGCTTGCAGGCTTTTACAAATCCATTTCCGAGCTGCGATCTGACAGTACGTCGGATGCATCAGAGCTGATGCAGGCGGTAAATGATTTCGCAACCTACAACGAGAACAACTTTACGAACCAGGAAGCAACGAAGTTCGTAAACTATCGTATTATCGGCGAGATTTACAGTACAAACGTCAGCAAGGATGCGGAGACAAGCATCGCAGAACAGGCAAGTACGGTGATGGAACAGGCGGTTGCAGATCTGGACGAGTACACAGGCAATGATCTGGACGAAGAAGCAGTTATGGATATGAATTATCGTTACGACGATAACCTGATCATGATCTATGAGCAGCTTGCCAAGGAAAATGCAGATAATGAAACAGTTGCCAATGGATATTATTCGATGGCAATCAGTTATTGTGAAGACTATATTGGAATCCTGAAGATGAAGGTAGACAGCGATCCGGGCATTTCGCTGGGTGGTTCCTCTGTCAACGCGTATAACCAGTCTTATTACAATAAGATGATGACGGAAGCACGTTGTTATGACGCACAGGGCAAGACAGATGATGCACTCAAGATATACGAAGCCGCAGAAAAGGTATTCGGTACAAAGAACGAGTGGAGCGACAACGTATATGCAGAGCATCTGGATTATCTGTATCGTCTGTGTGAGGCACAGGAGCAGGATCCGAAGCTTTGGACGACGAAGATTCCAGATCTGACAAAGAAGCTGATTCAGGTATTTGATGATGGTGGTAACGTGCTTGGCATCGACAGCAATAAAACATGGTACAAACGAAAAGATACGTTGCAGATGTTGAAGGACGGTAGCTATGATATCAGCGAAGAAGAAGCGACGCAGGCACCGGATGCAAATTCCGATGATTCGCAGTCAGCAGAGATGGGAGAGTGATCAGCATGCAAAACGTATATGAGATATGTTTCTATGGCGGCCTGGTACTGGCGATTCTCCTTCTGATTGCGGCGATCGTGTTATTCATTGTATTGAAGATACCGAAGGTAATTGGAGAATTGACCGGAAGTGCTGCGAAAAAGGCAATGAAAGAAATGCAGGATGGTACAGCGAGTCCGGGCAGCGTAGCGAAGAAAGAACAGGAAAAATACTACAACATGGGAAGTGGAAAGATCACTGCGAAAGAAGCGGTTTCTACGCGGGAGGATCGTAAGGCTAATGGTAACGATTCCACCGAACTGTTGGAGAAATCAAAGGAGAAAGAAAAGAAGTTTGAAGAGACCGACATCCTTCGTCCGGGCATCAATGATTATGATACACCGGATGATGGCGAGACAGAAGTACTCGGTTCAGGTGCGGATGATGAGGCAACAGATGTGCTTCGGGATACATCGGCAGGAGATGACGGAGCAACGGATGTACTTCGAAACGACGAAGGAGATGACGGAGCAACGGATGTACTTCGAAATGACGAAGGCGATGACGGGGCAACGGATGTACTTCGGAATGACGAAGGAGATGACGGAGCAACCGATGTACTTCGGGGAGACGATGCAGACGATGAGGATGCAACCGACGTTCTGCGGATGGACGATGATGACAGTGATGCAACCGATGTATTGCGTGCCGACGATGACGACAGTGATGCAACTGATGTTTTACGTGCAGATGATGACGAGGAAGGTACAAGCGTGCTGACAACCGGAACATTAGCGAAGAAGGTAAAAGTAATTTACAATATAGTAGTTGTTCATTCAGATGAAAGTATAGAGTCGGGTAGGTGAAAAAAGGATGAAAAGAAAAGAAACAAAATCAAACAATTCAAAACACCCGGTAAAGAAGCTCATAGCATTATGGGTTGTCTTTGCTCTGCTGATTGTACCATTTGCAAACCATGTCGGTGATAAGAATGGCGCGAAAGCAGAAGGGGGAAGTACAACTGGAGTAAAAACTGGCAATCTACAGATTGTGTCGGAAGAACCGAATGGGTTGAGTATTGAAGTGGATGATACTGGTGTAGTGGTTCCGCATACTGGTGAGACATATGAGAAAAGCGTAACTTTGATCAAGGATGCGCAGAAGGTAGGTAAGTTACAATTACCAGAATGCAAGACAGATGGTGGTGATGCGGTTGCGTTAGGTGCCGGATTTATGACCTTGGATAAGCAAATACAGTCAACACTTTCTGCTGGCGAAAATTTATTTCCTTTAACAGAAAATGTTGAGAATGATTTAGCAGCTAATGCAATTACTGAAGATCGAAAAATTGCAATTTATGCAAGAATAGACAGTGCGGCAGATTGGCAATTACAGTATGTTCTTACTGTTAATTTTGTGGATTCTGCATTTACAACAGGTGCCGGACTGTATGCTGGAAGCATAAGTCTGACATCGGATTCATATGTCAGTGAAGCAACATTAAAGGCTCCAACCACAGTAGCTTCTATTGAGGGCGCGACAGTAAAATATTATGTAAAAATTGGATCAGCAGCAGATGAGTCTGAAAAAAAGGATATAAACAGTTATACATTTATTGGAGATACAATCAGTACTACTGAGAACAACCGTGGAAAACAGGTTTATGCATATGCGGCGCTGGTATCCAATGAGACACCTGCACAAGTGTTGGAGTACATCGAACTTGGCTCGACTCATATGAGTAACGATACACAAGCACCAAATATTAGCTGTGAGGCTTCGGCTGTATCTTATCTGGATGAAGAGACTTCTGCTTATGCAACGATACAGAATAGGTTTATAGATGAAAATAGTGTTTATTATGGCGTGGGCGACAAATACAAGTATGCAGTTACCGTTGAAGATCCAACAAAGGATGGCGAAGATACATCTGGAATTAAGAATGTAACAGCTACATTAAATGGTACATCTTTGACCGTGACATCTCCAGCTTCTGGTTCAAATGTATATACAATCGAACTTACAAAGGAGCAGGCAACCGGAGATGTTGTAACTGTAACTGCAGTTGACAACAAGGGAAATTCTAAAGATTATAAGTGTCCAATCAAGATCCAGCAGGCGACAGAGGGAACAAAGGTAACCGGTGTTACATTTGTAGATGATGATAGCTGGGATGGTTTAACAGAGGGCAAGATACTTTCACACTTGGCTGCAAAGAAGCAGATTAAGGTAACATTAGATTCAAATAAGAAAATTACAAATGTTAAACTTTCTGATGGTACGAAAGAATTTAATGCAGACGAGGTCGTATGTTCGGAACCTAGTACAACACGTGTATACACAGTTACAGCGAATATTTCAATTCCAACAGATTTGGAAGTTTCAGAGCTGTTAAATGCATTAGAGGTAAAGGCATATGCTGGTGATTCGGAGATTACGATTACCGGCACAAAGCAGATTAAGAATATTTCATACGACGCAAAAGCACCAGTGATCAGTAATCCAAAACTTGAAAAAAGTATAGATAACGGAACAACATGGGTAGAGGTTGGTTCTGCAGCTGGAGATTTAGATAGTATCGTGACAGAACTAAATACGATTTACCGGTATGTGGTTACTGTTGCAGATGCAACTGGAGAAAGTGGTGTACAGGATGTGTATGTAACACCAACGGACAAGTTTACTTATACTACGGGAAATACATATGTATATAATATTCCATCTGATCAGTTGAAGGTAGATATCTCATATTTCGTTGCGGTTACAGCATCGGATGTAGCCGGAAATGTATCAGATTCTCTGACACTTCGTGGAGTTACAAAGATTGATGATACCCTGCGCGTAGATAACTGTGTGATTATAGATGCAGCTGGAAACGATGTAACAAGCGATGTTCTAGCAGGAAAGAATACAAATGAAAAATATCAGCTGGAAGTGACAGCAAGCTCTGCATATGTCATTCAGAAGTTTGAACTGATTGCAGGCGGTACGAATGACCAGACAAAGGATGTAGCTGCCTCTGCAAATCAACAAGATACAAACAGTCATCGTTACAGCACAACGGTGAAATTTGAATTGCCTGCTAAGACGAATATAAATGCACAGCTGGATAGTATGTATCTGAATGTGATAGATGGAAATGCACAGAAGATTCGTTACCCACAGGATGCATCTAAAACGCTTGGTACAATTTTATATGACCGTACCAATCCAACTGTATCGGTGAATGTGGCAAACGACAGCACATGGTATAAGGAATATACAATCAACTATACGATTACTTCTGGTGATAATGGCGTGGAATCACCACTTGCAAATGCCGGTTATTCTCTGGCAGGAAGCAAGGCAAATGTAACAGACAAGGAAATCGCATTGAATGGAACACAGACTTCTGTGAACGGAACGATTGCGATTCCGGAGTCAGCAGGAATTACAGGTACATCTCTTGTGTTTAATGCACAGGATGCAAGTGAGAACCTGCTTCCAAACAATCTGTATAAGATCAAGGTCGATAAGACAAATCCTAAGGCTGAATTGACAGTCAATGGAAAGACAAACATTACACAGCCATTGGATGGCGAGGTACTGATCAAGACAACGGTATCGGATAATCTGACAATCAATCAGGCGACGATCACAGTGAAGGGACCAGACACCGATGTGACAACAAATCTGAGTGGAGCAAAGGAACTGGTAAATGTCAGCCAGGAAAACAGCTTCACATTGAATAACCTGATCGGCAAGAAAGCCGCGGATGGTGACTACACCGTGACAGTCAATGTGTCAGACAAGGCAGGAAACATTGATTCCAAGACGATGAAGTTCCGCGTGGATAACACAATCCCGGTTGTCACAGCAAAGATTTCCGGGGGTACAACTGCTGGCAAGCAGCCAGGAAAGAACTTCGATGGAACCGTTTGCGATTACTTCTATCGTTCTAATGTAACGGTAGAGCTTACTTATGAGGATGAGAATATCTCAGCTTCCGGAGTAAGAGTAACAGATAATAACAACGTGGTAAATGTAACATGGCAGCGAATCGGTACATCTAACAAGTACCGGGCAAGCTATGTTTCAACCGGTATTGGTGCACATGTAATCAAGATCAATGCACAGGATAATGCAGGCAACAATGCAGTTGAAAAGCAGGTTGTATTTATCAAGGATACAGAGGCACCGAATATTGCTGCAGTAATCAATGGAGGTATGGTTTACTCTGAGAATATGGGGGTTGTTGATCTGACTTCCGATGCAACGGTTGCTTTCTCTGTAAGCGATGCAAACGAAGACGTACATGATTTCAATTACCAGTTGATTAAGACAGTACCGGATCAGCTTCCGGTAACCGCAGATGTATTGAAGACAGACAACCGGGTATTTGGCTATACAGATGAGGCTGATTATCAGGTAAAGGTATATTCTGTGGACAAGGCAGGAAACCGAAGTGCAGAAAGAAATGTACAGTTCCGTGTTGATAAGACAGCACCAGAACTGCAGATTACAGGAACTGCTTCCGGTTCGACACTGAACGCAGGAACAACCCTGACATTTAGTATGACAGAGGCATTCTGGTGGGATGCATCTGGTACGATCACGATCACAAGAAAAGCAAACGACAGTGTGGCAGAAGCCGCTTACAAGACCATCGACTTCAAGCCAACTGCACGTGTGACAACGATGACAGAGACACTTAGTGAGACAGGTGAGTATCAGGTAACATTTACCGGTAAAGACCGTGCTGGACATACCGCAGAGGCAACCAGCTATACGGTAAGAATTGATACAGGCAAGCCAATCATTACGCTGAGTGGCGTGTCAAATAACGACAAGACAACAAAGCAGGTAGAGTTCCAGGCACAGATCGAGGAGGACTTCTATCTGACAAAGTCTGTAACGATTCAGGCAACAAGAACATATCTTGATCCAACATCTTATAAGGAAAAAACAGAGGATCTGCAGATTACCGGATATAATCCGACAGCAGCAACGACGCTGATCCGAAACACATTTACAGAGGATGGTATTTATAAGATTCAGATAAACTGTAAGGATGCCGCAGGTAATGAGGATACACAGGAGGTTTCCTTCACGATTGATAAGACAAAACCAGTGATTGATCCAAAGGTCATGAGCGCATATGAAGGAACTCTGACATCCTTTGCATGGGATTACGATCTGAACGACATTATCTATGACCTGACTGTCTGCGATGCACATATGTACTTGAATGGTAGCGAGTATGACGGAACATCCGAAGTCGAGGACGGCGCATATGAGATGAAGATTACAGCCGAAGATGAACTTGGAAATGCAACTGAGAAAACAGTAAACTTCAATCTGGATACAAAGGCACCAACCTTTATTGTAACGGGTGTAGAAGATGGAGAGATCAAGAACGAGCAGTACGACATCAACGTATCCCTTCAGTTGGATGAGGATACTCTGGATGAGGTAACGCTCAATGGTTCTCCAGTTGAGATCAAGGACAATGCTGCAGCGATTACAGTTACGGAAAAGGGCGACTATAAGCTTACAATGAAGGCACATGATGATGCCGGAAATGAAGCAGAACAGACGATCAGCTTTACATATGGAGAGAAGAGTCATGTACTTCTGTATGTATTGATTGGTGTTGGCGTTCTTGCAGTGCTTGGCGGTGGAATTGCAATTATTCTGGCAGCAAAGAAGAAAAAGAATAATTAACCGGAGATAAAACCAGGTTACACAGGCAGGAGCATGGAAACATGCTCCTGTTTTGCTTGCAAACTACCGCTGGGCATATTATAATCAGAAAAGCGAAAACGGTAACAGGGAAAATTGGTAGGAGGTTGGCGCATGGTAGACGTTGCGATGCTGACAAAGCAAGGGGGAAGAGATCACAACGAGGATTACATACGGAAAGCAACATACGAAGAACAGCTCTGCCTGATCTTGTGTGATGGACTTGGCGGGCATGCCTGCGGGGAAATAGCATCGGAGCTGGTCGCAGAAAGCATAGCAAAGGGATTTGAAAAACAGGGCTACTATGCCGGATTTTTCAAGGATGCATTGGAACAGGCACAAAAAGAATTACTGGAAGAACAGGTGCGGCGGGAGCTGTGCAACTCCATGAAGACAACGGCAGTTGTGCTTGTAATCACACCGGACCTGATACAGTGGGCGCATATCGGGGACAGCCGGTTGTATCGGATTTACGAGAATGGAACAAAATATCAGAGAACGCGTGACCATAGCTTAGTACAGATTCTATGCGATACCGGAGAGATCAGGGAATCCGAGATCCGTACGCACGAGGATCGGAACAAGCTGCTGCGTGCGATGGGCGCACAGTGGGGGACGAAAACGTATGATATAAGTGCGGTTGTGGAGCGCGGAGAGACACAGGCGTTTGTGTTGATGACGGATGGTTTCTGGGAGTATGTCTATGAGGAAGAGATGCTTGCCACATACAAGGAAGCGTCCTCTGCACAGGCTTGGTTAGATGCAATGGGAAAATACGTGCTGAAGCGGGCAGACATGACAAAGACGGATAATTATTCTGCAATCGTTGTCTGCGTGGAGGAATAAAGAAGATGTTTCGGGCAGTTGTATTTGATATGGATGGTGTCATTACGGACACGGAAAAATTATACAGGAGATTTCAGTTAGAGGAAGGCAAGAAGCTGGGAATCCCGGATGATGTGATGGTCGTTGCCTGCGAGCGTATCGCGGGTGGCACGAAGTACACAAACAAGAAGAGCTTTGAAGATGTCGTCGGTATGGGAATTGATTATTTTGATTTTCGGGAAGCGGTCGTGAACAAGCTGGACGCGCATATCCGGGCACACGGTGTGGAACTAAAGCCGGGCGTCGCAGATACATTAAAATATCTGAAAGAAAAAGGTGTTAAGGTTGGACTTGCAACTTCTACGGTGCGTGAACGTGCCACGGGATATCTGAAGGCGCATCATATTGACCGGTATTTTGATGAGCTGGTGTTCGGAGATACGGTTGCACATGGTAAGCCTGCACCGGATATTTACCTGAAAGCGTGTGAGATGCTGGATGTAAGACCGGAGGAGGCAATCGCCGTGGAGGATTCCATCAACGGAATCGTATCGGCGGGGCGTGCCGGCATGTATCCGGTTATGGTGATCGATCTGATCGAGCCGAACGACACCACGAAACAATACGCTAAGAAAGTATATGAATTCGGACGCATCGACCGTCTGAAGGAGTTAATATAGTGTCGAACAAGACTACTATGTAGATGGAAGATGTATGTAGATATGATTCTAAGACAGACCGTTGAAGCACGCTGGCACTTAACGAACGTAGTGAGTTTAGTACCATTGCGTGCTGAACCGAGCGAGAGCGTGTCTGTGTAGAATCATATCTACATACATCTTTGGAATAAAATATATCTTGTTCGATACGAGAATAATATGGAGGACAGAAAAATGAGTAACATGAATTTGCTGGTTGTTATTTTGAAACATGAGGATCTGGTAAGCGAGATCTGTAAGGAACTGGTAGAAGAAGGGATTCATGGAGGTACGATCGTTGATGGTACCGGTATGGCGAGTGTTGTCGAGAAGATGGATGACCTTCCGATCTTTGGAATGCTTCGTTCCATCCTTGCGGATGATGACGATCATGAAGTGGTAAAGATGATGTTCTTTGTCGTAGATGATGAAGAAATGAAGAAGGCACGCAAGACGATCAACGATGTGATCGGACTGGACAAGCCGAACACCGGAATTATGTTTGCACTTCCGGTATCATTTGTGGAAGGCTTAGGTGCGTAATCATGGATTTGAATATTTTAACGTATTTAGGGATTATGTTGCTTGCAGCACTGATCGCAGGCAAGATTGTCAAGCAGATGAGACTCCCGAATGTGACAGGATATCTGGTAATCGGATTGCTGATTGGTCCGAACTGTTTGAAGATTTTGAGTGAAGAATTGATTGACAGTATGGACCTGGTGACAGAGCTGGCGCTCGGATGCATTGCTTTTTCGATTGGTGCGGAGTTTAAAACAACCTTTTTGAAGAAAGTAGGGAAAGCCCCGCTCGTGATAGGAATTACAGAAGGTGTGGGAGCAGTACTTGTTGTAGATACAATTCTGCTTCTGCTCGGATATAATGTCAGCTTTGCACTGGCGCTTGGCGCGATTGCATCTGCGACGGCGGCAGCATCTACGATGATGATCGTGAAGCAGTATAAAACAAAAGGCCCTGTGACAAACACCCTGCTTCCGGTCGTGGCACTTGATGATGCGGTGGCATTGATTGCATATGGACTTTCGATGGCAGTAGCCAATGTGATCAGCTCAAGCGGAAGTGCACCGGTAAGCAAGCTTCTGATTGCCCCTTGTGTCGAGATATTCGGCGGTTTGTTATTCGGCGCGGTGCTTGGTGTCATCATGGCACTGCTGGTGAAGTTTTACACCGGTCGGGGCAACCGTCTTGCAATTACGATCATGATGATCTGTCTGTGCGTGGGCGTTTCTGATATGGTAGGATTTTCGTCATTGCTTGCATGCATGATGCTTAGTACGATCTTTGCGAATATTTCAAAGCAGAACGACAAGATCTATGAGCCGCTGGACCGGATCACGCCACCGATTTACATGATGTTCTTCATCTTGTCCGGAGCATCGCTGGATGTCACGGTCATTGTATCTGTCGGAGTTGTTGGAGCGGTCTATGTCGTAGGTCGTATCATTGGTAAAGCGCTGGGGGCAGCGTTCGGGGCGAAGATCTCGAAGGCGCCGAAGGTTGTCCAGAAATGGCTTGGTCTGACGCTTGTGCCGCAGGAGGGCGTGGCGATTGGTCTTGCCACATCGGCAGGTAAATCGCTGCCACAGTATGCCGCGCAGATCCAGACGATCGTGTTGTGTGGTGTTGTTATCTACGAGCTGATAGGACCTGTCATTACGAAGCTTGCATTGAAGAAGGCAGGGGAACTCGTGGAGGAACCAAAGAAAAAAGCCAGTGCGAAAGCGTAAATAAGTGAAATAGAAAGTAATAAACGCAACTCATTTTTCATATATATAACCAAAGCAAGTGGGTATGGCGGTCTGCCACACCGGACGAATGGGAGTCTATATGGAAAAACGGGTTGCGTTTTGTGTTTTAAAGGCACTGGTTGCAGCGTACATTGTGACCGGGCTTTTGCTTTTAATTCTGGCATTTGCATTGTATAAGCTGGGATTGAGTGAGAATGTTGTAGAACTGGGTGTTGTGTTTATCTATCTGCTGTCGAGTGCCATCGGCGGATTCTTCATCGGTAAATGCATGGAAGTAAAGCGGTTGTTGTGGGGCGTGTTGCTCGGATTGTTCTATGCGGTGCTCCTGCTTGTGTTATCTTTGATCGTGCGTGGAAATGCACAGGGAATCATACAATCCGGGTTGCTTAATACATTGATCTGCCTCGGTGGAGGGGCAATCGGTGCATTTCTGTCATAAAACATGGCAGAAATGCGTATTTACAAGTAGAATGTAAAAAAATAATGATGACAAATGACAGGACATGTGATAAAATATCCATTAATAATGCTAGTAGGAGGCGATAAAGATGAAGAGAATCAAAACTTTGACAGAAAAGACAATGAAGAGCACTGTAGTTAAGGGTGGTTGCGGCGAATGCCAGACATCTTGCCAGTCAGCATGTAAGACAAGCTGTACAGTTGGTAACCAGAGCTGCGAGAACAACTAATTACAGATAAAGAAAGTGTAATACATACACTTCGCACAAGAAAAGGGGATATCCTGCGATGTCCCCTTTCCTTAATGAATAAGAGAAATAGGAGTGACTAAGAAAGTGGTACACCAGTACAAGAACAATGGGTATAATATCGTGCTTGATGTGTGCAGCGGCTCCGTACATGTAGTGGATGACCTTGTATATGATATGATTGCGATGTACAAGGATAAGAAATTCGAAGAGATTGAACAGGCAATTTTAGAGAAGTATGGAGATACCTATAGTAAGGAAGATATCAAGGATGCGTATTCCGACATTTCCGAGTTAGAAGAAAAGGAACTGTTATTCACGGAAGATGTGTTCAAGGATGTCATTATCGATTTTAAGAAGAGAAAGACCGTAGTCAAGGCGCTTTGCTTACATATTGCACATGATTGTAACCTTGCCTGCAAGTATTGTTTCGCAGATGAGGGAGAATATCATGGTCAGAAACGGGAACTTATGAGTCTGGAAGTTGGCAAGCAGGCGATTGACTTTTTGATAGAGAATTCCGGAAACCGTGTAAACCTTGAAGTTGATTTCTTCGGCGGTGAGCCGTTGATGAACTTTGATGTGGTGAAGGAAATCGTAGCATATGGACGAAGCAAGGAGAAGGCGGCAAATAAGAACTTCCGTTTCACCCTGACGACAAATGGTATGCTGTTAAATGATGAAGTCATTGATTTCTGCAACAGAGAGATTTCAAACGTTGTATTGAGTCTCGACGGCAGAAAAGAGATCAACGACATGATGCGGCCAACCAGAAATGGAAAGGGAAGCTATGACATTATTGTGCCGAAGTTCCAGAAGTTCGTGGAGAAGCGCGGCGATAAGAGCTATTATGTGCGCGGTACATTTACGAGAAACAATCTGGACTTTACGAAGGATTTTGAATTGATGACCGAGCTTGGATTCAAGGAGATTTCCATTGAGCCGGTTGTCACACCAGATGAGAATGATTATGCGATCCGCGAGGAAGATTTACCAACGATTTTCGAGCAGTATGACAAGCTGGCAGTTGATCTGATCCGCCGGCAGAAGGAAGGAAAACCAGTGACATTCTTCCATTACAAGCTCGACTTAAATGGTGGTCCGTGTGTGTACAAGCGTCTGTCTGGATGTGGTTCCGGTACGGAGTATCTGGCAGTGACACCAACTGGAGATCTGTATCCGTGTCATCAGTTTGTTGGACACGATGAGTTCAAACTGGGTGATGTATTCCATGGTGTAGAACGAAACGATATCGTGGAAGAATTCAAGCTTTGCAATGTCTATGCCAAGGACAAATGCAAGGATTGCTTCGCAAGATTTTATTGCAGTGGCGGCTGTGCAGCGAATTCGTATCAGTTCCATGGCAATATATTAGACGCATACGATGTGGGTTGTGAATTGCAGCGGAAACGTGTCGAATGTGCCATTATGATGAAAGCAGCTCTGGCGGATGACGAAGAAGACGAAGCGGCAGAGTAAAATAAATGAAGGAGAGACAAAAAGATGAAGAAAACAAAAAGAAAAGCAGTCATCAATCTGATTATTTTCTTCCTGCTTCTGGCTGGCGGTATCTATATGGCAATCGCTGGTGTAGGACAGAATGAATCCGGTAAAACTGCGAATGTTCCGTTGGGACTGGATCTGCAGGGCGGTTTGTCCGTAACCTATGAGATTCAGGATGAGAAGCCGACAAGCGACGAGATTAAAGCAACTGTGGATAAGCTGCAGCGAAGAGTCGATGCGTACAGTTCAGAAGGTGAAGTGTATCAGGAAGGAAATGACCGTATCACAGTTGAGATTCCGTTAAACACAGAGAAGGTAGATGCGCATGACGTATTGGATGAACTCGGTCAGCCGGGACAGCTTCTGTTCCTTGATTCCGAGAACTATACAATCTGGCAGCAGAATCAGAACAATGGTACGAACGATGCATACGAAGCAGTTCTGACAGGTTCTGATATCAAGAACGCACAGGCAGGTGTGGACGACAGTGGTACAGTGAAGGATTATGTTGTACAGCTTCAGTTTACAGATGAAGGTGCGCAGAAGTTTGCAACTGCAACTGCAGCCAATATTGGAAAGCCAATCTATATCATCTATGATGGAGCCGTTGCAAGTGCTCCAACTGTACAGAGTGCAATCACAGATGGTAATGCAGTTATCAATAAGATTTCCAGCTATGATGAGGCAGAAAGCCTTGCATCAACAATTAAGATTGGTGCGCTGCCTCTGGAGTTGAAGCAGATTCAGTATAATATCGTTGGTGCAAAGCTTGGTCAGAAAGCAGTATCAACAAGCTTGATCGCCGGTGCGATCGGTTTTGGCTTGGTATGTATCCTGATGATTGTACTGTATCGTTTCCCAGGATTTATTGCCAGCTTAGCACTGACAGGTTATGTTGTATTGATGCTTTTGATTCTGAGCATCCGACACATCACACTGACACTTCCTGGTATTGCAGGTATTATCCTGTCAATCGGTATGGCAGTGGATGCGAATGTCATCATTTTCACACGTATCCGTGAGGAGATCTCTGCAGGCAGCGGTGTGCGTGCGGCAGTGAAGGCAGGTTTCTCCAAAGCGCTTTCCGCGATTTTGGATGGTAATATTACAACTTTGATTGCAACCGTTGTTTTGATGATCCTTGGCTCTGGTAGTATCAAGGGATTCGCGGTTACATTGATGCTTGGTATTGTCCTTTCTATGTTTACCGCATTGTTTGTGACAAAGATGCTTTTGAATTCGTTCTTAGAGCTTGGCGTACAGAATCCAAAGATGTATGGTAAGGCAAAGGAGCCAAAGATTCACGGATATGTAAAGAACTTCAAGATTTGTGGTGTTGCTTCTTTGATCGTGATCATTGCAGGACTTGCGTTCCTCGGTGTAAACCATTCAAGAATTGGCAAGTCATTAAATTACAGTCTGGAGTTTACAGGCGGTACATCAACAACTGCTACTTTTGCAGAGGACGATGTATATACACTGGAGCGTGCAGAGTCTGAGGTTGCACCAGCGATAGCAGAAACAGCGGGTATTGATGCAGGAACGATTCAGATTCAGACAGTAGAAGGAAACAATCAGGTTATCTTCAAGACATCCGAGCTTACAGAAGAGCAGAGTGCAAAGATTGACGACCTGTTGAAATCACAGTTTAAGGCAACAGAAGTGGACAACCAGAGTATCAGTTCTACCATCAGTGGTGAGATGAAGAAAGATGCGATCGTAGCGATTGCAGTATCTTCTGTATTGATGCTTCTGTACATTGCGTTCCGGTTCTCTGACGTGAAGTTTGGTGTCAGTGCGGTGCTTGCTCTTGTACATGATGTATTGGTTGTATTTGCGGCATACTCCATCGGAACACTGTCCGTTGGTAATACATTTATTGCGTGTATGCTGACAATCGTAGGTTACTCGATCAACGCGACAATCATTATCTTCGACCGTATTCGTGAGAATATGCGGACACAGGATAGTAAAGAAAGTCTGGAAGAGCTTGTCAACAAGAGTATCGGACAGACATTTACAAGAACAATTTATACATCCCTGACAACCTTTATCATGGTATTTGTATTGTTCGTGATGGGCGTAACTTCTCTGAAAGAATTTACATTCACATTGATGCTTGGTATCGTGTGTGGTGCTTATTCATCTGTATGTATCACCGGACCACTCTGGTATACAATGAAGAAGAAATTCTCCAAGAAAAATGCATAAGTAAAATAAGGTGGGGCTGTTTCGGCAGCCCCATTTTTAAGTGAAGAAGAGAGGAACACAGATATGTCGGAGTACAAAAAAGAAGAATGGCGGGTGAAACAGCCAGCCGCAGATATCCGCGCACTGGCAGAGCGGTTCTCGATCAGCCCGATATTGGCGCATATCATCGTGAACCGGGAGATCACGGAGCCAGATGCGGTTGCGTGTTATCTGAGTGATGATCTTGCATACACTCATGATCCAGCGTTAATGAAGGACATGGACAAGGGCTGCCAGATTATGAAAGAAAAGATTCGGGCAGGAAAGAAAATCCGTATTATCTCCGATTACGATGTAGATGGCATCACATCGAATTATATTCTGTATCAAGGGCTGCAAAAGGCAGGGGCAGATGTCTCTTATGATATCCCACACCGGATCATGGATGGGTATGGGATGAATGTACGGCTGGTGGAAGCGGCATACGCCGATGGCGTGGATACGATTATCACCTGTGACAATGGAATTGCGGCGGAGACCGCAGTCACCCGGGCGAAAGAACTTGGAATGACGGTGATCGTTACGGATCATCATGAGGTGCCGTGCGAGGTGACGGAAAACGGAGAAAAAAATTATCTGTATGTGAACGCGGATGCCGTGATCGATCCGCACCGCCCGGATTGCGCATATCCCTACAAGGACTTATGCGGCGCTGGTGTGGCGTACAAATTCATCCGGCATTTATACCGGGTGACGGAGCTTCCGTGGGAAGACGAAGATGCCTATATGGATATCTTAGCGCTTGGTACGGTGTGTGATATCATGCCGCTCACAGATGAGAACCGGATCTTTGTCAAGCGTGGACTGCGGAGACTTACGAACAGTACGAATCTTGGAATCAATGCGTTGAAGAAAGCGTTAGGTCTTGATGGAAAGCCAATCGAGGTGCATCATTTGAGCTTCCGGATTGGTCCGAGTCTGAACTCGACCGGACGACTGGAAAGTGCGAAAGAGGGCGTGGAGCTGCTGCTGACCGATGATCCGGCGCGGGCGGAAAGCCTGGCACAGGATATGGCGAAGCTCAACGAACTGCGGAAGGAGATGACCGACCGCGGTGTGCGGGCGGCAACGGACTGGGTGCGAAAGGATATTCGCATGATTCCGACCGAAGATGGTGTGAAAGAAAAGAAAATCGGGGATGATAAGGTTATCGTCCTGTATATGCCGGGGATTCATGAGAGCATCGCGGGACTGATCGCGAGCAAGCTGAAGGAAGCATTTTACCGTCCGACGCTTGTTTTTACCGATGCGGAAAATGGACAGGGACTGAAAGGCTCCGGGCGTTCGATTGAGACGTATAATATGTTTGATAAGCTCTGTGAACATAAAGAGTTGTTTGTGAAGGTTGGCGGACACCCGATGGCGGCGGGCTTTACGATTACGCGCGAAGCACTCGAACCGTTACGCGAAGCGTTAAACCGGGATTGCAATCTGACAGACGCGGATCTCGTCGAGAAGCTGTATGTGGATGAATCCTGTGCCATCAAGCAGCTGACATTGCCCCTCTATGAGGAGCTTGCAAAGCTGGAACCATACGGAACTGCCAATGTAAGACCATTGTTCGGTATCGTGAAAATGGGTATTCGATCGATCAAAATGGTTGGAAATGAAGGGCAATACGCACGTTGCACGTTTGTCGATGGCAATGGCACGCGCATAAACGGCATGGTATTTCGTGGAAAAGAGCTATTGGACAACATAAAAGTGTGGTTTGGAGACAAAGAATGTGATAAAATATTGAAGGGTTTACAAAACCATGCACTGATTGATATTCTGTATCATATGAAGAAGAACGAATTCAATGGAACTGTTTCGATTCAGATGGAGCCGGTATCAATCCGGAAAAGCGTATATTATGAAACATCAAAATAGAGCATACGTGAAGGTAGGAGGAGCGCAAATGAAGAGTGTAAAGGATTATATCATCAGTATTCCGGATTTCCCAAGTAAGGGGATTATATTCCGAGATGTGACAAGTGTACTGGAAAGCCCGGAAGGGTATGCACTGGCAATTGATGAGCTGAACAAGCTGTTAGATGGAGTGGACTATGATCTGATCGCAGGTACAGAGTCGAGAGGATTTATCTTTGGCGCACCACTTGCCTATATGAACAAGAAGGGATTTATCCCGGTTCGTAAGAAAGGAAAGCTGCCACGTGAGACAGTCGAGATGAGCTACGATCTGGAGTACGGTTCTGCAACGATCGAGATCCATAAGGATGCGATCAAGCCGGGCGACAAGGTTGTACTGGTCGATGATCTGATCGCGACAGGCGGTACGATTCAGGCAGCAGCCAAGCTCGTCGAAGAGCTGGGCGGTGAGGTAGTAAAGATGATCTTCTTGATCGAGCTGACCGATCTTGGAGGAAGAAAATTGCTGGAGGGCTACGATGTAGCATCTGTTGTACAGTACGAAGGTGAGTGATTTTTATGGCGGATACAACCTATAAGATACCACATGATACACTGAAAAAAGAAATCAGTAAACCGGAGGATTTTACGCCGCCGGAGGAATTGTATAAAAAATTGATTGCTACCATTCGCGCGTATCGTCCGACGACGGATCTGTCGGAGATCGAGAAGGCGTATAAGATTGCAAGCAAAGCGCACGAAGGTCAGAAGCGAAAGTCCGGGGAACCATATATTATTCACCCGCTTTGCGTGGCAATCATTCTGGCAGAACTGGAACTGGATAAGGAAACTATTGTAGCCGGAATCTTACATGATGTTGTAGAGGATACGGTCATGACGCGGGAGGAGATTGCAAAGGAATTCTCCGAAGAGGTAGCATTACTTGTCGATGGCGTTACGAAGCTGACACAGCTCGATCTGTCACAGGATAAGATCGAGGTTCAGGCAGAGAACCTGCGTAAGATGTTCCTTGCGATGGCGAAGGATATCCGTGTCATCCTGATCAAGCTTGCCGACCGTCTGCACAATCTGCGTACAATGCAGTACCAGTCACCGGCAAAGCAGATCGAAAAGTCGCGTGAGACGATGGATATTTACGCACCACTCGCACACCGTCTTGGTATTTCCAAGATCAAGGTCGAACTCGATGACCTCTCCATGCAGTATCTCTATCCAGAGGTATACAAGAACTTAAAGGAAGAGATCACCACACGACTGAATGCGAGCGAGGATTTCATCGTACAGATGGTAGAACAGGTTAAGCAGTATATGAAGGAAGCTGGCATCGAGGCAGAGGTAGACGGACGTGTCAAGCATCTGTTCTCCATCTATAAGAAAATGATCACGCAGAACAAGACGCTCGACCAGATTTACGATATTCATGCAATTCGTATCAAGGTCGATACGGTACGGGATTGTTATGCGGCACTCGGAATTATTCATGAGAAATACAAGCCAATTCCGGGACGTTTCAAAGATTATATCGCAATGCCGAAAGAGAACATGTACCAGTCTCTCCACACGACATTGATTGGACCGGGCGGTCGTCCGTTCGAGATTCAGATTCGAACCTACGAGATGCACCGTACCGCGGAATATGGTATTGCTGCACATTGGAAATACAAAGAAGGCGGCAGTGGCAAGAACGATAACGAAGAGCAGAAGTTAAGCTGGCTCAGACAGATTCTGGAATGGCAGACCGATACGACAGATAACAAGGAATTCATGAACGCCATCAAGACAGATTTGGATCTGTTTTCAGATCAGGTGTATGTATTTACACCTGCGGGCGATGTCAAGAATCTTCCGGCTGGTTCTACACCAATTGATTTTGCATACAGCATTCATACGGCGGTCGGAAACAAGCTGATTGGTGCGCGTGTCAATGGACGGCAGGTGCCGATTGAGACAGAGCTTCATAATGGTGATCGTGTTGAGATTATCACGTCGCAGAACTCCAAAGGTCCAAGTATGGACTGGCTGTCTGTGGTAAAGAGTTCACAGGCAAAGACGAAGATTAACCAGTGGTTCCGGCAGGAGAACAAGACAGATAATATCCAGCGTGGTAAAGATGCGATGGCGGCATACTGTAAGACAAAGGGTATCGTGTTATCGAACCTTTTGCAACCGGAACTGCAGGAAAAGGTAATGAAGAAATACAACTTCCTGACATGGGATGCCGTGCTTGCATCAATCGGACATGGCGGACTGAAGGAAGGACAGGTTGTCAACCGTCTGCAGGAAGAATACAAAAAAGAAGAAGCGAAGAAGATCACAGAGGAACAGATTGTTGACAAGATCAACACACCAGGCAGAGGCGAAAGTCACAAGCATGCCAAGGGTGGTATTGTAGTCAAAGGTATGGACGATGTTGCGGTGCGTTTTTCACGCTGCTGTGCTCCGGTACCGGGTGATGAGATCGTCGGTTACATCACGCGTGGACGTGGAGTATCCATTCATCGTACCGATTGCGTAAATGTTCTTTGCATGGATGAATTTGACCGGAAGCGTCTGATTGAGGCGGAATGGTCTGAAGATCTGTTGCAGAATCAGAAGATGTATATGACGGAGATTAACATCTACGCGAACGACAGTAAGGGACTGGTGTTCTCGCTGTCGAAGATCTTCAATGAGGAGAACATCAACCTGACAGGTATGAATGTCCGTGTCAATAAGCAGGGCAAGGCGACGGTTTCCGTGAAGTTTGAGATTCGCTCGAAGGAGCAGCTCAACAAGATGATTGCGAAGATCCGGAACGTAGAAGGGATCATCGATATCGAGCGTACGACGGGGTGATTCATAAATTTACAAAATGGTAGAGGAGTTGAACGTAAACTACGCAATTCTATGCAGACGCGCTCTCGCTCGGTTCAGCACGCAGTGGTACTAAATTCGCGACAAAAGATGTCGCTCATTAAGTGCCAGCGTGCTTCAACGGTCTGCATATGAATTGGTAGTTTGCGTCCAACTCAATCTACAGATTGTGGTAGATGCAGTAATTTGTGAATATATATGCCATGTTAATCTTTACTGTATAAATATGTTTGGAACTTAGAAGTCCTTGATGTTCTGAGAATATTCAGCAATGTTTGAACACGATGTTCAAACAAGCCGCCACTGAGCCATGGATGGCGAATTGGCGGCGGTTGCGTACG
>ERZ791911.67-NODE-67-length-105966-cov-19.989661_pt1 | contig 105966 bp, 98 predicted proteins | sample MGYA00510142_ERZ791911 | MGnify/ENA primary metagenome ERZ791911 (study PRJEB30046, sample SAMN00792056) | human gut metagenome | study: EMG produced TPA metagenomics assembly of the A metagenome-wide association study of gut microbiota in type 2... | reverse complement strand
TTTGTTGCTCAGGTACTTATAAATAAAGTTAAATCAAAGTGTTGCGGAATTAAGGAAGAGTTGTTTTCCCTACTCCGTTCTCGCCTATTAGTGTATAAATTCTTTTATAAGGCAAACGTGTGTGGGAGAAATTAAACTTAAGATCAGTACCAGTACCATTATCATTATATTTCGGCGTATAACTATATTCAAAGCTATAAATGGTATCATCATTTTCTCTGCCATACACTAAAAAACGCCCCATTCGAAGAGCCAATTCTGAATTATTATCCCTCAATAAGGACTTCTTGAATATGTAGTCATCTTCGAATCTCTTCTGAACACTTGTATAAAGAGAAGCATCTCTTAGTTCTCCTAAATATATATAGGCTGATTCAGGAAATATTTTGGCAATATTTCTATAATATTCATTGTCATTTCCTAATGAGCAATAACTATCATCAAGAGAATAAAATTGCGAAGGTAAAACTTCCGACGTATCGACAACATCTTTCTTCATAATCTTGACTTCACCAATCAATGTCTCTTTTCTGTCTTTGTAATAATATAGATGATATCGAGTTTTATAATCAAAGTCATTCCAACCATAGTCGAATGTTAAAACAAAGCAGTCGTCATCTTCGGGGATTTTAACATCAGTTTCAATAAATTTTACGTCATTAATAACTTTTGAACTACATACATAAAATTTCTTTGACCGATCTTCTAAACGGCTACTGGTATCATCGCCCATAATCAATCTGATTGTCCGAATGTTGTCATTCTCATCTCTGTCTTCTTGAATACGTATATTCTCTTTCTCAAGAAGTGGTTCTATTTCACTCTTTACATACAGATAACCATCTATATTAATTTGTTCATATAAATTAAGAATTTCTTCAAGGAATCTAAGGAAGTTGTGTTCGTCATCAAGTACATGCAACTTACCTATGAACACCTTGTCTTCATTCCAATCATCGTTAAGAAAGTAGTGCTTGTCTATTTCATCACCGAGATTACGATAACGACTATCTTCTGAAGCCGAACGCTGATATACATTCCAAATAGAAGATATTACATTCATCAAGTCTGTACCCTCAAACCTTATTTTGGTTAGGATATCAGACTTAATGATATTGTATAAATGAGTTCTGAGTTCAAGAGATATCATGCTTAGAAACTCTTTTAGGTTTTATTTATTTGCGATATGCAGAATAGAAGTGATGAGCTATGCGATCCTTTTCAGGAGGCAATTGCATATAGTCTCCATAAACCTGACGGAGAACTTTATCGTATTGTTGTGGAGCTTTGAATTTAACACCTTCAAAGTCAACTTCAATAGTATCTTCGAGTATAGACTTGGGATAGACTTCCCATTCTGGATGCGTTCCCCAAATGATATTAGCTACCCAAGTACTATTGTCATAGTCGGCTGAGTCAACATATTTCATTAGTTTACGCTCAAAGTACTTCTTACCCATAAGATGTGCATAAATAAAAGCTGGTACTTTTATTATTTTCTTAATAATGCCCTGGGTCAAGCCAAAAACATAATGCTTCCTTGTTGATAGGAATATCAATGAACAAAGACCATGAGTCTTATTCATTATACTCAAGGCTTCTTCTTTAGAATTGCCTGCACCATCTTCAACATAAATGTCAACAAATACTCCAAGACCAAAGTCTTTTTCGTTATCTGTATGAAGAACGTAGCGAGAATCACTGATACGAGTCAACATATATGGATAATCCTTGCACGTATCACTATTGAAAACTTGCAGAGGTGCAACTTCTTCCTTATGCTCAAGCATGTATTTGACAAGTTTGTCATGGTCTGGTCGTGGCATCATTATGTCAATGTCATCATCCCAAGGTATGAAACCATGATGACGAATTGCACCAATTAAAGTGCCCCAAGCTAAAACGTATTTAAGGTTTAGCTTATCACACATCTCCTTAATCTTCTTAAGAATCTCAAACGAAGCTTGTTGAGTCTCTTTTAGTGTAAGTTCTTTCATTACTGTTTGTTATTATGTATTATTTCAAAGTTACCGGTTAAAACATTTGACTCAAATAAGTATTTACAATCATGCAATATGAATGTAAAGGAATATTTATATCCATTCAACTTTTCCTTGTGAATATCTATTATATCTCCTTGTGCACAATTAAATTTCTTGCATATTCGATTTATCACTTTTGACCTTGTATCGTCAATATATGACTTGTCAAAAGTTCTCAGGTCTTCCAAAGAATCAAATTCATTGATAATACCTGATTGAAACTTGCGGATCTTCATAAGTGGCAACTCTTTCAGATGGTTGATATAAACATCTTCCCAATAGCCCTGACGAGTATCGGCATTCTTGTACTCTTCAACGAGTATCTTCTTGAAAGCATCTGAGAATTCCTTGGAGAAAAATACATGTCCTATCATGTACCATGCATTTGCTCCGCCAACTGTTACATTGATGATATTGTCGTCCTTATCACAAGTAAGGCAATATTCATCTGTTTCGCCATCAGCATACTCTGCTGAATATTGTGAACATGCAGGATGCTCGTCGAACACATTCTCTGTGAAGTAGTTGTCAGAAGAGCAAATCCATGTATCGCCAAGCTTATCAAGGACGCACATCAGCGTTGAAGTATTATTGTAACGAGCATAGTCTGGATTATAGACAAGGCTGACGCCGAATTTATCTTTCAAATAGTCGAACTTGTCAGCCATATAGCCCGTAACGATTGTGATCTCTTCAACACCAGCCGCCTTTAATTGCTTTATCTGACGTTCTATGAGGATTTCGCCTTTTACTTCAAGCAACCCCTTCGGGCGCTCCCAACACAAGGGAACGAAGCGAGAAGATGTGCCGGCCGCCATAATTATTGCATTCATTTTCCAGTCGAATTAGATTCTACAGTTTCAGTTGTGGTTGAAGTCTTCTTCTTTATCAGTGTAGCCAAAGAAACGCCACCTATAATCATCAGTGAACCAAGGACTATAGTCCATGTGAGTTGGCTGCCAATCAATATAAATGTAAACACTACAGCCCAAAAGCTATATGTAACATTGAAGCAGAGAGCTTTTGCTGCACCTATCAAGTCTATGGAAGTGTACCACATGAAGAAGCTGCTCATGCCTACTAACGCTGTAAAGAAGATAAGCACCCAACAAGGCATATAGCTGAATACTGCGCGTGTCCCTTCTATCGCATTTCCATAACCGCCGAGCATCAGAGGTGCAACTATAACAAGGTAAACTGCACCCGATGTTACTTCACGGATAAGTAACGCCATCTGTGGATCGACATTTCCTTCTTTCATGCCATATCCGCAAACCACACCTTCCGTTGCCCATCCAACAGCTGCTACAAGCGCAAAGAGAATTCCTTCACTAATATTGATATTGACATCACCAGAAGGGGAATAACCAATAATGATGATACCAAGTATACAGATAATCAGTCCTATCCATCCACGTAACTGTACTTTCTCTTTCAAGATAAGGACTGCAAGAGCAGAGCCAAGCAACGGATAGCATGCTGTAACTGTAGCTGCCAATGCCGGACCTCCTTTAGATATGGACATCATGTAGAATGTCATTGCCAATGGGCCGCCGAACAATGCGCCTAATGCGCAGAACATTCCGTCCCGACTGCGATACAGTCTCGGAAAGTCTTTCAACCTTCCCTTTGCACCCATTATAATCAACATCCATATAGCAGCAAACACATCATGCAGCATACTGCAAATAAATGTACCTCCAACCAAAAGGATAGGATTGTCTACAAAAGGTGCCATTGCCATAGCTATGCCAAGCATCACGGCATCCAATCCCCATGTCATTCCGGAGCCTATACCTGCTGCATAGCCTTTTCTTACTAACGCTTTACTATTTGCCTTCATCTCTCTTACTTTCCTATTTTGTTCAAATTGTCAATAGCACGGTGATAGCGCATCGGTCCATAATTACCAAAATCATCACCTTGCGCCTCCTTGATAACAGTCCATATTGCCCACAGGTAATCCCATAAAATCTGATAGACTGTTATCTTTAGCTTTGCATTGGCAGGTAAATTGCCCTCAAAGTACTCTGTCAAGACATAATCAATATTGTCATCACTAAAGTTGCTTTCAAGAAAGAGTGCCGCAAAATCAGCCATTGGGTCGTTCATGCCTGAATATTCCCAATCAATAAGCCAAACTTTATTGTTCTCATCTCTTAAGAAGTTCTCAGGGACAAGGTCATTATGAGTAGGACAAATCTCAACACCAAGTTCATTAAGGTAAGTTGCAAGTCCCAACACACGCTCACGAACAGACTCATATCCGTCGTACATTTTCCCGTCAGTTTTTGCAAGCAGATGTTCATACTTGACTATCTCATGAAAGATGTTGAACTCATTTGCAAACCTTACCTTTGAATGATGTAACTTCTTAAAGATGTCAGCTATCTGCTTCATGTTGTCCATACGCTGGATGGTACCGCTGTTAAGAGTTTCAGCATTATGGACGAAGGCTGTCAGCTTAATACCGGTCTCGTCATTGAAGTAGACTATATCCGGACTCAATCCCATCTTACAAGCAAGCATACTGTTGACATCTTCATTGGAACGCTCAACCATGCCTTCTGCACCGAATCCAGGAACTCGCAATACGTATTCAACGCCTTTCGCTGTAGTAACCTTGAAGTTCTTATTGCTCATTCCTCCGATTTGTTCTATCACCCAATTGTCATCAATCTTTTCATTAGGGAAGATAGTTCGTAAATGAGAGTAAAGATTTTCCCTGTCGTATGGATTCTCTTTCCTTTGCAGTCTGCGATAGATTACATCCTGTAGATTGTGAAAGTCCTTTTCATTGTCTACTTCTCCCCAAATAAGATTGCGGAAACGGATAAAAGGTCTGTCAATCTCCCTTGTACAGTCAAGCAACAGATATTCATAATTGACTTTCTTGTTGGAAGCAGACTCATACAAACGACACATGTCATGCAATTTAGCAAGAGAGATTTTGGTCAATCCAATCATCTCGCCATCTATGTGCAATATCTGATGTCTGTCTTTGCATACCTTCTCTATGAATCCATTCTTAGTCTGTACAAAAGCTTCGTCTCCGCTACCGGACTCTTCGGTTATTGAAAAGCAGGTGTCATACCTTGTTTCTGTCAGTTGTTCAAGAACTTTTTTCTCATAGAATGTATCACTTTCAATAAGTACAAAATCTTCTTTGATGTAAGGCTCAACAACAGCAAGTGAACCCATAGAAGATGTGAAAGCATAATCCTTGTTGTATACAAGCTTTACATAATCCTTATTGTATTTCTCGAATAATTCTTTTTTATATCCAACTACAATATAGATATGCTCATAGTGAAGTTCGGATAATATAGAGAGTGTTCGCTCCAACAAGTTTGTAGAAGTTTCTCCCGTCACAAATTTACGCAAAGGGTATGGGATTTCAGATTCTCGTTCCTTTCGTGCTGCTAATATAACTGCTGTGCTCATAGTTGCTTGCTGTTGAAATAAATAGATAATGTAAAGTAAGACTTATTACGGTATGGATTCAATACGTATGACGCGCTTACAGGCAGCCTGAACTTGCCAAACTTGAAACTCGTAGCATACTTTGTCGTGATATTAACCACATTGAATCCATGCTCATAGTCAGTATAGAAGCCTTTGTTCAAAGCTGCGCCGACAGCGAGACTAGCTACATTGTACTCATTGAAAGAATAGCTGTATCCAATCTCCGCATACGATGAATATGCATTCTTATCATTTGTAGGCTTCTTGTCTGCTCCCCAGAAGTAATTTGATAAAGTCAGCCACAACGGAATCTTCTCAGGTGCGATTGTAACTGCTCCTTCAAGATAATGTCCGGTTTTTCGACTTGACAACTTAAAGTAGTGATCCTTTTCTCCAACCGATGAGGGATAGTAATAGTCATTTACTCCAACTGTCAGCCACTTGTAATTGTATGCTACACCCAAGTCAACCTCCGAGTGAGAGCCATTGAATGCATACACACCTTCTGCATAAGCAGAGAATCCTTTGCGTTCGTAATTAATAAGTGCGAACGAAGTTGGTGCATCACCATACTCAATAGCTCGCCACATGTACTTCGTAGTTAGTTCCAACGAAATACTTAGTGGAGAATTCTTAAGTTTTGAAGGAATGCTATCATCAGCATTCATGCAGATGGTAGAAATCATCAATAACAACATTAAGGATAATACTTTTTTCACGTCTCTCTTACAGATTATGATAGTGTATCAAATTCTAATTTTAAATCTCTATAAGATTCTCTTTTCCATTATAAGACTCCATGACTTTGACAAATCCTTCTGAAATATCTCCTTCTATATATCTGGCATTATGCTTGCTTTCAACTGCTTTTACAAATGATACGATCTCATAACGGATACCTTCACCATCAAGTTGATAGAAAAAGCGTTTATTGTCGACAGGATTCTCATAACGGATTTCAAAATAGTCGGTCTTCCACCAAGGTGCTGGAACGTAGATGTATCCTTGTGTACCGGATATTATAAGCTCACCTTCTGACTTGACACCTTGACCAACTTTTATAGATGCTACAGCATGTGGATAGATGAATGATACCTTGGTAAAAGCATCAAAATCTATAGCTTTGTCAAGATAGTGTGTCATGATATTCATCTGTTTGAAGTCCGTTCCCAATAACTGGAATACTGGAAGTAGTGCCGTTGGTCCCCATGCATTGATAGAATTCCATAATTTGTCAAGTTTAGGAGTTCCTTTCTGTAGCTCACTCATACTTGTACAAGTCGCATCAACAGAAACTATGTTGCCAATCTTACCACCTTTAGCCAGCAGCAATAATCTTGAATAAGCCAAGGAATATGCTGTCTTTAGTGAGTCTATTAACAAACAATTCTTTTCTTTTGCCAGCTTTTGAAGTTCATCCCATTGGCTTACTTCCAAGCATATAGGTGATTCACAAAGTACATGCTTCCCATGTTCGAGAGCAGTATGTATCTGCTGATAATGAAATTTAGGCAACGATGTAATATAAACGGCATCGATGTTGTCAAGCAGATCCTCATAGCTTGAATAAACAGTTAACTTATCTTTCAAGCTCTGCGGATCATCTGAATAGATGCCAGAGACACTTACGCCATTGACGAACTTACTCTCATTATAGAATTTATGGAGTATGGAGAAATAATTTCCCACAAGTCCAATACGTAGACTTCTTTCCTCAGACCGTATCTCAGTGCTTGAAATACCTTGTGTTCGGTCTAAGTAGACTACTTTGCAATATTCTTCGAGATAATCAAACTTTCCTTTCCAATCACTCCCAATAGCAAAGATGTCAACGCCATAACGTTTTATGTCATCAATCTTTTGGCCTTCATATTCTTCTGCTATTATCTCGTCAGCAAGACCGGTAGCTCGAACACCCTCAACCCGCTCCATGAATGACTGCTGGACATTGATCTTTCCTCTTGCTCGGTCAAAGTCATCAGACGTTACGCCAACAATCAGGTAATCGCCAAGGGCCTTTGCCCGTTCAAGAAGCCTTTGGTGACCGTAATGAAGCAGGTCGTAGGTGCCGTAAGTTATAACTTTTGTCATGTAAGTCGTAGATAACTAAATTATACCTCTTTCCTGGAGATCTTTAAAGGCATTTACCAAAGTAGTATTATCTTCATGTGTCAATGCACCAATATGACCGACACGGAACACTCTGTCTTTCATATCTCCACCATTAGGACAAATCCAAATGTGATATTCATCTTTTATGATGCAGAATATTTCATAGGCTTTTGCAGTGGTCGGATGTAAAGCAGTCACTGCATTAGGCATGGAGTGTGAAACAAATTCAAAAGGAAGACCTTTTATCTTTTCACGGAAATCTACTGCCTGTGCATGAATACGTGCAACTTCGCTATCAACACCACCTTGAGCCTTAATTTCTTTAAGGCGCTTGTTTATCTGTCTGAGAATACCGACAGCAGGAGTAAATGGAGTCTGACCTCGCTCACCATTCTTCAATGCATCTTTCAAGTCAAAGTACATAGACTTGACATCATTATGATTGATCCGGCCAACAGCTCTCTCTGACATTGCAATCAATGATATACCTGGAGGACAAGCCAATGCTTTCTGTGAACCAGTAATCATGATGTCTGCTTTCAACTCTTTCATGTTGAATGGGTCGCAAAGGAAAGAACTGATAGAGTCTACTACAAGGAAAATGTCATTTCTCTTACAGAAGTCACTAATACGATAAATGTTATAAAGGACTTCAGCTGAAGTCTCATCAACGTTGACTAAGAAACCTGTATATCCTTTACCATCATACGGAGCAAGATCCTCGTCCGTTATGTCATAACCGAATTGAGGATTAATCTCTGTGTAAGGAATATCGTGAATCTGGCAGAGTTGTACGAAACGATGTCCGAAGCTGCCGCCATTGATGACCAAAACCTTGTTCTTTAGGTGTGAAAACATTCATTACGGTTGCTTCCATAGAGCCTGTTCCTGAGCATGTCATGAAAACGACACGTCCATTATCCTCTACGTGAGCGAACTCTTTAACTAAACGTTCGTTCTCGAACATTACTTCCGAAAACTCCGGTGTTCTGAAATATGGAACTTGTTCTTGTCCTATTGCCCGAACTGACTCACTGGACATTACAGGACCTACTGTGAAATTAAGCATATCTAAATTAAACTGTCTTTTTTATTATTACATCAAAGAAAGTTAAATTCTTCTCCATATCCTTCTTTTCAAGTTTGTAACTCAACTTATGTAAGCAAGACTGCCTTTTCCAATCTTGCCATAGACGTTCCTCATAATTATCAAAAAAATGAAGTAGAAGAAGATGTGGATTTTCATTAGTATATGGAGGTATGCGTTTTGTTTCTTCAGGGAAATCCTTCATAACGATGGTCATAAACTGATGAAGCAAGAAGTAATCTATCATGTAGTTATATCGTTTCCAATATGCAGAAAGCAATTCTTGCGTAGCTTTAAGAATGAAGTTGTTCGGTTTTGCCCACATACACCAACTTGACATAAGAGTCGCATGTCCATCTGCTCCAGGTTTCTGAGTCTGATACACAAACAAATCTGATTGCAATATGACATTTGGAATATTTCCATCAGTACAAAGTACAGTCGCATCTAACCATAGACCGCCATGCCGAAGGAGCAAATCCAACCGTAATATATCAGAGAAATGAGTAAGTGTTATTATGCCTTTATCCAACTTCTCAGTAATAAACTTTGGAATCTCTGTGTACTGTTTATAGTTATCTTTAGTAATAAGCACAATATTCCAGTCTTTCAAATTCTCTTCAATAGACTTATAGCATACTTTCACCAAGTCAGGAGCTTGCTCAATACCTTGCCACCAAAATATCCAAACTGTCTTATTGAGATTGTCATCGTCAGATTTTCCTTCTTCTGACATATTATTATATATAGCTGAATCTTCTCCCTTATGACCTTTTATATTATATGCTTTGTGCAGCTTTTCAATCTCCTTCCTAAACTTTTTCCTCAGTTTATTCTGAATTTTCAAACTTACAGCACTTCTCAACTGCTCCAATGCCGTCTTGCTATGCCCCAATATTAAGAACAATCCAACAGCATCCAACAATACGCCTGCCTTAGCCCATTGCTTTATGAGTTTCACTCCTCCAGCCTTTTCAAAATATCCTCGTATCTTCGACATTTCTTCTATAATTTTTCTTTCTTACATTCAATATTTCTTTGCCTTGCGTAAGATTTTTCGTTGCTTAGCAAAATGTATTTTTTACAAGATTACTACGTCAAAAGCGCTTTGCTTTCCCCGTCTTAGTTTTTAACATACCCCACGAAGACAATGGGTTTAACCCACCAATAAACGAAAGTCTTTATATTCATATATACTTAATATGAAATATGAACTATAGATATGCGTAATTCTTTTGCTATATCCTGCATACGTTTTGCAAGCGGTCGTCTTAGAAAATTTTTCATTTGTATAGTTGACTATAATCAAACGCATATAGTCGTCTGCATTTTTCCTTTTGGTAGTGTAGAGAGTAAAATGTCCAGCATAGTACTATTGTAAATTTTCCGCTTAAAGAGAACTTCTTCTACTTTGGGTTTGAAATTGTTATGGAGTAAGATTCTGTAACTGTGACCATCTGCGTACTGGTACTTCTATCAGTAGTAATGTATTCCTCTATTGCAAATTTTACGATTAATCCTTTTGTCTGTTCATACAGTTCCATACAATTTATCCATTTTACATTAATGCAAAGTGGCGTTAGCTCTTCGTCTGTTTAATGAAGTTCAATAAAAATGTGCTATGAATAAAAGCTATGTACAATTTACTTCTTTATCTTCTTATAAAATTTCATGAGAACTTCTTTCAGGGTTTTTCTGGTGAAGCAGACGTAAAGGGTAAGGATCTAACAGGGTCCTCTTTCCATCTGTGTCCTATGAATCTTCCTGGTTCTTTGTAAGAAATTATCTTAGCCGGTACTCCTGCTACGGTAGCATTATCTGGCACATCTTTAGTTACTACTGAACCTGCACCTATGGTCACGTTGTTACCTATGTGCACACCCTCAACAATACTGACATGTGGACCGATGTAAACGTTGTCGCCAATTACGGCATAGTTATGAGTGTTTGTTCCGATTGAAAGATATTGACTGATGTTACAATTGTTGCCTATTGTCGTACCTTCGTTTATAACTGCGCCGACTCCATGACCAATATAGAACCCATAACCAATCTTAGTAGTTGGATATATCTGCAATCCATATTTTCGAGCCATTCGGTAACGTTTATATTTAGCAAAGAGTCCAATTACACCACCAGTATTGCAAAGTCTAAGCCAGAAACTAAAGGCAAAGCAAAAGTTCCTTGCTAAAAGAGCCGTAAGTATGATCTTTACTTTGCCCCCCCCAGACCATAACGCTGGTAATCACTCTCAACGTACTCCCATGCCGTTGATAATCTTCTACTCATATCTATATTATTTTTTATATGCTTCTAAATACTTCCTTGCTGTTACCGACACATCATAGTTTTCTCTAACATGCTGCATTGCTTTTTCTGCTTTAGCAAGAGCATCACTATAATGAGTTGCTATATATTGAATTTTATCTGCAAGGTCATTAGGGTCACCATTCTTAAATACCCAACCAAATTTATCATTCTCGGTAACCTCTGCCGGTCCCTGACCTGAACTGACAAGAACGGGAAGCTTAGCTGCCATAGCCTCTGCAACTGTTAAGCCAAAGCCTTCCCAACGGGATGCTTGAACAAACAAATCATAGTCACGAAGATGCTCGGCGATCCATGCCTGAGGTTTCTTTCCAAGAAAGTGGACATAATTCTCGGCATTCAATTTAAGTGTCAGAACTTTCAAAAACTCCATACTATTTCCAATGCCGACGAAAGAGACATTTACCTTGCCATTCAACTTCTTAGCAGCCTCAACCAATAAGTCTTGACCTTTTTTCTCATGTTCAAGTCTGCTAACACACACAATGTGCATTTGTTGACCATCTTTTAAACTTGAATTTTCTCGTTGCTTAAAATTACCAGTCAAGATGCCATTTTCAATGACTTTACTCTTAACACCGTAGTTATCAAGTAATGCCTTTTGAACAGAATTGCTAATTGCAAAAACTCGTGGAACGAGATTTATGCATGACACATTGCCTTCTAAAAGGAAATTTAATATGGGGAAAAGTCGTGCAGCTGGCGTTGCACGCCTTACCCTACCGTAGGGTAAGTCGTGCAACGTTGAAACAGCAATTCGCTTCAATCTCTTGCAAAGGAGGATAGCATACAAATCACTGCCATGAAGATGAATTACATCAGGGTTTATCTTTAGCAGTAATCTGTTAAGTATAACTATAAACCAAAGGTTCTTTGATTTAAGCCTACGCCCTAAACAATAGAACTTTACTCGCTTGTCAAGTCTGTCAACAAGCGGCTGCTCCATGAGTTGATTAAGTATTATAATATGTACGTCTGCTCCAAGTTTCACTTGTGCATTAGCTATGTTCACCAGCATTGTCTCTATACCACCATAGCCTAAACTCCAAAAAACGTGTACTACTTTCATCGCTTTACCTCTACATTATTGCCATTTAATACCTTTTTTACCCATTCTCAATAAATATCCCATTCTCACTTAAGAAGCTAAGTTCAATTTCCTGTAAAGCTTCTATTCTCTTAATTTCGAAAAAGGAAATTCTATATTTGTGAACATAATAAAATCTTTTAAGAAAATAGTTCTACAATTAGTCTATATGTCTTACCAAGACTATTCTTTCTAAACGACCTAAAATAAGAATCCACAAGATTTCTCTTAATTATTGATCTATTATCCTCCAGGAAAGTCTTGTATTCTGCCTTGCTTCTGTATCGAGAGCTTAATAAACCATATGACAAGCCGAATACACCTTCTTGCAAAACCGTTATCTCTTTATAATCATTTGACTCGGCAGATAATCTATTAAAGGCATCTATAACCTTAAGAATATCATAGAATCTTTTAATCTTGAATGTCGAAGTTATCGAGCCGCTAGTCCTGATATAATAGTTATACCATGCTTTATGAACTGGAAGTATCTTCTTTGCTTTTGAATAGCAACGAACCAAGAAATCTTGGTCTTCATGAAAGATGCCTGGAGTAAAAGTAAGCTTATTATCAGATAAAAACTTTCGGCTAAAGAGATTTTTTTGGGAAAGCCCCGTCGGTAATTTTCTACAAAAGAAATAGCCATCATGTATTTTACCATAATACTTTTGATACGTATTTTTTGTAAAAGTAGAACGATAAGTTTGAACATCACTTCTTATTTCAATATTATCGAAACTGATAAAATCTACATCTAAACCCGAATTAATTAGTTCAATAACCTCTGATATAGATGTAGGTGATACACTATCATCGCTGTCAACGAACCACAGATAATCACCTTTTGCTTTAGCCATACCGCTATTTCTTGCCACACTCAAACCTTGATTGGGCTGGTTTATGATATGCAAATTAGAATATTTCTCTGCATATCGTTTAACGATCTGCATGGAATTGTCTGGAGTGCCGTCATTAACACAGATGACTTCAAAGTCTTTCGCAGAAACATTTTGAGAGAAAATGCTTTGAAGACATCTGTCAATGTACTTCTCAACATTGTAGATTGGGATAATAATAGATAAGAGCATAATGGACAAAACTAAGATTTAAGATTATCTGTAAAATCTATAATTTTATTATCAATAGCAGTTTCCAAAACTGAACTTTTACCCTTGAGGGAATTTCCAAAAAGTGCAACATAGTATTGAGCCCTTGACACTGCAACATACATTCTGTTATGCCATGCATAACTTGTGAACGTGTATGCACTGTTAGCCCCATTTACACTTGGTGGTACTCTTCCTTGGTCTACACCTATTATGTATACCGCTTTAAATTCCAGACCTCCTACAAAATCAATGCCACTGACAACATACTTATTATCTGCTTTTGCACGCTTGATATTATGATAATCATTTCTTGTCTGAAGCTCAACGTAAGGCTTATTGCATCTATTGAGATATTTGATGACATCATCATTTAAGAGTGCATCATCAGTAATCACGAAAAGCACATCAGATTTTCTGAGTTTGTTGGTATCACAATATTTTTCTGCATCATCGAATGCAGACTTTATCATCTCTTCATCAGTCATATAAAGACGATATGTCGGTTTCTGGCATTTCTTTTCGTCTTCAGTTGTAAAAGGAGAGGAACAATAGTCAAGTGGATTTTCGAAATGAGAGAAAAGTGAAACATTAGAAGACAGAATATTAAAGGCTATATTTACTATATCAGGAGAAGAGCGGAAAATAGTTGTTAGCTTTGTATCTTTTGTTACACCATTGTCAAGAGATGCTATGTCATTGTCTGTAAAACCGACCTCACCAACGTATTGGGATTTGTCTATTACATATACAATGTGATTTCTTACAGATGGCTTGGTAAGATAGTGAAACACAGATAATTCGTTAAAGTTGAATAGATGGGCTTCGTCTATAAAGCATGCATCATAACCTTCTTTAATGCTTCTTCGTTTCCAAATTGGGGTATTAAGTTGTCCCAATACAGATATTGTTATATCATCAGTGTCAAAAAGCCCTGTACTTTCAAGATGATCTTGATATTTTTTATAAACTTGAAACATGAACATCTTGTCTTCTTCTGTCTTTATAGGCAAGCCAATATTTGGTCGAGTCAATTGAAGGTATTTATCCTTGTCCCCCTCGGCTCTTCCTTTGATTAAAACAGAAATCTCATATTGCATCATATCAACAATGTTCTGATTGTCTGTTCCATTTATAAAGTCAACAAATTCTTTAGAGCAAATGGCATCGAATCCGTTCCATGTGTCTTCTTTTACATGTGTATAAACATCCTCTATGAGAAGTCTTTGGTAACCTTTGGAAATACTTGCGTCTTTATCTATGACTTCATTATCATAAATGACGTTCGCACCTAAATAATTTCTATTCCATTCTTGAAGTGTCGTTATAAGAATTGAGTCATTAGTGGAATTATCTTTATCTTCAAGGTGTTCTAAAATATCAGGATAAATAGATGTAAACCAACTTATTATTTTGTCCTTTGCTGATATAGAGTGTGTGAAGAATACTATTTTACAAGGTTGATTTTCTTCAATCTTCTTCTTGATGATATAAATACATCTAAGGATCAAGGATAAAGTTTTACCAGAGCCAGCTGGTCCTTCCAATCGTTCAGCACCTTTTAACGGTCTTGTTATAAAATCTATTTGTTTTTTAGTTAGCAAATTTCTCCATTGCTCAAAAGGCAATGGAGAATCAATGGTATAATCAGGAGTAACCATTGTAGAAGCATGCAGGCTATCAACATTGGCTGTTTTGGAAAGATTGGGGGTTACCTTTATTTTAGTTAAATCAACTACCAGCTTATTGAGGTTTGTCTGAGTGAAAGTTCCGGCATCCTTTCCAAAATAGAAAGCCACAAGGTAGTTTTGTCCTTTCCTATTTTGTTTTGTCGAGTTCATGTCAATCACTACCTTATCTACATTCTTGGTGGCAGTGAAAGGGAAAGGAAATACTACAGCTCTATTGCTCTGAGGAAATACCATATCACAAGGAGCAGGAGGTTGGTTTGAAAAATAACGGACAGCGTACTTTACAGTCTTTTGAAATATAGTAATAACATTTTCCGATGAATTTTTCTTAAATCCATCAAACGTATCCAAGTCGAATAGTAATCCTTTCTTAGTATCTATATTTTCTGTATAAATTACTTTACCACGTTCTTCTATTTCTGTAAGCAGAAGTGTAGGGTGCGACCAATTCACTTCTTTACCAAGAAGTAAATCACATAATTCCTCACTTTGAGAAAATTCTGCACTTTGAAAATATCTGTTTGAAGCGAATTCTGTTAAAGCATCAACAGTAATGAATATATAATGAAGCATGTTATTATCAGTTTATTGCGTTAAACATTAGGTTTCTTGTAATCTCGAAATCTCTGTCTTCTACGCCGATTCTACAGAAGTTATGAGAAAAATGTTGCATAATATGTTCAACGAATGGTGAAGTTATCAAACTACATACTTTAAAGAAATCATCTTCAATATGATCAATATCTAAATCATCATTCATTGGATTAATTTGGCTTTTCTTTACTTCTTTATTTAGCAAGAGCGTAGTATTAATTGAGATCCTTTTTAATTCTCTTAGTAATATTACAAATAAACGTTTTCTTTCTGGTTTCCAATCTTCTATTAGATAATATGCAGGTAATTTGTCTTCCATTAAATTGTTTACTAAAGATTTCTTTGTATCAGACTTAGCCTTATAATTTGCAAAATCATCACTATTTCTATTGATATCGAAATAATTTTTTACTACATCTTTAAACGCATTTCTTTTGTCTTTATCGTCAATTTTCTTTTCTGCTATAATATCGTAAAGTTCCTTCTTATTTAGATCGTCGGGGAAGGAGAAAGTCTTACACTTATCCTTAAACTTTTCAACAATTCTTTGTGACCATTTATTAAAAAAATAGTCTTCTCCATCAACATTGATCCAATCTGTGAAGTCAACTATTGGAAGATAATGAACTGTATTAATTTTACCTTGATGGTCAAGATCACATCGAGGGGTGATTATCATCCCATAAACATCCTTGCCTTGATAATTGTCAGCTATGCAATGGTTGATGATAGAACCTTGAGTGACAGGTTTTACTAGTGGTAAAATTTGGTAAAAACGCCGCATAAATTAAATAAATAAAAAACTAAGAAGTCAATTCTGATTTACTTATGACAAGTCTTTCTTGTAACAGAAGTGTTCCTCCGAGAAGCATATAAATCCACATTGATGCTTGTATACCTGTTAAAATACAGGATAAAATAAAACATAAATGAAATACTAAACTTTCTTTATGATTAGTCCGGTTATTTGTAAGCCTATAGAATCTTACGAAGAAGACAGTCCAAACTATTAAACCAATTAATCCAGATTCAACTATGGTTCTGAGATAAATACTTTCAAAACCATGCATATATGGATGTTCACCATTCTTTTTAGAGTAATATGAAGGCCAATCGTAACCTAAGCCAAACAGAGGGTTGTCTGCAATCATATTATTGGCATAATTAAACTGATCAAGTCGCATTTCTAAACTTGATCCACCTACATCTTGTTTCTCAGCTAGCTGATCGTTCCAGAAGAAAATCGACGTAGTAAGGTTCTTATTTAATTTCTCTAATTGTGGAAATAAATTAATTGTTATAAACAAAGCTAAGGCAACCCCTGCTATGTACAAAATCCTTTTTAAAGTGAATACATTTCTCCGTATAAATAAGAAATAAGCGAAAGCAATTAATAGCGGTGTGAGGCAAGATCTCTTACCACTTAAAAAGACATTGATAGAAGCTAATATTATAGTTAAAATAAGCAGTCTTTTGTTCTTAATATATTTATTAAATATTAGAAATAAGGCTACCAACATGGACTCCTGTCCCCAAGGTAATGGTCCTGAAAGATTACCAGATGCAGCACCAGTTAAGGCGCCTCTAATACTTCCGAAGCCATCTCCCGTATAATCTTCAACTTCATATCCATATGTGTAATTAGCTACAAAGAATGTATACAAAGGGTTCATCTTTATAACATATGTATAAATTCCATATACACTTATTACACAATAAGAGATCAATAATACATTTATAAAGGACAGAAGCTGTTTTTTTGTCTTTATTAAAACTAATAATGATATATATGGAGAAATCTCTGTCACGAAAAATTGCAATAAACTTTTAATTTGGAATGAGTAGCCTAAATTTGCAAAAACACCAATTATTGCTAAAGGTACAATTAGATAAATAACAGGAAGAGTTATTTCCTTAAATTGTTTTTTCGGATAATGCTTCCTATTTTTTATTAAATCTAGTGTAGCTGCAACTATAAGAAGAACAGCCATCAAAGTGTTCATACTTATAGAACCTATCCTTACTATAGGTGGTAAAAGCATTTTGCAAACTATAAAGAATATGAAAGCCAAATGACTTCTCCATAAGAGAAGGACTAAAAAAGCTGTTATTATAAATATTGGTAAATAAGTCATTTTATATTACACGTTTTTTTTATAGACTTTACAGTCATAACTAATGTCAATGTGATAACAAACACAATTATTGCTCCTGCCTTATGGTATATCCAATATTCGCTGGGGGGGGTGATTGCTAATAACAAAGCATAAATAGGCCGATGGTAAATGTATATATCCAAGGTTGTTGATCTTCCCAAATTAGCCAAATATTTACTTGCTTTCCCCTGAGGATTATATCTTAATATAGCTATAAAGAAAAAGAACATTAAAACTGGTGATAGTAACGAAGTCTCTATTGAAATGCCTTTTAAATTAGCTATAAAAAATTCTATATATACACAAGAAAATAAAGTTAAAATCAGGAGCAGTATAGATTTATTATTAGGTACCATCTTCTTCTGAAAATTCTTTGCCAACATACCTAAGCCAGTATAAGGTATACTTAAATATAGCCAACGTGGTGTTTTATAATCTAAGGCGGAAAGCGATGTGCCTATCAAGAACATTATTGCTACCACCAAGACTAAATTTCCGATTCTTAAATATTTCTTATATATATAATAAAAAGCAAATGCGTATGCACCACAAAGCAAAAACCATATTGTATAAAGTCCTGTGGATTCACCTTTAATCACAATATGATCCATAGATAATGTTTTGCCATCATATACAAAAATTTCTATGATATCATGCCATGAATAGGCAATAGGCTCTTTGTACCATGAATGTAATAGTATAGATATTGCTCCTATAATCAGAAAATATTTAAACCATAACTTCATCCACTTCTTAAAGTTCGATTTAAGCTTTATTTCTATATTGCTAGACATCATAAAATATCCGGAAACCATATAGAAAAAAGGTACCGCACATCTAAAGATTGGCATCATTTTACCTGCGCCTACTAAGGGTATATGTATGCAAACAACACAAAATGCAAATAGTAGGCGAAATATGTCAATCGTGTTATTTCTGTCCTGGTACATATTTTCTTACTTTTTCAGGAAGTAATCCCAATGCAGTATTGTATGCAGGTAATCTAAATACAATACTGATTATCAAGTATATTAGATTATAACTAACTAAACCTACTACTAAGGACAAGAAATCATTTTCTATAGACCAACTTGCTAAACAAGCAAGGCAGCATGTCACGATTGCTATACCAACATACTTCAATATGTCTATCAATTGATTTTTATATGAATAATCCAACAACTTTCGTGTCGGTGACATGTTAACTAAAGAGCCATAGATATTATAAACACTTGCTCCTATAACTACACCTTTAACTCCAAAAGAAATGCTTACTAACAGGATTATCAACAGCACAGGTTTTTTAATGAACTCCAATTTAAGTGTAAGATCAGTTCTATTGAGCAATTGTAGCAGACTAAAATTTAATTGACTTATAGGACCGAAAATCATACCTACACAGAATATTTGAAACAATACAATAGTTCCAGACCATTTTGTAGTCCATATAATGTTAATTAAAGGGCGAGCAATTACTACTAACAGGAAATAAGCTGGAGCAACAAAAAAACTTACTAATTGTATCAGTTTAGAATATACATTTCTAACTTGTGATTTATCTCCTTGTGTTTGTACGAGTATAGGCAAAACAACTCTATTGATAACATTATTCAAAATAGTCATCGGCGTGTTGGCTAATTGCTTCGCCTTTGAATATAATCCTAAATCGGAAGCACCCATCATTCTTCCTATTACGAATCCATATATCTCATTGAAGAAAGTACCCATAAGGTTTGCGCCAAGTAGTTTCCATCCAAAATTGAAAAGATAATGAAAAGATTCTTTTTTGAATGTTAACGATGGCCTCCATTTTGATAAATACCAAAGTAGAATAGTCTTTAGTACCGAGCTACCGACCTGCTGAATAACCAATGTCCAAACGCCGTAACCTTGATATGCAAAATAAATTCCAATAAGACCCATCGGAATTTGCGTACCAACGTTAACGTACATTAAAGTCTTAATTTTCAGTTGGGCAGTAAATTGCGCTGTTTGAACTATTGACAGTCCATTAAAAAAGACTACAAGTCCCAAAACTCGTAGTAATATCTTCAAAATTGGCATTTTGAAGAAATCGGTTACTAAAGGGGATATGAGAAATAAAACTAAATATACTAAAACTCCGACTCCTGCATTAAAGAAGAAAGCGGTAGACGTATCCTCTTGGGTATATCCCTTTTTCCTTATTATTGCGTTGCCGAATCCACAGTCAACAAAAGTATTTGCTAATGCCAGGAATATAGAGAGTACACCTACCGTTCCATAATCAGCTGGTGATAGTAGCCTGGCTAAGACTATACCAATTATAAAGGAAAGGAACATAGTACTGAAGTTATCTATGAAACTCCAGACGGTACCTCGAACAGATTTTTTCTTTATTGATTCTTCAGGCATCTTTTAAATATAACCAGAATTTATAATTCATCAATTATTCTCCCAAAATGAGGTGATTATAAAAAGAGCCTCTTTGTCCAGTTGCCATTCGTTGATCTTTGTATGTAAGCTTATGGAAATCAGCAGCAGCCATAATCTGATCATATCTATCAGAGGAATAATTATCAAACAATTCAAACTGAAGATAATGAGGAGGTAAATTTGAAAAAAGCGGCACTTTATCCCATTCTTTTTTATAACGTTCTGTAGCCAGATGGAAAAATAAATGGAAAAGGAAGTAATTATCTAAGAAGTCATGTTTCTTCCAATATTCAAATATTAAATCTCTCGTCGTAGAAAGTATAGGGTCTCCTTTCCATGCAGATATAAACCATGAAGAGCATATAAAAGCTTGTTTACGGTTGAATTTCCAGTCTTGATATACAAAAAGAGGAAGTGAAAGAAGACTATCATTACGTCCTGTACAATAGACGGTACTATCAATCCATATGCCACCATGTTCTACTAAAAGTAACGTACGTAGAATATCGGAAAAATGAGTACGTGAGAAGTACCCTTTATTGAATTTGTCCAAGATGTATTGAGGCAAATGGATATAATCCAACATATTATCATTGGTTACTACCTTTACTTCATAATCAGGGAAGTGCTTTCGTATTGAATTCAAGCATTTCTTGCATAAGACAGGTGCATTTTCTTCACCTTGTAGCCAGCACCACCATATTATTTTTACTTTCTTGTCTGAAACTTTATATTCAGGGAGTGAGTACATATATTTTTCAAATTCTTTTTTCAGTTTAATGTATACATGCCAACCAGAAAGGTCATCTTTATAACCTGCGCTAAGATTATGATGAAAAAGGAAGTATAACAAGTCGTTGTATCCTTGCACTTTGCCAGTTCCAGTCTTTATCTTATGGAAGATAAACCTTAGTGTGTAACTTAAACCTTTTGTCTCACAATATTCCTTGAATTTAATAAGTTTCTTCATGAAAGATCTTTTACTATGTAGTTATATAATGTTCCCTCAAGACGGTTTGCCATCTGAGGATTCTTATAAATCAGTTTATGAAAATCGGAGCCACCACAGATTTGCTTAAAGCGCTTTTCGGTGTATGGACGATACATTTCGAACTGTAAGAGATGGGGTGGGATGTTACTGTACCTTGGCATTGAAACCCATTCGTCATTGTATCTTTCTGTTGCCATGTGGAAAAACAGATGATAGAAGAAATAATTGATGGCATAATTATGGTGCCTCCAATATTCCAATACCAAATCCAATGTTGTCCTAAGGATAGGATCTCCTTTCCGGGCTGACAAGAACCAGTTTGAACATATACAAGCTTGCTCCCTATCGAACTTCCAATCTTGATATACAAACAACGGCTCCTTAAGTAAATCATCATTACGACCTGAACAATATACAGTACTGTCAACCCAAACTCCACCATATTTAACAAGGAGCATTGTCCTAAGTATGTCAGCGAAATGAGCTCGTCCAATAATTCCTTTCTTATATTTAATGAGGATAAAATCTGGAATCTTAACATAGTCAGACAAATTTGTTTCTGATATTATAGTTATCTTATAGTCTGAGAAGTTTCTCCTAACAGATCTTAGGCATGCTTTACATAATTCTGGAGCATTATCTTCTCCTTGTAGCCAACTCCACCAGATGTTCTTTGACTGCTCACCCGAAATTTTATATTCTGGTAAAGCCTTAAGGAACTTCTGGTATTTCTTCTTAAGAACGACATAACTATGCCAATTATCGATGTCATTCTCATAGCCTGCACTAAGGTTATCATGCACTAAAAAATAAAGCAGATTCCTTAGCCTTCTGAGTTTGCCCCCCCCCTAGTTTGTGGGTAAAAAAATGAAAGGTATAGTCAACTCCCCTTGTCTTAATTTAATCTCTTAGCTTTCGTATTTTGCTCATAATAAGATATTTATTTACTATAGTAAGGACTCTGATAGTCCGTTTCAATTACTTTTTTTATGCGATCTGCAACTCGTTCTGAAGCATGACCATCGTCATAGCTCATAAAGTCCACTTCCATGAAGTGCTTTAACTTCTTAAGATAAACATCCTTGTCACATGATTCTATATCTTTCAACAAGTCATCTTCAGTGTTATTACGCTTACATGGAAGCTTGTTGTATATACCATGCATAGGGCGACTATTGGCAATGTAGTCATCGTAATCATTAGTGTATAGGAATACTGGCTTTTTCTGCAAGAACATGTCTAACATGATAGAAGAGTAATCAGTAATCATAGCATCGGCTACAAGGCAAAGATCCTGTGCATCTGGATAGTTACATACATTTATCACTTCTTCATTGTATTCAAATAAATTACCTAATGCAGCAGCATTCGGATGAAGCCTTACAAGAGCTACCCATTTATCACGAGTTGTTTTTTCAAGGGTTGTAACTACTTTTTCCAAGTTAATATTATACCCGGCAGTGCTATTATCATCCCTGAAAGTAGGTGAGTATAATAAGATTTTTGTACTATCATCTAATCCTAACTTCGTTTTTATACCTTTTATCTTATCATTTGACACATTGAAAAATACATCTGAACGTGGACTGCCTGTCTCCCAGAGTTCATGATGATACCAGAACCACTTGCCTATAATGTTTTTGTCATCTTTGCTCGCAACTAAAAAAGTGTCAATAAATTCAGAATCTTTTTTTGACTGTTTAACGTAATCTTTACCTAAAGATTCTTCGACCTCACTCTCAACATATTTCATAACAAGTGAACCATGCCATGTTTGAATATAGTATTGTCCTTTCTTCTTATTCCATTCATTACCATTCTTAATGTTATTTATAAACACCTTTGTGGTAGCCATTTCATAAATATATCGTAGTGAGCGGTACTTTACTTTAGTTATGCCCTCAGGTACATAGACTTTGTCATTGGAAACAATCCAATACATTTTGTAATTAAGTTTTCTCTTAATTACCTCTTCTGCTATATACTTCGGATTGTCTCCATAACCACGCCCATTAAAATTGCTAAAAACAATTTTATTTTTGCTAACTGGTAATGCATGAAACAGCTTAATAAAAATCGGGTCAACGATTTTATGATATTTATCTCGTAGTCCTAAATGCATCTTTCTCATTTTTGATAAAATATACAGTCATTTATATCTCATACCGTTCAAACTCTGCTGAGTTATCTCTTCTTTTGGCCTCGACAAGATAAACTTGCCTAAGCATTAAGAATACATTATTCGCCACATGAGGATATTTTGTTCTCGTATTTTCTATGCACTGATCCATATAATTGGCTAAGTCCCTTTCTTGGTCACCACCTTCCATTAATGCATAGGAAACCATTCCTCTACGGTTATATAGACGTATTCGGAAAGCGTTGAGCATTGACTTGTCATGGTAACGTTCCAAAATCTCGCAAACTTCATTTTGTGGAAAAGCCTCATTTATTGGAACATTACCCAAAAGTGAACCAATCTCCATTGCGGTCACTTTCTTGCGGTCATCTTCTATACCATAGCTGTATAGTTTTGAGATGTAGTCATCCAACTTTTCTTTGTCTATAGCTCCTTTATCATTTATATAAGGTATAGACCTGAGATTATTAAGAATTCGGTAGCATGCACGAGCAATATTTACATCATTCTGAGAAACGACAACATCTTCGTCTTTGACATGTTCTTGCTTGTATATACATTTAATCATGTTATACATAGACTGTGGATCTTCATATAGGGATTTGACCAAACGGGAATCTTTGCCCATTGTGTCGTCTCTCCATACACAAAACAAAAACTCGATTTCAACAACATCCCTATCATCTGCATCGTCTCTCTTGTCCAGATCATTGACTATCTCTTCCAACTCATACGCCATGTTGCTTCTTAAAAGTTGCTTAGGGTGAGTTAGAATACCAGACAAAGCATTTATAATTGTCTTTGTTGTGATGGCAACTTTATCGAGTTTTGCATGATAAATCAAACTGATGGCGACATCATACCGTTCCACAGAACAGAATCCCAAGCATGCATATTCCAAAACTTTATTATCCACAAAAGGAGTAGAACTTATATTCCTCCAAAACACCTTGCGGAAATCTTCAGATGACTTGTCAAGAATTGATTTCAACTTGTCATTCATTATGTTCATGCTGTACAGAATGAAACTCCTGATACTTATATCATAGTCGTCATCTGATAAGATTTGTTTGAAGAGTTGATTGTCGTCATAATAGATACACCTAAAGAAGATACCTGCCAAGCCACGAATATTCTTATGGTCTAAGATAAAGTTTACGTAGTCCGAATGATTAACTTCTTTAGCTAGGCAAAGTCCTACATAGAATGGCTCATCAGCTTTTTCCGCCAATTCCTCTATACCATCAAGACCCCTTGCCTCCATTATTCTCTTGAAAGCAATTTCTCTATTTTTGTCCTTCTTCTCAGGAATCTTATTATAATCTTTATCATAGGTAGTCGGCTCGGCATAGTCATTACTGAATTTCCACACCTCGTTCTCAATAATGTCTTCTGGCTCAAGCTTTTCTATCAATGACATTACCCATGCATTCCTCTTTGAATATCCTTTGTCACTAAGCTCATAATTGAAGTAATCAATAGAATGCAACTTCTTTAGAATATTTTGATTCCCTTTGAATTGTAGTGCGATGTCATTTAACCTAACTATTACATCACGTCTGCATTCATGAGAAATTTGTGGATACTGTCTATCATCTGCTATATCTATTAAAGAGATGTAATCGCCTTCTTGTACATTTTCTTTTTTACAACAGATTTCGACGAGAAATGTTAAAACCTTATCAATCTCCTTATTCTCATTTACCACCGGTTGGTATTGACCAAAGGTTCGCCATAGAGTAGAAGATGAAGATACTGAGACACTGCGATTTCTATTTTTAAGAAGGTCGTAACACAACTTGAATGTGGTCTCAGGTTCATTGTCTGACATCGTCTTTAGTACTTCTATCCTTTGTTCCAAAGAAGCAAACGTATGAGGGAAGAATACGTGATAAATGTCTTTTAATGACTCAAACGCATTATTTGCCCATCCCTTCTTCTTACCAAATTTACTAAGCGAAAGTAAAATTTCAGAGGCTGTCGACAGATAATCTGGCAACCAAGCATCTGTTTCAATTGCTTGTAGAATGGAAGTGTAATGCGCACTGTAGCCAAAATGGCTATCATATGCAAAGTCATTTTTAAAGATAGTCTTTATTGCAGAGTCATCAGAATCAAGGTCATCCTCTACACTGCTAAGAAACACCTGTGGAGAAGCTTCAGCCATAAGAGGTAATACTCCGCTACGACAGGTTGTCAGCCACCAATCAACAGAAGGCTTTATGCAATCGCCTATCAGATTGTCTACAAACCTTATTAATTCTATGTCATTTGAAACAGCTAATATAATAAGAGAACGTAGAATACCCTTTCTTATACTGTAGCTATATTTTAAATTGAACTTGCTCCAATTGAAAGTGTCGTTCCAATCATTTCTGAGATTTGTGTTTATATCTTCTGATATATCTTTGCAGATCGACTTAACCGTATCAAGTAGTTCCTTGCTGTCTTTTACATAGGGTAAAGCTGCTGTCATTACATCGTAAGGAGATTTTACCAACCATTCGTCGCCAATTTTAGTAAACGGAGAATCTTCCTTGTGAAGCCAGACATTTGCCAGCCTTGAATATTCTGCATAATCACTATGTGACAGCAATGCTATTGCTTCTTTGTCGCCTTCACAGTTTTCGCTCCATGTCCCGAGGATAAAAGCAGGAAGCAGCTTCATTATATTCTCTGGCTTTGACCATTCCGGCATGGCTCCATAAAATCCTAAACGGCGGCGAAGTATGCTTATACTCTTTCCTGTATCATGAGCATACTGCTTTGCCAAATTTTCGTCTCCTAATGTGTTTGTCAGAGAATTGATAAAACTTGAAACATCTGGTTGAGGTAAGGTAATCTCCGTATCAACACTTGGATGTTTATAGTCAGCAGTTGAAAAGTAGACAATAGATACATTATTATCTTTTGCAACTTTACTATATTGGAAACTATTATCTCCAATATGGAGAATCTTCAAGTCTTTAAACGTCCTTGCAAGATAGTCGGTTGTAGCATTGTCTTTGGAAATTATCGTCCTGTTAGATAGTTGCCTGTTATCGCTCTTTAGAATAGACGCAACAACAAATGCCAATGATTCGTTTGGTGACTGAGACTTTATGCAGATACTTGAAGGTGTTTCCAAGGACTTAATTAAAGTTTGTTCCTCTTTGTCTCTACCACCAATGGCAAAAGACAAATCAAATTTCTTTCCTTTCACATTTTCAGACCATTGATACCAGAAGCTCTCTATATCTATAATGTCAGCGGAAATTCCCATTACGTTATTAAGCCAACTTCCAACTGCAGGACATTGTTCTATCCAATCGGCAAGAATAGTAGCAGTGATGACTTTAACGTTCTTCCATTCTCCTGCATCATTCTTTTTCTGTTCCCAAATACGTCCATCAGCCCAATCTCGTGGAGTAATAAATAAGAATGTGCAGCTTTCCTTGTCAAATCCAAGGCTATCCTTGCACCTCTTACTATAGTCCTCTTCTGCCTTATTCTTGACATCCTTGTTTGTTCCCATTTCTATGAGACAGGTGCCGTTAGGCAAGAACACTTCATTATTGTCAGAGTCATTATCTGATACAACAACTCCATCCCAGCCAGGATGCTGTATCTGCTCACCAGTGGGTATGTCTACCTTGGTCAATCCATGCTTAGATGCATAGATTAACTTTTTGACAAGTTCTGGAAGCAGACTACGGCTCTCAATGTTGTCAGCCCATTGATTAAGTTGTGTAGCAGTTATGACTTGCATGAAAAAGGGTTATTTGCTAAATGCATTGACTTTCGTCTTCTTATGGTCAAACACATTTATTTATAGCTATATCCGCCATCAACATTTAATATTGTTCCATTTACAAAAGGATTGTCTATTATAAACTCGTAGGCTTGTGCTATCTCATCTACTTTTGCAAATCTATGTATTGCAGTCTTGTTACATATACTGTTTCTTATCTCCTGTGGTTTCTTCTTTTGCCACTCTGTATCAACAAAGCCTGGGGCTACAACGTTAACTGTAGTGTCGGAACCTGCAAATTCTTTTACGAGATTTTGGGCTAATGCATGCACCGCACTTTTAGTAACTCCGTAAGCAAGAACTGTTCCATGTGGATGTAATGCCATTTCACTTCCCGTAAATATAATACGACTACCATGAGGTATCATAGAATAGAGCTCTCTTATCAATATGTAATGACTATTAACAGCAACCTCCATCATAGCATCCCAATCGGAATCCGAACTTTCTTGAAACTTCTTTCTTATAGTTACTCCAGCATTACATATAATGCAATCAATATGTTTATAGTTACTCTTTATATAGTCTATAAACTTATAAGTTTGCTCTCGTTCGCTTTGATCAACTTGCATTACTTTAAGGTGAAAGTTAGATTTCTCCATTTCACGCTTAAATGTGTTTGCAGAGTCAACATCATGCGCATAAGTTGCAATTACCTTATAACCTTTTTTCAAAAGCATTTCGGTAACACCTCGACCTATGCCTTTCGTACCACCCGTAACGATTGCATTTTTCATATCTCAACAAAATTAATTCTTTTAGTAAAGTGCTCCATACACTCAGCCATCTTCACGCTTTCTCTTCTTCTAAGACGAGCTGATGACTTTCTATGATTCACGATCATGCTGATAAATTCCTGTATTTCGTATCGCAGTCCGTCACCGTCCCAACTATAGAAATACTTCTTATTCTGGTTTTGGTCTTCGTAGCGTAATTCAAAATAGTCTGTTTTCCACCAAGGTGCTGGCACATAAGCATATCCCTTTGTACCAGATACAACCAAGTTGCCTTCTGTCTTAACACCGAGTCCTAGTTTAAGGCTACATACAGCTTTATCATAGCGAAGTATGGCTTTTGTATAGACATCAACGCCATTTCTCATTCGGCTATAGATATTCATATTTTTAATATCTATGCCACATAGCCTAATTATAGGTAACAAAGGATATGAGCCCATTTCATAGAAGCTGCCACCTGCCTGTTTGGGGTCAAGTTCACGAAGTGTTGGGTCTCCCCATACTTTTGACTCTGAAGCATCAACATCTACTACTTCACCTATAAGTCCGGTTTTAATCAACGTTACAAGGTGGTTAAAGGCAGGACAAAATGCAGTTTTATTGGCTTCAAGCAGCACAAGACTTTTGACTTCTGCTAACTTATACAATTCTTTAGCTCGTTTACCGTCCAAAACGAGTGGCGTTTCACAAAGTACATGCTTTCCTTGTTCTAATGCATACTTTGTTTGCTCATAATGCTTTAGATGTGGAGTTGCAATGTATACAGCATCAGAGTTTTCTACAAGTTCTTCAAAAGAAGAGAATGCCTTACACTTGTGCTTGTCTGAAAATGTATTTAGAGTTTCTTTATTTGTATCGAAAGCTCCTAATACACTGACTTGACTTACAAAACTTGATTCCTTAGGGAATTTGTTGGCAACTCTTCCACATCCTACAATTCCGATTTTAATATCTTGGTCTCTTTCGGCACGCAGCATAGTAGAAGATATGCCTTCTGTGCGTGGTAAATAAACTACTTTACAATATTCCTTAAGATAGTCAAAATGCCCTTCCCAATCTGAACCTACTGTAAAGATGTCAACATCATATTTTTGAATATCGTCTATCTTCTGACCTACATAATCTTCTATGATTATCTTATCCGCAAGACCAGTCTTTCTTACAGCTTCAACTCTTTCAAGAACGTTGTTCTTAACATTTAATTTACCTCGTTCCCTGTCAAAATTATCATTTGTAACACCTACAATAAGATAGTCACCAAGAGCTTTTGCTCGTTTTAATAGATTGATATGACCTTGATGTAGTAGGTCATAAGTTCCATATGTGATAACTTTTATCATAAAAATATGACTTTTTGTAAACGATCAATTGCTACCTATAGGCATTAAACACGGTACTTTCGAGTACCCCATTCTCTGCTAGGCAGAGTAAATAATAAGTGTTTTGTAAACGTCCAATTGTTGCTTATCAGCTTTAAATAGAGTACTTTCGAGTACCCCGTTATATGCTAGGCTGAGTATGATTTAAGACTTGTTAATCAATAGCGAGCTGTCTGGGCAGCATCTGAGCGTAGTCACGACATCCCTCAGAGAACTTCTTGAAGAAGCTCTGAAGATACTTCAACACTTTTACACCCATCATCCGGTAAGTCTGGATAATGTTATGATAGGTAGCCGCGCAATCGATGCCCTCCTCACTTCCGAAGGTCATTGTATTCTTCCGGTCTACAGTAAACGGACGCACATTTCTCTCGGCAATGTTATTGTCGATACTGTACTCTCCGTCTTCTCTGTATTTCATGAGACCATCCCACTTAAGGAAGTTGCGACAGCCCCATCTTTGGTGATAGTCTTTTGCTGTCACTCCTTTATTTATAATCGTACTTGTCTTTGCGGGCCTGCTTGTTGAGGTCCTTCTGTCGCTTGAGTTCAACCAAGAGATCCGCATACTGGTCATTGGTCTTGTTCAACTGACGCTGCATCTCTGTCAGCTGGTCCATCAGCTTTACCTGATATTCCATCTGTCTACGGTTGGCTCTCATAAGTTCCTCATTGCGGGCTTCAGCCTTTGCCTCACGCTCCTGAGCTTCCTCTCTGAGCTTATCCAACTTGTCATGGAGCTTCTTGTTCTCCTCCTTGGAGGCAAGAAGCATTTTGACCAAAGTAATCTTATCCATATTAAGGTACTCCTGCACCGGCTCAGAAGTTGTCTCCTGAGCCTCCAGCTCCCGCCGCATATTGATGTTCTTGGCGAGCTCGTCGAGATTGATTTTCTTATCAAAACCCATGTGTCGTACCCATCCCTGGGTTTAATATACTATCAAAGTTCGTTTCTTATTGTTGTCACAGGCTACCAGACAGACAATGTTTTTTTGTATCATCCTGTCTGTTAAAAGTTTTTGTAGTTTGTGACAAAATTCATTTAGTAACTAGTCTCTGCGGTAAATGTCGCGGGTGTAGACCTTATCCTTCACGTCATCAAGGCAACTGTCATAGCGGTTCGCAATGATGGCGTGACTTTGTTTCATGAACTCGTCAAGGTCATTGACAACCTTACTACCGAAGAATGTGCTGCCATTCTCAAGTGTTGGTTCATAAATAATGACTTGTGCACCTTTTGCCTTGATTCGTTTCATGACTCCCTGAATAGATGACTGGCGGAAGTTATCGCTGTTTGACTTCATAGTCAGACGGTAAACACCAATTACGCAAACCTTCTCTTCCGATGGACTATAGTCACCACGGTTATAATAGTCGTAGTAACCAGCCTTCTTAAGAACTTGGTCGGCGATAAAGTCCTTACGTGTACGGTTACTGTCAACGATAGCCTGAATAAGGTTCTCAGGAACGTCCTTGTAGTTGGCGAGCAACTGCTTAGTATCCTTTGGCAAACAATAGCCACCATATCCGAATGACGGGTTGTTATAGAAGTCGCCGATACGTGGGTCAAGGCTTACACCTTTTATAATATGGTTGGTGTTAAGTCCTTTCACCTCGGCGTACGTGTCAAGTTCGTTGAAATAGCTTACACGGAGTGCAAGATATGTGTTTGCGAACAATTTAACAGCCTCTGCCTCTGTAGTTCCCATAAAGAGAGTAGGGATATTCTCCTTGATGGCTCCTTCCTGCAACAATGAAGCAAATGTATGTGCTGCCTCGTCAAGACGCTCGTCTCCTTCTGGTCTGCCAACAATGATACGACTTGGATAGAGATTGTCATACAAAGCCTTGCTTTCACGAAGGAATTCCGGTGCAAAGATTATATTGTCGTTATTGTACTTTTTCCTTACGCTCTCGGTATAACCTACTGGAATAGTAGACTTGATAACCATTATAGCTTTAGGATTCACTTTCATCACCAGTTCGATGACTTCCTCAACATGTGATGTATCGAAGTAGTTCTTTATAGAATCATAGTTTGTCGGTGTTGCGATAACGACGAAGTCTGCATCTTTGTAAGCAGCTGCACCATCTGTCGTTGCATGTAAGTCAAGTTTTTTTTCAGCCAAATATTTCTCTATATATTCGTCTTGAATCGGCGATTTCCGATTGTTAATCATTTCAACTTTTTCAGGGACGACATCAACAGCCTCCACATGATGATGCTGACTGAGCAATGTTGCTATACTCAGTCCAACATAGCCTGTTCCAGCTACTGCTATCTTTAAATCTTTTGTATTAATCATATTGTTGTACTTTAATTTTTTAGAATTCTCTATCGCAACCAAAGCAACGATTAATGTCTTTATATGTAAATTCCATCTTTTCTCACAGACCCATAATTACTGCTCGCCAAAATCGGGGTTGTCGGCATTATCCCATATGAGGTAAGTGGGTAGGAACATTAATGGGTAAATGCCCGTTTCGATGTAATTCAGATCTGCACATCCTAAATCCTTCATCACAGAGAGATTTGTGTCCAACTCACCACATATCTTCTTATCGACCATGTCTTTGGAATACACAGTCTTCAGTTGCTCTGACAACTCCTTGAGACCTGCATTGACAATAGCCTTAACGACATGGCTGACAACGTATTTATCACAGATATTTTCTGTTGGATAATCTGAGATATAGGCATCAAGAACTCTGCTGAAGATGCCAGACAACTCGTCATGTACCTTCTTGTTATTGGCTTCAGTCTTGGTCTCTGTATAGGTGGTCAAACTCACGTCGGGTTATGTCCAAAGGATCTTTTGAAAGTGTAGTAAACACCTCCTGATGTTTTATGTTTAGATCCTTCGGTATTTCTTATTTTTAAGTATATTCAACTATATCTTAGTTATTCTGAAAGAATTTCTCCTTAATTAAACTTTGTCGTTACATTCATCTTTTGTTTGTAAAGGCTCCAAAAGAGCCTTAGTAATGAATGCTGTAGATATAGAGCAAATGCCCTGGAGATCAACTAATACACATCTTTGCCTTTTAACGATGGCAGTTCGGCCAATAACATCCTTGAAAGGACCACCAATTACGCGAACCCAATCACCTTTTCTAATGTGCTGCTGTCTTTCTGGGGTAATCACTTGGACGTAAGGATTATCTGCATCACAGATCTTCATAAAACTATCCATCTCAAGTTCAGGAACGGTAACCGGATCATTATATCCTTGCTCATCTTTGCCTGTAGACCTATTTCTATAATATCTCACATGCACTGCCATAGGTGACTTTCCAAACTTGAAGTAGTCCAGGTCCTTTCTTGAAGAAAACGCAAAGAGTAACGCCGGTATAAGGGGGGCTTTCATCTTCTTGCGCTTCCCATGAACAAGTTTTACAACTTGATGTGTTGCAAAATACACCCTCTTTATTTGAGCAGATAGCAATTCTTTATAAGCTTCCTCGTCGTGATTATATCTAATTCTTAAGGCATACCATTTATCCTCTCTTTCGTCATCGGAATATCTTTTATTCAGGATATAGTTCGAGGTCACCCCAATTGCTGATTTCTCTATCTTGGGGGGAGGATTGAGGGTAGGCTCTTTCCTTGAAGGTTCTTTCCCGCCTTGTCGGGGAAATTCATCAATCGACGAATTCATATCGGATTTTAAATGCCATTGCTGGCACTTACATGCGTCTCAAGGTGAAGTCTTTTAAGACTTGCCAAACTCAGCACTGCGTGGAATGCTGTCCGTTAACTCTATAGGAGAGCGAATCTCCAACCGAGGGTACAAACAGCCATTCAGTCGGTACAAAGGTAGCTCAAAAAAACGAATAGAACAAAATAAAGATGAGGAAAATTACCCACTTGCCCAATATTTTCTAATATTGATGTTACAGGCTTTATAATGCTACGAACGAGGCAGAATCCGAATTATGTCTGAATATGTATGAAGTTGTCAAAAGTTTTTAATTACCACATATTATACAAGTAGTTGATTATCACAAAAAAATCGATTCGATTATTGGTAACGACAAGTTGCCAAAATTCATTATCGAATTACGGCTCAGTTGCAAAAGTCCGTGGATAGGTGCCAACCAACTACCCAAAGATTTTGGCTACCCTGAACATGAAGAAAGGGGCATCCTGTACACCTCTTATCTGAGATCTGAAGCCCTTCATCTTAGAGTTCAGTGATTCAGAAGCAGCGTTGGTTGACCTATTGACGAAGTAGTTCAGAACTTCATTCTCCTTGAGCTTGATGAGATCCCTGGCTGCTTTGATTTCCCTCAGGGTTGAGTCATTTACTTTCTGATACCACTCATGAAGTTTGACCTTTCCAGAGTCCCTATCCAGTTTCTTGTCCTTGAAGACGCTTCGCAGGGAACAAAGCAGACTGTATGCCTCCTTTATCTTAGGATGAAGGCCGAAGAGGAGATCTGCGTGCTTCTGCTGCTTCTCGCTCCACTTGTCACCACTCTGCAAAAGTAGATAGCGGCTTCTTGTAAGCAGCTCCACCTTTGTATCTCCATTGGCGAGTTCCTCCGGCTTGAATCTTTGGTCTAGCCGCATTGGCTTGCAACCGCGTTTCCTGCCCTTATATGTCTTCGGATGCCGCTTGCGGTAGTACTTACGCTGCTTTATACGCTTCTCCAGCTTCTTCTTGAACTCGGCCTTCTCCTTTTTCTGGGCCTTGATGGCCTCTCTCTTGGCTTTCAGCCGGATTTCCTCTACGGCCTCGGTACAGTGCTTTATGATATGGAAGCAGTCTATGGTTATCATCGCATTGGGGAAGACAGCAGACAGCTCAGCAGCTAGCCATCAAGTTCGATGGAAGATTTACGATTATGTAGACTCAGTATTACAAATCAGACGGAAAACTTGCAGAAATGAAAATTACATTGTATTTTTGCAATGTCAAGAAAGGTACGCTCAGGATTGCCCGTCAGCGTGCTTGTGGTAACAGAGTAAATCAAGCTAAATGACACAGTTCATCTGACGTACCCCCTCTCAACTGCACTCCATGCAATAGCTTTACTTTCTGAATAATGATATTTCTTTTTATTGTTCATTATGCTATTTAATTTTTAGCCATTAAACCTCGGAAATACTCATATAAATAAAAAATCTTAATGTTGTTGTTGAATTCTAATGCAAGATATACTTCCACCATCTCCCATGTCTCTTTGGTATATTTCGATTTTATGTTGACTTGATAATTTTTTTATCATCTCTTTAGTATCATAAAACTGGTAGCCCTTGTTGCCTAACACGGTATATATAAAGAAGTTTTCACTTACATAGTTCTCGCCATATTCTTCTGCCCATTTTGAATATGTCTTTAATTCATTTAAAAAGTTTTCTTCATCTATCGCCTTGAATTTTCTATAAGAACTATATGTCAGTGGAGTTGCAGAATCGCTTTGTAAAGATTTGTCATTTTGAATAACCAATTCAGAATCTTGTTCATTGGATTCTTCGATACTATCTTCAATGTCCTCGGTCGTATTTGTATTTTTATAAGATAGAGGCAAAAAGTCTTGTGCATTAATTATAAACATTGCATGACCTGTTAATTTATATGTACATACAATGTAATGTTCGAATGGCATTTTATCTTTTCGAATCCAATCAGATTTAGTCACATCATGGGTTAAAAACAGAATGTCCTTATTATTATCTTTCATGAATTTGACCATTTCATGATAAATATAGAAATCACCTCTTGGATCTATCTTTTTATCTTTCTTTTGCTTTTTCTCACCACAACCAGGGAAAGCATAATAGTCCTTTTCATCCGTTGGTATAATTTTATATTTTTCCAATTCTTTATCATAGAGCGATTTTAGGAAAGTAATTTCAACATCTTGTAATGGCTGCAATATGTCAAGTTGAGAAATTTGCTCCAATAAGGGATCTTTGAAACGTATATCAATCTCATTTTCTATTTGTGTACACTCTTTCTCAAAAGCTTTATTAAGTTCTTCAATAAGATTCTTATAGTCTTCTGATTTATCAAGAAATATTTTATTTGTTGAAATAAAGTCTTTAAGTTTGACCAATAAATTTTCACTTTCTGATACCAATCCCTTTGTTTCCTGCTGCTGAATCATAGAATCCAATTCTTTTAGTGTGGGCGAGAAATCTGGATTCAGCTTAGCTAATTTTTCTTGAAATTCATTCTTTATTTTCTTCATCTTGAACCTATAGACATCTACAAAGGGCAATCTATGGTTCATATATTCTTTTTCAACTTGAGAAGATATATGTATCCTTCTTTTGTTCTTCTGAAGAAAATTTATAAATTGCTGCCTTTCTCTAGAAGGTATCATGTAAATGTTTAGAATAACATTAGTATCAATGAAAATTGGAGTGTCATCATCATTTGAAATCCAATCTATCAATTCCTTTTTGTGGGAATTGTAGTAGGCTAATGCTTCATGATGAGTTTTTATACTATTTACATTAGAAGAAAAACAAAAGTTCTTATCAATATTCATATTTCAATATTTTACAAAATATCCTTTATATCTTCATTATCACATATTGTGTTTCTCCATGCAGTAGGCACCAAAACTTGAGTGATAAAAATTCTTTCGAAATTTATTTCACTATGTGTAAGTATATCACGTATTTTTGTAGCTTTATCAGCAGTCTTAATTAAATAGCTATGCTCTGTAATTCTTACAGTATACCCTTCTGCACTTAAAAGTAAGAAGATGTCGTTTGGGGTAGATGAAGTATTTAAATCATTATTAACCTCAATAACTATTATATATACTTTTTCCATAGACTTTTATATGAATTTATATTTAAGAAAATCATTGATGTTATTATTTGATATATTGCCAGGATTGAGGGGCTCTCTTAATTCCAAAATCCGTTAAGCATTTGTTTTCCTCGTACGATTTTACATCTCCTATAACAAGTGCACAAGCATCTTTTCTGTTATTGTAATATTTAAGAAAATCTTCTTTTATAAGGCCAGAATACTTTTGAGTTCTTTCCCATAAATTAACCAAAGTCCCTTCCATAATACCATTGATTTTGAATTCTCCAACTACTTTCTTCACAGGACTTGTTACGTAAACAACAGCAATGTTTACATCTTTAGGTAAGCGCTTCCTATATTCATATTTCTTCTCTCCAGAAAAGATTAATGATGCATACTTTGGCTTAATTGATATCAATATTCTTCTCATAATATGTCCCTTTTATAATAGCCCTATATTGAGATTCATTAATAGGAATAAGTTGTTGATGATGTATATCGGTTAGTTCTATACCATTATCCTCCAAGCGTGTTATAGGAATGATATGATTTTCAAAAGAATAATTATAAAGAAAGTCAGCTATAATTATCTTGTAGTCAGAGCGTCTCCAGCAACTACTTAATTGTTCATTGTCTAAAGCACTTCTTTTTCTGCTATATAGCAAAAATTGCTTTTCATTTTCAATATTTCTGTGTATATTTTCAACCGTTCCAATAGCTATAATTCCTCTTTTATCAATTTTCTTTTCCATCCTATAAAAAAGAAGTATTGAGCCAACTTTTAAAAAATTATTGTCATCATTATATAATGTTACCATTTTCTTTATAGAACATTTATATGGCTCTACATCTTTTTTATCAGCATCTAAACTTATTGACGGTACTAAATCTTTTGCATATTCGTGATGAACTGGTACTATAAACGCTGTATTATTAAATTTTACGTAAGGAAAGTATTCTCTTGGATTTTGGAAATTAAAATTATGCATGCTTCTTACATAGACACATTCTTTGCCCTTCTTATATCCAAAGAATCTGAATCCCCATTGAGATATCATATTTATTAACTTACGTCTCAAACTACTATTGTCGAAGATAGTTACATAAATTTCATCAACTTTCTCTTTTATTGCGGTATCGAAAATAATATGTAAGAACCGTTCTCCTAATTTGTGTCCAGTATAATCAACTTTAAAAGAGGAGATTTTTAATCTCTTGGCTGGTTTCATCTCAGGGCTTATGTCGGAATAATCTTCTTTCTGTGTTTCTATTTTTAATTTTAACAAGGCTTTTATCTTACCATTATTATCCTTGGATACATAAACATCATCATTCCCTTTCTTATGGAACCAAGTCTTATAATAGGGCGAATATTCATCAATGAAGGTCTTAAAAAACTTATCTGATAAAGACAATTCTTTCATCTTTTCTATTTGAACATAAATGCCTTTATTAAAATCTACATCACGATGTTCTATTGAACATTTACTGATAAAACCCTCTAAAGAGTATGTTCTACCTTCTAAACCAATTATTTTTGCTAAACTTCTTAAATTGTCATTTTCTGTTATTAGAAAATCTACATCACCATTATTCAACCATGACAACTGCGGTATTAATGATATTAAGTTTGTTTTCTTATCCTCATTGATAAATTTAATTTGCTCTTTTAAAAGTTGCAATTTATCTGATTTTGGTGGAACACCCTTTAAAATTAAAAAAGAGTTTAAGGCACTTAACTTATCGATGGTAAAGAAATGGGTCAATATAGTTATTGATGATATATCAGTATACCATTTATACTTTAATGTTCTTAGCCACTGAAACAGCAGATCAAGACCATCTACATAATCTCTTTTTTGCAGATAAGAAATGAGTAAGTCGGTTGCAATTAATACTTTCATACTTTTCTATTTATCTTTATCCATTTAACCACAAAGTTGCAGACTATTATGAATATTAAAATGAACAGTATAATTCCGAAAACAATTATCAACCTTATCCATGAACCAGTGTTGTCTTTGAAAAGTTCACTTGGTTTAAAACTAAGCATAGATCCTATCCAACCAAACAAAACAACTACCGAGAAATAAGCAACTAAACGAATAGGTGAAACTTTCGGATATAGAGTATTAAAGAATAAACTAAAACTATTTAATGGATTATTATTGTCATTTTCTTTATCTTTCCAATGATATGCCATATAGTTAATTCCTTTTACATTACATTCCGGCTCATAACTACACCATTGATTTTCCTCAAGAAGTCTGCTATTATGTTGACCGCCGTTGCTTATTGATTCATGAGCATCTACAATATAGAATAGATGAACTTTGCTAAATGTACATATTGTATAACCCTCACGAAGGCTTCTCTCTTCAACTTTAGCTGGAATTTCCCGCTTTTCATTTATTCTAATATCAAACATATCCGTTTTAGAGAAAGCAGCCTGGAGCAAATCATTTGATAAATGCTCTGTCTTTACGACTTCTTTTTTATCTTCTACTTGAATTCTGAATCTTATGTAATATTTTAAATCATTATTTTCATTTTCTTCGTTGTTTGGATTTCCACTTGTTGTTATAGTTAAAATCGTCCCAACTTGATTTTCATGTTCATCAGGAAAGTATTCTACATTCATATTATCATGTCCTAGAGTATAGATGTAGAATACTTCATTATTTTTATTCCCATTAATCTTAACCTCACTAAAACTATGATTTGGCGATGGTGTACATAACATATCCTCATTGAACACCGCATTTAATAATTCTCTGCTATCAACTAAACTTTTACCTAAATCTTCAACTTGATTATCTTTTATCTTAAATGGTAAGTACAATAAAAATTTGTCGCATTTCGAAGAAAACTTAATACCAAAGTCTATATACAATAAATCTTTTATTCTTATAAGACCTTGTTTAACTTTCCATATATTTATGTGAAGTTCAACAGTATTTCCATGATAATCTTCTCCATGATAATCTTCTCCATGATAATCTTCTCCATGATGAATATAAAGTGCTATACTTTTCATAAAATTATTATTATATTATTAGAATTTCACAATAAAAGGCAATTAGAACAAGACCTTTATCTTTTTATATAAAGCAATTCGCGCAGAACACTTCATCGTCATCATCAAGGTTGTCGATGAGTTTGTTGTTGCCTTTCGCTTTCTTCGCTTCTTGTTTCTTAATGGCATCGAGTTTTATCTGACGTATACGTTCTGGCTTAATGAGCTCGGAAAGACTTTCCCCTTGAATCCAGGTGTAACCATTCTTTTCATATTTCATTGCCTTCTTGAACAAATCAGGATGCTGCTCATAAAGCCATATCCATTCTATCTTCTGTTGGTAGAAGCAGAAGTAGCAACCGGAACGACTGCGATTGTAATATCCTGTTTTCCCATCAACCTCGAATGGAATCTTGTCATAGTACGCAGGCACTCCAACACCGCTCTTTTCAAGAATGTCAAAAACATCTGCTTTTACGATAACGTCTTCGTTGTCAATGAGTGGAAAGTCATCAAGTTGGCCAACAGGTAGTTCTGTAGTCTTTAGAAATTCAAAAACTACTTTATTAAAAGTCTTTGTACTAATATCAAGTAGTCCATTAACCTTGTGGCTGTAAAACTTTGTCTTTGTCTTTAAGCTGCTGACTATCGGTAGAGCATCCTCCTGCAATTCCTTTGGACAGTACTTCTTATATAATGATGTAACCAATTCTACATTCTTTGGCTGAAAGAAACGGTTGATAACATCCATACTCCAAATATTCCTTCGGAAAGGGAATATAGCCTGAATGTTAGGTTTTGAAGAAATATATCCTTCGCGATCTTCATCTCCACGAATCCCCACGTATGATATAGCTGGACTATCGCCAACATACTTCTCCATTTCCTCTAACTTCATCTTCTTCGTACACCAGCGAGCTTGCGGCGATGGAAGATAACCACCATAGACTTTATAGAAATGGTCGAATGGAGTTGGCTCTGGACTGCCTTGTGCGGCACATAGCCTTTTTATTCCTCCAAGATAACTGTCCAGTCTCGAAATCAGCTGTTCTGTTTCTGCCAGTTCGCATTTAGTGTCTGAGTTATAGAATTCTATTGGCAATTCTGGATATTTATCTTTCATGTATATAGCAAGGGCTGCACTATCCTTACCACCAGAAATACCTAATATATGTCTTACTTTCATTACTTGTTATCCTTCATCATCTTGCCGAGAAGTTGAAGCATTGCGCAAGCACCTGTATCCGTGTGCCCCTTCAATAACTCAGCAATCTTACTTTCAATATCTTCAACTTCTTGTTGTTTTGATTTTGAAAGCACTATCGTATTATTCTTAATGTTGTCTCCTGTATTTGAAGTCAATTCAACTGAAAACACATTGTTACTATTCTCGTCATACTTAGAAATCTCAACGCATCTGTCAAGTTCGCGGAAATAATAAAGAATATTATCTATCAACAAATCTTCCTCGTTATCAGCAATATCTTCGAGTGGCTTGTTTAAGACAACATTTCCTATGCTTTCATAGAACTTCTTCTTGGAATCGGCAGGAGACATCACACGCTTGTAAAAGGACATTGACTTGGATGACAGTAGATATTCCTTTACATGAGCATATCTGTCTTCTAATTCTTTTTTATATTCATCAAACGATTTCGACAATCCTAATGCGTTTACAATTGCTGATTCGATTCGGTCTATAAGCCTATCGTAGCACACGACAAGCTCATGAATAGAAACTTTCAAATGTGACAAGAAATCTTTGTATGAATCTGCTCCTGTATATTCTTCTTGTTTTCTAAATCCTAATGCTGCCGGGATATCGTTAAAAAGTGCAACCTCCGGATCTGTAGCATTTGCCAATACATCTCTAAATCTTAGAGTTTCTACATGCTCAAACTTGTGAGTATGCTTGGCGTAAGGATTCAACTGCCGATAAAACATGAAGAACTGAGAATAAGTATTATTGAATTTCTTCCTACCAATCTCGCCCTTTAGGCCTTTCCTTAAGAAAGTACGATATTGATCAAACAGTTCTGTATTTACCGGGGTTTGAGCGAAAGCCTTAATCTTAAAGCCGTTAGTACTCTTTAATAATATATCTATAACTTCTTCTGTCAAAGTTGGAACATAAGCACCATCAGAATATAGTGCATATCGTGACTGCTCAATAATTAGGAAAATTGGTATCCAGAAGCTTAACAATCCTTGCTTAAGGCGGAATGGTGGCTTGCGAAGTATTTCTACAAGTTCATTAAGTTCCTTTTCTTTCTCTTCACTACTATGTAGAAAGTTCATACATTCTTCCCATAAGTTCCTTATTTCTCTGTTATTTGGCTCGTTAAAGCTATATACATTATCAGCAACTTCTCTGTGTATTCCAGTCCTGCTTAGAAGAATAGTATAAATTGTTTTCTCAGCAGGGAACTTATCTTCTTCCATGCCTAAGTCCTTTTGAGTAGAGTTTTCTAACATCAAGAGAAGAAGTTTACGACGGGCTGTAGATATTGAGGTGCTTATTTTATCCTTGTTCAGCATCTCACATTTTATAATAGGAGTTTTATTATAGACATCAGTAAACACTCGAGAAGATAGTTTGTTTAATTCTCTATAAGAATTTACTTTGCGTCGTCTTCCTTTGTAAAACCACTCAACATCTTCGTTGAATAAAGAAGTGTTCAGCAATTTGTCAATTTGCTTAATCTCGTATTCCTTCTGCTTCTTGACTTCTTTGACAGCTACCTTGTCATTTTGGTCAATGTTCTGTTCTACAAATTGCAACTTATGAATTTCCCACAGATGCTTTCTTATATTCTCTGTCTTACAAGGCACGACATACAAAATCGCCCGATTATCGTCCTTTGTGGATTTTATAATTCCCTTTATGTCTTCAGTATCTTTGGGGAATAACAAACATATTAGCCCATCAGTGGAATCATCCAATTTGAAATCTTGACCTATAACATTGTTTGAAATCACATACTTAAAATATCGTGGTGTTCCTGTCCTATAATAATAAGATATAGCCAACTGATACCTTTCTCTGAAGTAGGGTTCAAGTTCTTCTTTAGTAACCTCCGGCTTCGGTATGATTGTTCCTGCTTGATATAATTTCTCTTCTAGATCAACATCCGTCCCCTCGAACAATACGAATCTCGAACGATAATTGGCATAGCGAATAATCTTTGCAGCCTTAAGCTTATTAATAACCTCAATAGGGTTATCTATCTGTAATGCTTCCTTGGAATAGATAGATAAAACTTCCTCATCTAAAGTTACTGATTCAGGGAACAGGATATTAATCATTCCTATTACCTTGATGATAAGTAAAGCCTCATATATGATATTATCAGGAATGTTACCATTCTGTACCCTTTCTCTGGCTATCTGTAGGGCATTCCATTTTGGTGTATCAGGATTCACCTGACTTAATGTGGTGTAGAAATTATATTGTATATAATCACAGACATCTGCCAAAGAGAAAATGCGATTATTCTTTTTACGGAAATCGTTCAAGGAGCCGGTTCCATCAGACTGCAAGTAAGAGAAAAGCGAACGTTCGTTCTGACCGTATCTTTGTATTGCCGTTGCCATTCCTATAGCAGAGAATGGATCTAACGGATATAGAGTCTGTAAGTCTTGCTCAGAAATATTTGATATAGCATTAGATTTCTTCGCTACGTTGTATAACTTACTTATATTTTGATGTTTTGTTTTTTCTTTTGACTCAATATCCTTAGCAGCAAGAAAAAGCAACTGCTCAATTGGCTCATGGAAGACTATATCGCAGAAACGACCTTTCACCTTGCTCCATTCATCACGCTGAGCATCTGAGAGTTTTGAGGCATAAGCAGAAAAATTCTGATGAAGAGTTGTTATCAGAATTATGTTTCTCTGTGGGGCGTTAACATATTCAGCAAGCTGTTGTAAGAAAAAGGACTCCGATTCAACATTTTTATTTACAGCATGCTCAAGTACTTTGCCAAATTCGTCAATGAAGATAAAAAGGAACTTGCCGTCTTTAGACAGAATCTTATAGTATTCGTCTAATTCATTAACCGCATTAAGAGTACTGCCATTATTCAGTTTGCTTAGTAAGATATTGCTTAACGGGGCATATTCACCAACAACATTGACAAAATCGAAGTTCCTGTGATTATTGAATACCTCAGGATTGACAACTAATCTGTCTTTGACGGCACCACCTTTTAGTTCCTTTTCAAGTTCATACAAGAAAGAAGACTTACCTGTTCCATAAGACCCTACTATGGTGAAAGAGTGAACACCTGATAGAAATCTATTCACAATTTCTTGATATACACTCCTTGCATTAGGGGTGATGATGTATTTAAAGTCGTCAGGACGTGTATATTCTATGTTAACAGAAGGTGTGTACATTATAAACTCCTATAATAGTTATCAAGAACCTCAAACTTGTCAACGTCTTTATTAACGCCAACATTTATTATTCCGCTATTGTCTGAGTATGTCACAAAATCAGGATACTGCTTACTAATATTTCTTAGCATAGTCTTGAAATCGTCCTCACTAAGACAGAATATCAGAGCCAAATCAGAGATTTTATCATTAGAAAGCACTATATCCTTATCGGAATAGTCCAATAATGCGTATAAGACCACCGAAGGATTTATATTTTCCAATGATTTAAAATCAAATTGATATAAATATTCAGCCGTTCCATTGGCTGAAATTTTTGTCTCTGTATTATGGATGAGCTCAAGATTCAAGAGCAAGTTTGAATAATCCTCTACAGATTTAGCCTTTACTGGATAAGCATAATTCTGTAGGAATACGCCTATATCTTTGTTGACAGTCCGCTCATTATAAGCGTTCAATTGAGATTTCTGTCTGCATACCATCTCAATATAGTTCAATAGGTCTGTCTTTGTAAATTCAATTTTGTTCCTTTTTAATCCTGTAAATGCTAAGTTATAAATAGACGCAATCCCCAAGCTGACTATAGAATAATGAAGAAGCCATAAGGTAGACATATCCTCACAATATGGATCCCATCCATTTTCATCAAACAATCTGTCTCCCAAGATCGTTGGTCTGTCATTCTCTGTTATACCGAAAGCCTTAAGCCAGAAACGTATCGATGACACCATATTCTTGCCAACGCCCAAGTCTGACACTGCACTTGCTGCATTAAAGTCACCACCATTGACAACAAAGTCGTAGCCTTTCTTAAGCCATAACGTTTTGCATGCAAATGTCTCGTGACCTGAAAAAGATAGATGGTTAGTCATAAATTATATTTTAGATAAGATATGCTTCAGTTTGTCTATTACTTCATCAATTTCTTTACATCTATCTTTCTTAGAATGCCATATCATCCGTTTAATTACTTCAAAGATTTGATCGCTCGAATTTACAAAATCGTTTCTTTTTATACTACCAATAGGTGAATTTCCTTGCATGATAAACCAAAAGATTAGACCTAACTGGAATATATCAGATTGATGATCTATATTAGAATCAAAATTATCATTACCATCAGCCAAAAATTTATTCATAACTTCAGGTGATTCCCATCCTCTTGGACCTATAAATTCGTTATCAACATCAATATCATCATTTCTAAAACTAATAAGACCTAAATCTCCAATTTGCCATTTTCCATGAACGAATAAAATGTTATCCGGCTTAAGATCTCTATGATAATAACCTAAATCGTAAAGTTCTTTTAGTCCTTGTGCCAATTGTAAACATAAATCAATTTTTGCATAATCATCAAGTTGCTCACGCATCTCGTCCATATACATTCGTAGATCTTTATCGGCAAAATCCATCATATAGAATGGGAAGTACATGAAACTATTAACCCAATGCACTTTTAAATAACCTACGTATTGAAGGTCAATAATATCAAGAAAATGATGAGCCTTACAATCTCTTAAAGCTACTATTTCTCTCACAAATCTTTTATTACGTTCATCGAATGTTAGCTTTCCTTCGGTTCTCTTCCTTATACCTGCATTAGAAACTTTAAGGACTTTGGTTGGATGGAAATCTTCATCAACACTGTATTCATCTTCTTCGCACAACTGAATTATATATGAATGACCTCCTTTGTTGCCAGGAATTTGAGCAACATATCTAATACCATCGATTTCAATTATTGTTGGCTCGTAAGTGTTGTTTATGAATATTTTTCTTCGCCTATTATCGTAAATCAATGAGGTCTCTATAATATTCTGCATCTTTTAAGAATTAAGTTTCGTTATGTCCATCAACTTATATCCACCTATTTCTACCAAAGGCAATGCATCAAGTCCATATATATCGCAAAAATAATCCTCTATATTCAATAGGGTTTTATTCTTAGAAATGTCCTTATTGCAAAGAATGTCAAAGAAAAAATTCAGCCTAGCTTCTCGTGCTTTCTTTGAATTAGACTGACTGACGCAGTTCAAAGCGTATTCCTTAAACGATTGGCAGTCATCATTAGAAGGTGTTATATAACCTTTCTTGCTTATGAACTGAAGAATTTCATATTGCGCTTTTAATGTTTCGTCACTACTATCTTGTGTTTTATCGATAAAACACCATAATGTATAAAAATCATTTCGCTGCTTGTATCTGGTTTCAGATATTGGGTATTCACCATTAAGCATATCTATTCGTTGAATGATAGAACTTGCACGTTCATAGACCTTTTCTTGGTCTTCCTTGCCTATCTCCTTTTTAAAAAGTTGCTCAACAGCATTTCGTTTATCTGTAATACCATCAAAAAGATAGGCTACAAGTTCCTCTACGAGACTTCTGTCATTCATCCTCGTCTTTACCTTTGTTGAAAAGATGTCAAGGTCATCTAAGGCAGGAATTGCCATGATTTTATTGACAAGAACAAGAAAGTCGGAATCATGATACCTTGCCTTGTTAACCTCGGCTGGATTCAAGTGAACTCCTCTTTTATTTACCATCCAATAGAACTCTTCGAGAGATTCTCCTTTGTCTTGGAATATTTTGGTAATTTCAATAATGTTTAACTTGTAGTTAAGAAATTGCTCTTGATCCGTTTCTGTGAAAGTTTTTCTTTGATTATCCTTAAAATCTCCTTTATAATATCTATATATAGTCATAGCTCTTTGCTGACCATCAACCATCTCTAAAAGGTTTGATTTTCTACGATAAACGAAGAAATTAGGTAATGGATATTCTTTATGTATAGAATCAATTAACAGACGTTGGTCTGTTGTTGTCCAAATAAAGTTTCTCTGATATGCAGGATGCAAATCAATTGCATTTGCCTTCAGGTTTGAAATCAACTCTTTTATTGTAATCTGATATGATATGTATTCCATGATTTATCTTAATTCTTTATTTAATGATAGTAATTTTTTACCTATTAATATAGGCTTTTCTCAAGATACGACATAGCTTCTTCCCGCTTTTCATCAAGAATTGCATCAACCTTTGTGTAGTCAATATCGGGCAGGGGCTTATACTCAGATGAACTTGTAACAAGTCTGTCTTGTAAGCCGAACATACCCAGCAATGATGTAAAGCGTTCCATACCACGATCCTTGTTGCCATAGACAATGAATTGTTTATGAAACAATATGGAAAAGACGCATGCATGAAACGAGTCATTAATGACAAAGTCAGCAACGAGAAACGATTGAAGCCAATTTTCTACTGGCGGCTGTGCTATGAGATCATTTTGCTCTATTCCATTGACTGCAATATTAGTTATATTTATCCGTAGATTCTTTTCCTTAGCTATTGTAGCCCTTAGATCAGATACGTCACTGTTTTCATCTAGGACATAAGACATCAACGTGCCGGTTGTCCTTGATTGCCCCATATTACCACCAATAAATTTGATATAATCATCACTGCTCAGTAACATAGTAGGATCCAGCACCCATTGAGCGTCAATGCCAAACAGTTTCTTACAAATCTCTACACCACTTTCTTCTCTTACGGATACAGCATTGAACAAGGGAATCGCCTTTCTACAATCCTCTATCTCTCTTTCTGGAATTTCTGGGTTATTGTTGCCAAAAGAAGCAGCATAGGCAATACGCTTTATATTCCATCCTGCTGTAAAAGCCAAGAATGCATTAGCCGCTCTCTTAGTAAACCACATGGACTTAAAATAGAGCATTCTCCATATTTGGTCGCTACCCACTACAATAGCGTCAATATCATTTTTTTATGTCCTCAAGCTTCCTAACAACGTAACGGTGAATATGTGCATTAATGAAGGGTTGAGTATTCTTTCTAAAATAGCGTTCCTTTTCGAAGTCAATTTTCTCTTTATTTATCAGCGTACCTTTGTCCTGAAGTATATATCTCTTAATTATGCGCTTAGAGTAGCGCAACGGCTTCTTCCAAATTGGCAATTCGAATTTTCTTAAAGGACAATCAAAGACAACGACTTCATGCCCCATCCGCTCTAAAACTGTCTGGAGTGCATAGGCCTGAAGTATTCCTCCGTAATTGGTGTGACTTTTCTCACTGCGGATGTTTTATTTCTCACAGATGGCACGGATAACACAGATTTCTCTTCTATGAATCATCTGTGAAAATCTGTGCTATCTGTGTGACTTATTCGCACTGAGTTTATATTCTCACAGATAGCACGGATTACACAGATTATATCTTCTGCTTGATTCATCTGTGAGATCTGTGGAATCTGTGTGACTATTCTCACTGAGGTTGTTTTTATTTCTCACGGATTGCACAGATTACACAGATTTTCTTTACTTGATTCATCTGTGCTGATCTGTGGAATCTGTGGGACATTTCACGCAGATGTTCTTATTTCTCACGTATATCACAGATTACACAGATTTTTCAGCTATGATTTTCTTCTGCTTGATTCATCTGAGAAGATCTGTGGAATCTGTGTGACAATTCCCACAGAGGCTGTTTGTATTTCTCACGGATTTCACGGATTACACAGATTTTCTTCTGCTTGATTTATCTGTAAAGGAACTTGTGCATTATTGAGCAGATATGTCTTTGCCGAGACCATTTTGCTTTGTCCACTCCAACATTATGCTTACTCCCCCTTTTCCATAACCTTTACATGTGTATTAGATATTCTGATAGAATTTCTCCTTAATTAGACTTTGTCGTTACATTCATCTTTTGTTTGTAAAGGCTCCAAAAGAGCCTTAGTAATGAATGCTGTAGATATAGAGCAAATGCCCTGGAGATCAACTAATACACATCTTTGCCTTTTAACGATGGCAGTTCGGCCAATAACATCCTTGAAAGGACCACCAATTACGCGAACCCAATCACCTTTTCTAATGTGCTGCTGTCTTTCTGGGGTAATCACTTGGACGTAAGGATTATCTGCATCACAGATCTTCATAAAACTATCCATCTCAAGTTCAGGAACGGTAACCGGATCATTATATCCTTGCTCATCTTTGCCTGTAGACCTATTTCTATAATATCTCACATGCACTGCCATAGGTGACTTTCCAAACATGAAGTAGTCCAATTCCATTCTTGAAGAAAACGCAAAGAGTAACCCCGGTATAAGGGGGACTTTCATCTTTTTGCGCTTCCCATGAACAACTTTTACAACTTGATGTGTCGCAAAATACACCTTCTTTATTTGAGCAGATAACAATTCTTTATAAGCATCCTCGTCGTGATTATACCTAATTCTTAAGGCATACCATTTATCCTCTCTTTCGTCATCGGAATACCTTCTATTTAGGATATAGTTCGAGGTCACCCCAAGTGCTGATTTCTCTATCTTGGAGGGAGGATTGAGGGTAGGCTCTTTCCTTGAAGGTTCTTTCCCGCCTTGTCGGGGAATTTCATCAATCGACGAATTCATATCGGATCTTTCTTGTATATATTCTCCGATCTATACATACGAAAAAGCGTGAAATCGTTCTGTTGTCCATCCCACTTACCGGGCTCTAACAAATGCCTGCTATGATAGAATAGACACAGCGTCGATAAACGCCTTCCTATATGTCGGGCTGAAAGTCCCAACGAAATGCCATTGCTGGCACTCACATGCGTCTCAAGGTGAAGTTTTTTAAGACTTGCCAAGTTAGCACTGCGTGGAATGCTGTCCGTTAGCTCTATAGGAGAGCGAATCTCCAACCGAGGGTACAAACAGCCATTCAGTCGGTACAAAGGTAGCTCAAAAAAACGAATAGAACAAAATAAAGATGAGGAAAATTACCCACTTGCCCAATATTTTCTAATATTGATGTTACAGGCTTTATAATGCTACGAACGAGGCAGAATCCGAATTATGTCTGAATATGTATGAAGTTGTCAAAAGTTTTTAATTACCACATATTATCACAAGTAGTTGATTATCACAGGAAAATCTATTCGATTAGTGATAACCAACAAGTTAACAATACACTTTTTGAATCACTTTTGATAACTTACTGAGAGTTGAGCAGTTTTTTATCATCTCGTCTATTTCACGGTTTACTCTGGCAAAGATCCGATTGAGCATGACTTCCTTTTGACGGGCATCCTTGAAAGCGTAGATTTTGGGCAGGTCAACGTATTGGGCTTTTTCTTTCTTGATCTCTGCCATATTGAAGTTGGTCTTGCAAAAATATAATCTGTGATAATCTGTGGAATTTGTGTGACTCTTCTCACGGACGATAGTTTTAATTTCTCACGGATTTCACAGATTTGAATGCACAGAAACCCCAAATAGACCTATTTGGTCGTAGCGGACTATGCACTCCAACACAAGCATCATTATCTCATGAACTCATTTCCCATGCAATACTGGAGAGGTAGAGTCTGGCCTATGCACTTTCTTCTGACTCGATATGACGCTATCGGGTTGAGACAGTGTCCTGGATGTAAGAAACGGATCGTTCCACCCGTATTTGTCATCAAGATTCCTTGTAAAGCGTTGACTATCCAAATTCATAGAAGCCTCCTTGTTCTAAAGTTAAACCTAATTGCAAAAATAATCAATAACATTGAGAAAAGCGAAGAAATGGTTGTAACTTTGCAAATAATTAATACATGCCGCACATGATAAAGAGAAATACTGTATTTTCCTACTGGCTTAGGCCTGCCACCTATCCCCTACCCTACCTGACTTCGCCGAGTCTGTCTTTATCTATTGCTATTCGCTCATAATAAAAGTAAAGGTTCTGCTATGACTCTTTGGGTGGCTTATATATTTCTACTAAGCATTGGTGCCAGCTTTGTGCAACGTACAGTTGGATTTGGTTTCGGCATCTTCATCATGACTGCTCTACCATGGCTTATGCCTTCCTATGGCCAGGCGACGGCATTGTCAGGACTGTTGGCAATGACAACGTCAGCCGTTATCGTCTTCAAAATGCGCCGATACCTGCAATGGCGCAAGTTGCTGCCTATTCTCGCTACCTTTCTTGTAGTATCAACGATCTCCATCTTCTGTTTAAAACGGATGGACGACGTACTGCTGCGTAAGGTGCTCGGAGTTGTTCTCGTGCTTATCAGCATCTACTTCACATTCTTCAGCAAACGAGTGAAGATTCCACCCACGCTGCCCTTTCAGATTGGCATGGGAACAGCCAGTGGTGTAACGGGTGGATTCTTCGGTATGCAGGGACCACCTGCCGTACTCTATTTCATATCTTCTTCTCGTAACAAAAAAGAATATCTTGCTCTTGTACAGACCTATTTTCTCATCGGCAACAGCGTGATGACACTCACCCGGGCTTACAATGGCTTTGTGACTGCTACTGTAGGAAAGGCGTACCTTTGTGGCTTAGGCGGTGTAGCTATCGGCACGGCCATCGGAGCTTTCGTCTTTACGCATATCCCCAATCGTATCTTTCGCTACATCGTGTACGCCTATATTGCCATTAGTGGAATCATCACCTTTGTTTCCGCTTAGAATGAGTTCTTGCTCATAGACGGAATGCACTGCTCCCCCACTCCACTATTCTTTTTGGCTCCTGCATAGCTTCTCTGTGCCAGTAGATATGGGGAAAATCCCGCGAAAGAATAGGACAAACCCTCTACTCGACCGACCGCAAGGGTTGAGAATGGCTTTCGCACGTGGTCAGCTCAAACAACAGCACCAAAGGGAAGCATTGGTAACAGGACTTTTGGCAATGGCAACCGCACGATAAACAACCGTAAACCAATGTCAATGTAACGAACGTCAATGTAAACAATAACAGCCGCTTTGGAAATTATCAACCATCAACCATTGCTAACCGTACTACCCAGACCATGAACGGCAACCGCTGTTTCGGTTCTCGGCAAACGACCATTAACAGCAGCTCAAATGCAAGCAATGGAACTTTCGGACGTAGATAGGTAATGTTGTCATAGCTTAATATAGTCTAACAATGATCAGATGAACACTTTAGGCAGTCTCCATGGACTGCCTCTTGCTGTCTAGAAAATATGGACTCCATGCACACAAGACAAGCTAACTTCACCTGTGCTCCATCAACACCGAAAGGAATCGACATCTTCGAGAAATAAATACCCTAAATTCTATGTGGGTTCCTATACAGGTTTGGGATCGTGAAAGAGCTTCCGACTGGCAGATACCGTCTCCCTATATGGAGGCAGGTACATCTTACCAACTGGAAACTTATGTTGTATGCAAAGGTAATCAGAAAACTTGATAATTCAGACAAGTAAAGCGAAAATCTTACGAACCCAGCAGTTTTTTTGCAAAGGAGGCTATTTGAGCCCAAGAAAGAAATCTATAAGAATCGATTATGCACCATACAAAATGAACCATCGGCGGACGCAACCCCATCCATCAATCCTACAAATAAAGCAGTCGGCAGCAAGCGTAATATTTCTACTCTTGATGGTTCTATGGCAAAGTTAGAGGATAATTCTGAGAATAATGTCAAGGAAGACGAAATTCTTACAAGTCAGCCTACTTTCCTCATGCAATTGTTCGATGTCATTACCATATTACAGGAATATCCACTATAAAGAAAGCATATCTAAAAGCTAAGGCAGATGCATACCAAAGAAAGGTATCAGCCAGCGAGTTATGAAGATAAGCTTCTTCCTACTCCCTACGTCCATGACGTACTCTGGTGAATCCCTTTCAAATACAAAGATACCCCAATTATCTGAGACAGCCGACACTATTGGCGAAAATCTTCCAGCTATTTCTGATTTCCTCTTCTGTTTATCGGAAAGCAAGGCGCCAACGATTGTGATGAGAGCCACTTAGTTGAACTTCACTTATGCAGTATGTACAGAAAATTCTTAATCCTTGTTGTAGTGGAGGTCGCACTTGGACAGGTATTTTCACAAATACTTTAAAGCCAGCAGGATACGCGCCAAAATTGAAAAATTCGAACACGCTTTCGAGCCGATTTAACACTTTCATTACCGCAAAGATAGAAAGTTTCTTTGAGATGCACAAACTTTTGAGTTAGATTTTTTATTCAGGTTGCAGAAGTCCATGAATGTCCGATACGAAGAGCTAACCAAATAAAGTCGTTCATGTATATCGTAATCAAGAATCTGTCTACTCAATGTCCATGATTAATGAAGTACCCTGAATGTTAGTTATCTTCATCTCCCTGCCACAAAAGGAGAATAGCACCATGTGGTTCCGCGTGGCAACCAAAAAGACATCCGTTGATTCAATTTTTGGCATATGCCAGCGACATTAGTGGCATATGCCAGGGACTTCGATGGCATTTGCCTGCGACATCGTTGGCATTTGCCGCACAACATCTGCGCCGCGTCACAACAATAGGGAAACGAAACAAAACATCTTTCATTCCTATCCACATCTTTCATGTCCTTTGTTTAGATGGTTCCCACACAAAATATTGCAACATCATCACTGGGTGGTTCCAGATGATGACGCTGCAAAGTTAATAAAAAAGCAAGCCGGTGTCAAGCAATTCCTTTTACCACTATTCAAGTGGTGACAATAACCTTATAGAAATACGGAGCCAAGGTCACCCTTGGAAAAATCCCTTGCAATTTCTCCAATACTGTAACCCGAAGTGTAACCATGTCTATATAATTTTGCACTCGGAAACTATAAAAGAAAGAGATATGGAAAAGGAAATCGCAACAATGCTACAGGCAGCAGACAAAATCAACGAGGCAGCCAAAGGCTCTACCCTTGATAATCAGTTCGTACATGACATGCACGAAGCGGAGAGAATCATCTCTGACAAGCTCGGTATTTCTGAAACGCAAAGCATGTTGATGGCTTTCTTCATAAACCACATATTTGACCAGAATGTCGACCTGAAGATGCTTTTCGATGGCACGAACTGCTCTACGTCCAGAAAGCTGGAGCTGACGAATGACATCGACTGGCTCATTGACAACCATTATATTGTCAAGGTCAAAGGCCATTGGGACAATCTGTGCTTCAAGGTTCCCACTGACGTAATAGACGCATTCCGTCACAACGAGGCCTATGTAAGAAAAGGCTATGAAAAGGTCTCTCTCAGATCCATGTTCTTTATCCTGGATGACCTGTTTACGTCACGAGGGAGGGATATGATAACTTATTTTCAACTTGAAAAAGAAGTCGACGCACTGTTTGATGCCAATAGAGACAGCGACTTCGTCAGAAAAGTCCGGTCCTTCAGGCTTGAGCCCGAAGACACAATGCTGCTTGTATTATTCTGCCATCTGTTTGTCAATAATGGCGATGACAATATTGGATGGCATGACGTAGATTTCCTATACGATAGGAGCGGCCAAACCCGTAACGCGCGAGCAGGCCTACTCGACGACTCACACGTGCTGATCATGTCGAAGATTATAGAGCATAGCAACGCGGGAGGATTCGTGAACAAGGAGTCCTTCAAACTTTCGGAAAGGGCAAAACGTGAGTTGTTGGGCGAGCTTAAGATCAAGTCGGTCAATGAAAGAAAAGCCTTGAGCGATGTCATTAAGTTCAAAGACATTCAACACAAGCCGCTTTTCTTTCCTCCGTCAGTTAAAGAACTGGTTGACGAGCTTCTATACATACTACAAGAAAAGCATTACAAAGATGTCTGCAAACGCATGAAGGCAAAAGGCTTTCATAGCGGCTTCGCTTGTCTTTTCTACGGTTCGCCGGGAACAGGGAAGACAGAGACCGTATATCAGCTGGCAAAAGCTACCGGACGTGATGTAATGCTTGTAGATATACCACAAATTCGCAGCAAGTGGGTTGGTGAGAGTGAGGAGAATCTAAGAGGCATTCTCATTGCCACAACGAATTTGCAGACAAGCATGGACAAAGCCTTCGAGCGACGATTCCTATACAAAATCCAGTTTGAGAGGCCTAATCTTGAAGCACGCGCAAATATGTGGCATTCAATGATACCGGATCTTGACAAGTCCGTCATCAACAGCCTTGCAAGCAAGTATGACTTCACCGGTGGACAAATAGAGAATATCGCCCGCCATTACACCATAGAGACTATTATCAAAGGCGAGGAGCGTGTTACCTTGCAAACCCTTCAGAGGTTTTGTGAACAGGAATCAATAAAGAGGGGCACTCATAGGCTTGGGTTCAGTCTGTAAAAAGAATCATGCATAGCTTGTCACAAGACTATGCATGAGACCAGTCCTATAATTCATAGCGCCAAGACATTTCCTTTATCTTCTCTATCATTTCCTTCCTCAAATATTCTGGTTCAAGTACTACAACGTCACCACCGTGTGATAATAGCTCCTGCTTGAACTCATAAGTCGGCTTCAAGTAATAATCGAAGATTGTATAATCATCGATGGTCTTGATCTTTTTCTGAGACGGATGTATCGGCAGGGAGAGGAAGTACTTTGCCTGATTATTAAATACTTTTATTCTGACCTTTACAGTCTCAATATCCTCAAGCGAAACACCGACATAGGGTTCGAAGATGCTCTCTGCATCAAATCCTTTGGGCAATTTGAACTTCTTGGAAGTAAGTTCAACATTCTGGACACGGTCCAGGGCATAAACTCTCATACCTTCAAAGCTGACGTTATCTCCAAGAAGATACCACCTTTGCCGGAAGACCTTCAAGGCTAACGGCTTCAGGTCAAAAGTTGCAACCTCGTCTCTCCAAAAACTCTGATAAGTAATTGTAATGACCCTGTTATCTCTCATTGCATCAATAAGGCCTGTGAGATATTCATATCCTGACGGAATCTTCTCATAGAGAATCCTGTTCTTCATATCTTTGCCTTGCAGAAGCATATTGCCGACAGCAAAACTGTTGAGCAGCCAGTTCTGTATCTCTGGCTGTCCTATCTCTTCACGATGAGCTATATAATATCGGTTGTTCGGCTTGTCGCAGGCGATGTCGATGCCGAACTGCATCAATATCTGCTGCCTGTGTGAATACCACGTCTTACGGATAATCTCTTTGCCATCATAGAATTTAGAGTTCTCCCAACGTCTGTTGAGTTCATTTAAAGTTAGTCCCCTGCGTGATCGTGAAAGTTCGTTGATTTCCCAAATATACCTTGCTATTAAATTTGCCGCCATAGCCATATGAGTTTAAGTTTATGACGGCAAAGTTACAAAGTAACTGGGGAAAATCAAGTAATAGCAGATGTTTTTTGTTCTGACACAAATATTTTCCTACGGGGTAGCGAAAAGTAACAGTGTCTTTCTAATTTTGCATCCGATGAATTTTAAAGCATAAAAGAACATGGAAACACTAAGAGTTACAAGTGACAAATACGGCAGACAGTTGACAACAATATACATAGGTAGCGATACACCGGTAGATATTGACAACTACGAGGGTTACATGGCTGTGTTCATGGTGAGCGTCAACGAGAACGGTGCAATGAAAAGTCTCAGGGATATTGCAAGACGTCTTTCTGAGAAGAAGGTCTTTACGATAGCCATATTCATTACAAATCAATATGACTGGACTTTCTGCAAGTCCTTAGATTTCGGAATTAAAACATGGTTGACGGCCACGACAACCGAAGAAGCTGAGAGCATAGCGTCTGACTTTATAGAAGTTATTACAAGCAATACCCCCATTGCTCTTGACCTTGCTGACATAAAGACTATTCTTTATAACAGCGAAGGACGCAGATTCTACTATGGAACAGGCTCAAGTAATGACAACAACCTTAAGATTGCTATTGAGAAGGCTGTTGAGAAGGCCAAAGAAACAGGCATGGACGTTAACGAATGCAGCAAATATCTTTTTGCCTTCAACAGCAACCCGAACATGACAATGGCCAAGCTGAATGATGTGGACAATCTTATCAACGAGCTTTCAGATAAGCATAATAGTAATTTTGAATTTAAATGGGGGCTGTTATCGTCTGTAGACAAAGATGAGAGTAACAAACTTAAATTCGCTTTTATTGCAGCACATTAGCTCAACTCCTCATCAAAACTCAAGCCGGACGTAATGTCCGGTATGAGTGTTGAGTACCTGGCTGCATCTTTCCTCAAATCTGTCGCCACACATCTGACACATCTCCATAAAAGTAGGAGACATGTTAGGCTTGGGTGATATACCACAATCATGAGAAACGCCGTTCACGAGCAGCTACGCTGAAAATTATGGAGGAATATACTGGTCAAAGGCAGCAACCTGATGTCAACGACATCGCAAAGGTTGCGCTATCTTATCGCTACACCTCCAAGGTACGCACCCAAGCGTCGTTCAGACCTTTGAAGCACAACACGAACATCGGCACGTTGGCGAACCAGGGACGGTTGTAGCACTGTTGCACCTTCTCCTTGCCCTCTTCCGAAGTAACTACAAGGAAATTCCATGGCTGGAAGTTATGCGCCGATGGTCCAACCGTACACAATCCATGATATACTCTATCTTTGATTTTTGAGCATGTCATATATATACAGTTAATGGCTTTCACAGTGCCCATCGTACCCGCTAAAAAATGCTATTAGAATTCAGATGTGACATGCTCATTTTAACAAAACTATCTTGAATAAAGAAGGACAATTGGGCATTGTGAAAAGCTATCGTTACCTCTGCTCTGCTTAGGTTTGATCTCAACGGCCAATAAACTTTCTTCCGTTGTGAATATAAACCCCGAAAAACGGCCTGCTAATTAAGCGGCCGCACAAATCATAATAACGGTTATCATTGTTTATTCGATTCCCTGTAGCTATAGAAGTTATCCCATTGACACTGCTGTCACCATATTTTCCTTTGACATATACCAGATACCCCTTAGCAGGAACCTCTACTTTAAGAGTGCCAGTGAAAGTAAAGTCCTTTCGTCCTACACCATTACTAATAGTTGCACTATTGAGCCATAGGCTGTAGTCTCCATTGATACCTTCTATCGTAGCATTTCGTGCTTCTGAGGAAGTATTGAGAATCACAATGACCTCGCTGTCACCAGCCTGGCGACTATAGGCAACAATATACTGACTATTGCTTGACGAGGAAAGAAAATTTACATCAGCATTATCTGCTGCGTTCTTTCCATCATGTAGGGCAACTTGTGAATGCTTGATGGCTCCAAGTGTCCGAAGAGTGTTCTCCATTTTTGAATCAGTCCGGCTCCAGTCTATCTTCGTATCAACAAAATAGTTGAGGCTCTGATCGCCTCCTGTTTCTTCACCATTGTATATCAGCGGCATACCATAAAGTGTATAGATAAGGACCGTGAACAAATATTTGTTTGTACCATATTTCTGACTAAGTGTCTTCTTATTACCATTCCAATTTTGGTCATGATTGGTAAGATAGAGCATACGGCTCACGCCAAGTGATTTTGAGGTGCTCACGAATGTCTTCGCATTAGCCCTCAAGCTATTACCTCTGTCCGAAGAGCCAAGGTTATTCTGGAGAACCGATTCTTGAAAATTCCATGCGTAATCATAATCGAAGCCAACGTTGCGCAAGCGGGCCTGACTATTATTTGAGAAATCACCCTCGCCGAGAAATGTGATTTTCTTACTCTGCTTGTAACTTTTGATGAGTGGTATCGCGTTCTCCCAATAACTTGCTGGTATACCATTACTAGAAACCATGTCACAGCGGAATCCGTCAATATCGGTCTGGTCAATCCAATATTTTAGGCATTCAGTCATAGCTTGCTGCAATTTTGAATTGCTGTAATCCAGCTGATATACATCGTTGTAAGTAATCGAGCCAGAACTGGGATGAATCATATTTCCCTGCGAATCTTTTACGTAGTATTCAGGATGTTCTGTCACCCAGATGTTTTTCGTAGAGGTATGGTTGGGTACCCAGTCGAGCCACACCTGCATTTTAAGAGCATGTGCAGCGGCAACATAGTCTTTCATATCGCTGATTGTTCCATATGAAGGGTTGACAGCTTTGAAGTTCATAGAGGCATATGGACTATTTAACTCTCCATCACGTGGATAGATAGGCATTAACCAAACTATGTCCACTCCAAGGCGTTTGAGTTCGGCAAGCTTGGTCTGAGCTGCCTTAAAGGTACCATCAGCAGTGAAAGAGCCTACGTTTAGCTCATAGATTACATGCTGGCCGTCACCATAAACTTGAGAATTGATTTGGTCGACAAAATCTTCGGCTGATACTGTCATTAATCCAATAAAAGAGAAGACTGTCGCCAACAGAGTTCTGAGAGTAATCTTTTTCATAGTAAAAATAATATAGTAAAGCAGGGCGTGCCTTTTCACAAAGGCACTAACCCTTTTCTACATGTTATTTTCTTAATTTAAAAGCAAATGATGTTGAACTTTTATGGATTATCTATCTCCTTCACTTCTTTCGCAGTCACATCAATGTAGAGATCGTGATCGATGGTGTAAGCAAAATCGGGAAGTTGTGTTCCATTGCCATTGTTGAAAATGAGATTCTGCTTTAGTCCGTTGTTAGCAGCCCCCATATCAAAGTAAGTGTAGGTAACTCCATTGATAGTTTGAGTGCCTGTCGGCTTTGCCCCCGGCCATGCTCCATTGAGATCGTTAACATCGCCCCACTGATAGAGATAGATATCGTCCCACCCCGTATCATTCTTCACGTACACGGTATATCCATCATGAACAGGACCTGCATTCATCTCCTCAACACCTGTGTCGGTTAACTTCAAATAGAGATCGTGGTCGATGATATAAGCGAAATCAGGAAGTTGAGTTCCATTGCCATTGTTGAAGATGAGATTTTGCTTGAGGACAGTATTGTCGGCACCCATATCAAAATAGGTATATGTGACTCCATCAATAGTTTGTGTACCAGAAGGTTTAGCCCCTGGCCAGGTACCATTGAGATCATTGACATCGCCCCACTGATAAAGATATAAGTCAGACCATGAAGTTTGGTTGGCAACGTAGACTACGAAGCCGTCATGGGTAGGCTCGGTGGGTAATGGGTCGAAGTATGCAGCCCATTTCGACACGTATAGATTAGTTCTTGTACCTATTCCTGGATTGTCGGTACGTATAACTGTATCATTTAGAGCCGTTACCTCATTGCGTTGCTTGGAACTGACAAAATGATACCCATCTCCAAGGGTTTTACCATTAATAAATGTTGTTGGGTCAAGATAGATGCCACGTTTCCCAGTGTTGGCATCTCTCATGTTCAGTTTCCATAAATCATTGCCAATGACGCTCTTGTCGCTGAGTCCATTGAAAGGCCCTGTTATGTAGACATCCTCATCCTCCGTAATTCCTGTTGGGAGAATAACTTCGAACAGTATCTTACTATCTTGGATGGGGAAAGCGGGCTGTTCATGATCGAAGACGATATCATCGTCACTACAGCTGGACAATGCACCAGCAATGCACGCTAAAAGCGTAAGTATCCATATGATGTTCTTTTTCATATCGTTCTTTATTTATAGTTGGGATTTTGAATTAAGCCTGGATTGACAGAGAGAGCTGTCTCTGGCAATGGATACCATTCGTATTTTCTATCTCGTTTTGCTGGCAAATCAACACCCGGTTCTGATGCTCTACCGAAGAACCACCATTGCCCTTGTGTGAACTTGTCGAAACGTCTTAGGTCAGTACGGCGCCGACGGCCCTCACCGAGAAATTCTAGTCCCCACTCAGAGAGCATCCAGTCGCTGTCGAAAGAACTGAAGCCTGGTCCTGGCTCGGCACTGACTTTACTCCAATCGGCGGTACTGTAGTAGCGGTGGCGGACTTGATCTACGTATCGTTTTGCTTCTGTAGCATTGCCTTTACGCATCTCACATTCGGCAACGTTAAAGTAAGCCTCAGCAAGTCTGAACTCAACTTCGTTGATTTCCTTAAAGCCCTTGTCGCCGCCATTGTCATAAATAGGATATTTAACGAGACGGATACCAGAGTTGGTTTCACCCCAACGCGGTGACATAACAGTTTCAAGATTGCGGCCTTTGTTTTGGAATGTTCCGACCTGGTCTACGAAAACCAAAGGCTGATCTTGTCTATCAGCATCGGCAGTAATAACATTGCCCTTGCCATAGTTTTCTCTCATAGCACCTTTGAGAAAGTTGCCACTCCATCGTCCATTGCTATAGGAGAAATTCTTCTTTCTGATGTCACGGTTGTCAAGTCTGTCCCAGACAGCTCCTAACTTGTCACCATAGTCAAAAATAAAACTCTTTCCACCGGTGTCAGTACCACCTGTCGTAAGGACATTTCCAGAATTGTCATGCGAGGGAGTGACAATGCAGCAGTTCCAAGAACCAATGCCGCCATACTGACTGACATTAAAATACTTATCGTAACTATACCATAGCATAGGCATATCTCGGACATTGCACCATGCGTTGGTGGCTCCTTGCCCATCTTTACATGCGAAGGCAAAAACAACTTCAGGACATGTCTCATTATTGATGTCGAAGATAGTACGATAGTCATCGGCGAGTTGATATGTGCCATAGTCTCCATTAATAATTTCTTTGCTCAGAGTCTCGCATTCATCGTAGTGATCTTCACCGATGAAAACTTTGGCATTTAGCAGTAGCCTGGCTTTCAGCATTCGGTTCATGCCTTGGTTAACCCGCAGTCGTGTGCTGTTGTCACCAGTCTCTTTAGGCAGTGCATCACAGCTTTCATCAAGTTCCGTAGCGATGAAATTATAGATCTTCTTGCAGCTCGTATTCCAATCCGCATCTGCAGTTCCAGGTATTGTTCCATCTGTAGAGATATCCAGTGGCAAGGCACCACCCCATACTTCGAACATATTATAATAGGCCCATGCACGCAAGGTTCGAGCTTCTGCAATATAGCTATTGAACTTCTCCTGTGTCATACCCATGGTGGCTGGATCTTTAGAGGACAGATCACTAATGATATTATTGGCCAGTCCCACCATAGGCCAACAGTTGGTCCATGCGTCTTTGATGATTTTTGATTCTGATGTCCAGGTCTGTGTACACAATACATACTTTTCACCCTCATCGTATCCCCACAGGCCACCATTCCAGCAGCGCCAGGCTATCTGATCGGCTGGAAGTTCCTGCAAGAAATAGAATCGTTCGGCAAAGCAGTTTCCTGCTTGGTTGTATATAGATGATACGGCTCCCTTGACACTATTCTCGTCCTGATAAAATGTTTTGTTATCAATGCGGTCATAGACTTTCTCATCGAGGTCGGTACAAGCCGTAAAGGCAAGTGCAGCACCGACGGCCACTGCTAAATGCAATATATGTCTTCTTTTCATTGTTGTCTATTTTAATGTTATCAGAGTTGGCATGATTCGCAGAGTATTACAACTTAAGCGTTACACCAAGGCTAAGCTGAGTAGCTGTAGGATAGGCACTATTGGTGTCTACACCTGGCGTTACGCCTGTCTGCTCAACGATAGAAGGATCATTTCCAGAATAACCGGTGATGGTGAAGAGGTTCTTTGCGGCAAGGTAAACACGCAGACTCTTGACGTATTTCTTATTTTTTGGTATGAAATTATAGCCAATAGTGACATTGTCTAGTTTAAAGTAGCTACCATTCTCCAAAAAGTAAGATGATATTACGCCACCACCAGTTTTCACGTCTTTGTTGTCAAGATAAGCGTCACGAAGAACATTATCCGTTCCGCAGAGTTGTAGACCCATACCATATTTTCTCATGTTAAATATGTCAAATCCGAATGCTCCTCGGAAAAGGAAACTGAGGTCGAATGCCTTATATCGAATGTAGTTATTCCAAGAAAGGAAGTGCTTTGGAGCACCATTACCAATATATCTCTTGTCAGAAGCATCCACATTGGTAGTCAGCACTTTCTCGTTATTCTTGTTGTAAACTAACATATTACCTTGGTCATCATGCCCTGCATATTCGTAACCCCAGAATTGACCGACTTTACCTCCTTCTTGAACACGGAAGAAATACTCGTTGGTACCCACTCCCGGCTTCTGATAGAGGTCAATATAGCTAGCCTTGTAGATGGAGTTAGACAACTTGGTGAACTTAGTTGTGCCATAAGAATAGTTGACTCCCGTGGTCCAGTTCCAAGATTTGCTTTTTATGACATCATAACTCAGAGCCACCTCAATACCTGTGTTTTTTGTAGTACCTACATTTACGAGAATGTTGTCCCAAACATAAGGAGGCTGTGGCGCTGTATATGTATAGAGGAGATCGTCGGAACGACGGTCGAAATATTCAATGCTACCACGAAGACGGCTATTCAGCATCTCAAAATCGACACCGATGTTCAGAGCTTTGTTTTTCTCCCATCCGAGATTGGGGTTAGCATTGGCAGACGGTGCATATCCTGTTACCCATTGCCCGTCCATAAGGTATGCGCCATTAGCATTGTAAGTAGGTTCAGACATGTAGGCGCTGAAGTCGCTACGTCCGGTGATACCATACGAAATACGAGGTTTCAGACTCTGGAATGCTGTCTTGAGACCATCAAGACCGGGAGTCTCTGTGGCTTCCCAAGCAATGGAGGCTGCAGGGAAATTACCCCATTTCTTGTCTTTACCAAACTTTGTCGAACCCTCACGACGCAGAGATGCTGACACAAACAGCATTTCTCTCCAGTTGTAGTTTATGCGTCCGAAAAATCCTATTAGCGTAGACTCAGAGCGTCCAGCATACATATTGGCTGTACCATCCTTGAGACCTGTACCGCTACCGATGCCTTGATAAGAAGGGGCATTGTATGTAAAGTTCTCGTTGTATTCATAACTTTGTTCCCAGGAAGATCGCTCCCAAGAGTAGCCGCCAACAAACTTCAGTTCATGTTCTGGAATGGTCCATGTGTAGTTGATGAGCCACTCGGCACGGTTGGTCCACCATTTTTGATAATGGATGTTGGCTTCTCCTTTTTTACCATCCCAATAGCTCTGAGAGGACCAAGTAGGTGTGTACCAGTTTGACTTGTAGTCATTATATTGCAAGGAGTAATCAATGCTTGTGTTGACATTGTGGTGCTCAAGCATCAAAATGTTCCATTGTGCTGTCAGATTGCCAAGCAGATAGATACGATCACCATTGCTATCATTTCCTTTCAGTACACCGACAGGGTTACGGACTCCTGTAGGGGAAGTCGGCTGGTAATAGGAACCGTCAGCATTATAAACGGGAAGAGTTGGGTTGAGGGTCAGTGCGGTATCGAACATGCCATCATCACCATATTTCTCATGGACTTTGCGCAGCGAGAGAGAAGTATTGAATTTTAACCTGTTCTCAAGGACTCTCTGCTCTACTACAAATCTCCCACCATACTCCTCACGTCTTGATGCTATATCAAGACCATTCGCACGTTTATAATTGACACTAGCGCCATAGCATCCGTTCTTGTTTGTTCCGTCAATAGAAAGATATTGGTTAACATTGTAAGATGTGGAGCGTGTAATCTCATCATACCAGTCTGTATTATACCCATAGTCATTACCTCGGAGCGAACGGCGGAATTCCTCTGGTGACAATATATCTGGATGTGGTTTGGCAAAATTGAGGGCCACCCAACTGTCGTAAGTGATATTCGTGGTGCCCTGAGAGCCTGAACCATGTTTTGTGGTGATTAAAATGACGCCGTTAGCACCGCGAGTGCCATAAATAGCTGCAGAGCCAGCGTCTTTTAAGACTGTAATAGACTCAACGTCCTGAGAAGAAATATTACGAAGATCACCTCCCGGTATACCGTCAATGACAATCAAAGGTCCATTACCTGCTTTTAATGACGCAGCACCACGAACCTGAATGGAAGATAATGCATTAGGATTGGCATCGGCTGTGGAATTGACATTAAGACCAGCTACCTTACCGCTGACAAGTTCCATAGGGTCGGTCACCGCACCCTGATTAAATTGGCTTTTGTCAATCTGTACGATACTGCTGGAGATCTCCTTCTTGGCCAAGGGACCATAGCCCACAACGACAACCTCATTGAGTTCAGAACTGCTCTCTGTCATAACGATACTCATGCCTTGTTTGGCAGTGACGTCTTGCGGACTGAATCCGACATAAGAGATGTGGAGTCTTGCACCAGGCTTAGCGTTGATGGTGAAGTTTCCATCAATGTCAGTAACAGCACCGCCTGTCTGTCCATCAACAAGTACTGTGGCACCTATAATAGGATCGCCCAACTTGTCCTTTACTGTTCCTCGCAACCCTTGAGCAGACACGGTAATCGAAAATGCCGTGAAAGCAGCGAAGGCTGCTGATGTCTTTAGGAATTGTGATTGTAATCTCATAATATGATTGATTTAGATTAATGTAGTAACCTCACTTGAGGGTGAAGAAACTCCATATAGTTTTACGGCTGCAAAGATAAGTTAATAAAGAATGTACTACAACGACATCAACAAAAAATCTAAATATCAAAAATGCCTATCTCTCTAATAATCAAGAGAGATAGGCTTATAATATATATGGAAAATCTAAATCTATTCAAAGGCTCTTAAGGCCTTAACCAGCTAAATCAGAACTTTACAATATAGCTATCTTAGCTTCGAAAGCGTCTTTATCTATTGACCTAGACTTCATCTTGCTGCGGTATGTGTAAATGGTCGTTATGCTGGAACGAAGGATAGCTGCTATGCGATTGTTATCGGTGATGCCAAGTCGTATTAGTGCCAAAATACGAAGTTCGGTATTCAGTGCATCACCTTTGATAATGAATTTACCTTCGGTAAGCATTAAGGCATTTACATCCTTGGGGAAATTAGGAAAAATGTTCAGAAATGCTTTATCAAAGTTGAAGTAGAAGAGTTTAGCATCTTCTGTTGAACTGGCATTTGATTTTAACATCGTTATAAGTTCATTCATTTTGTGCTCTTTCAATAATCGATTAGCTCTCTTTCTCCATTCTTCTCCTCTGTCAATAAGTGAAGATGCTAATTCCATAAACCTGCTAAGATACTGCTCTCTTATCTGCCCGTCTTCCCGGAGTTGCTCATTTGCTTTTCTTAGCTGCTCAACAGTGTCGTTTAACTTGGTGTTGACATCTTCCACGATGAGAGTGGAAGCATGGTAACGACGCAGATAGCGAAGTAAGAAAAATAATGCAATAATGAGAAGAATAGAGATTAAAGAAATGATGATTGTTACAACAATGAGAATATGCCGATGACGCAATACAGAGAGGTGATAGGCTTCGATAATTTTCGGCTCCAACTTCACTGTCTGCATATTTCTCAGTCGGGTTCCGTAGAACAAAGCATCGTTAATTGAAATATTAATATATTTATACGCTCTGTCATAGTCGCCCTCATCCATCAGCAAAGAAGCTAATTCCCGTAGTGAATTGTTCTCACGTATAGCCCCTTGTGTATCGCTGATAGCGCTCAGCAAAAGATAGTGCTTACGTTGAACATTGTTATTGATACAATTATAAAAATAAGCCAAATCACTAGTCACAATGCTGAAATCGCGTGTCCCCATTTGTGGTCCACGTTGTAAATACTCTGTTAACAGCTTGATGGCTTTGTGATGTTCTTTTTTAAATGACAAGTAGCTGGCAATGTTTGTAATGCCAGCCATGGAATTGCATGAAGCCAAGAGTTTGACCTTAGCACGCCCTTCTTGTGCAGCCCGGAGATTCTCTTCATAGAAAGGTGTTCCCTCAGTAAATTCTGCAGCGAAAAGATGAAGATCACTGTAGCAAACATAATAGGCAAGGCTGTCCTCACGTGTATTCATGGCTTCCATACGAATTGTGCCAAGACTTCTTTCAGCATGATCGAAAAGGGCCATCACACTGAGAATATGTACCTGCTCTAAGGTGCTGTGATTATAATCTCTCCACCAGCCATGTGCTTTTGCAATGTGAATGTTGCGTGTGGCGTAATGATATGCCTGTTCACATTTGAAGGCCATATATTCCTGATACAGAGACTCATTGATGTCATATTCCTGCCTCGGTGTGAGGTGAGGGACATGGAGACGTTCTTTAAGTTTACTGATATGAATCTCCTTTGCCCTTGTAATTTCAGGCTGTGCAGCAAGCAAACTGTCAAGCCGGTTAAATAGCATGGCATTGTCCTGCGCATGGACAGATATCGGAAGGAAAAAAGTGAGCAAATATATTATTATAAAGTTTCTATATTGAATTTTCATCGCGAGACGTTTAGTTTTACCCTTGCAAAAGTAATAAATTATTTTTGAAGTTCGCCATTGAATGTTATTAAGTAAATCAATATTTATCTTTTGAGTAATAATATCGCTCTGATGGCACAAATAAGCCATGGAAGGTTATAGCCCAGCCACAGCAGCTCATTGCCCTCTTCTGAAATAGCGACAAGGAAGCTCCATGGCTGGAAGTTATGTACTACAAAGTTCTTGGTATATCTGCTTGTCAGTGTACTTGCGCACGGAGAAACGCTTTGATGCTAACATCTCATGCATCATTAATTAAAAATCATCTGACACATTAGATTGGTGGGCCAACCCATTAATTCTGTCAGTGAACTCCACATGAGTAGACCAATTATACGGATAAGACGACAATATTTCATCTTTCATTATGAAACAATAGATGATTCCTAAACCAGTGTCAACAGTAAATGTTGCTCTATATGACTTGTCAGTACCATCGGTTATGTTGTCTTCACCATATTTGGCAGAAAGGATAGAACGTAGGCTATCCATTTCTTCTTTTGCTCTCTCTTCTGTCAATCCATCGTAATAAACCTTGGCTCCATAGACAACCTTGGTATCAGCATCATAGTAAATAGCAATATTAACTTGCTTACTGCAAAAGTGCCGACGAAGCTACGTGTTCCTACCGGTAGCATTTGACTTATCTTTGCGTTAATTCTAAAGCCTTTGGCTACGAGCTTCTTCTGAAACTGTTCTATAGTTCCAGTCAAAGGGATGCCAGCAAACTTCATATGTTCTGTTTGTGCTGAAAGCACGAAAGAGAACATCGTCATGAAAAGCAGCAGTAATAGTTTCTTGTTCATAGTCTTAACTTATTTCAATAAGAATGAAAGATGAAGACAACGACACTAATGGTTCACCAAACCTATAGGTAGTCTCTATCTTTCGTATGTCTGTAGCACCAAAATATTTTGCAAACTGGCTGAACAATGTCATATCGCTTCCAGAGAAGCGATATATCGATTGCCAGTCATCGCCGACGCAGAACAGTTTCGCAGGCTTGGATCCAGTCCGCAACGCTTGCAGGAATTTATACCTGTCGATTGATATGTCCTGGAACTCGTCAACGATAATGTAATCGAAACTGACGGATGGCTTTCCATGCAAAGCTTCGTGGCCATGAGGATGGCATCCGTGAAATCGATCAGTTTCCTTTCTTCAAGTTCACGGACATATTCCTTATACACAGGCTGGAAAATGTTCTTGATGACGAAAACGCTTCTCCCATCATTAGCATCTTTAGCATCATTGATAGCATCTTCCATCTTTTCGAATCTTGATTTCAGTAGGGTGATAAATGTTACAGCCAGACGAATAAAGGCCTCCTCTTGATTACTTCCCTTGGGCAACACAAGGTTATATAGCTCCTCGTCAGATTTCTTATGCAAGGGAAGACCGGTATCCTTCAATAACGTCTTCAGCTTTTTCTTGATTTCCTTAGCATGGAAGTCGGAGTTTGATGTACATATCATCATTGTGCCAAACTTCTCATGGACGCTCTTCTTCCATGTGATGCCATCGTTGTACCGTTTGTTTGCCTCGTCGTATGACATACCCTTTTCTTCTGCAAACCACACGGGAACGAGACTATGCTCATCGACTCCGAAGTGCTCTAAATATAGTCGGTAAGGTTTGCCGTTTTTCTCATAATGGATGGAAAAGTCAGGGCAATACTGACTGTGAGCCTCATCAGACACCTGATGCTCGTAAGGCTCCTCATAACGATATCTGACGCCAAGTGCCGTCAAAGCATATGCAATTTTCTTTTCTTGTTCGCTACGTACGTTAAAGGTATTGCCATCCATGTCAGGGAATATGGCCTTAATGGTTTTCGCCTTCACTTCCGCAAGGTTCTGTTGTCTCTGCCTCTTGCGCTTCTCCCAGTCTTCCAAGTCCTGGTCATAATCCACGAAATAGCCAAGTATGCTCTTACGGAATTTCTTGTCACTGAGCAGTTGATGGTATATCTTAACAAACAGTACATCCGTATTGTCACAGATGCTCGGCTTCTCCCCAGTGGTCTTGCCAATCAGATCCAATGCCAGTTTATGGAATGTATAGCCCCGTAGTCCCTTTGCACCAGCTCTCTCAGTCAGCTCTGTCGCAGCTTTTTGTGTGTAGCTGATGAGTAGGATCTTCTCAGGATTTACATGTTTTACCTCTGTGAGATACTTCACCTTGCCAACGATAGATGATGTCTTGCCACTGCCGGCACTGCTTACTACGAGCACATTGTCCTCATCAGCAATGATAGCCTTGCGTTGTTGCTGGTCTAAAGGATATTTGAGACATGTATCAAAGAAAGTTTTATTCTTTGCCAGTATTTCTTCCTCTACCTGTTTGTTGTGCCTTTCAACAATGCTGTCAATGCTTTCATACGACGAAATAAGATTGACAATCTCATCGGTAGCGTTTACATGGAACCTGTCAAGCCATGCATCGAGTTTTAATGCACGCTGATAGTCTTCTTCATAGGGACTAAGAATCTCTCTTTTGCCTGATTCGTTTATGACCTTGCCTTGATAAGATTGCTCTACTTCTGTTGGGATGTCTGCCGACAAGGTAAGATCCTCAGACAACTTCTTTGCCTGATGACCAAGATACAATCGGAATATTAATATTCCGATTATAATGACCACTAATACTATGATAAGCAGCGTTATCATCTACTTTTCTTGTCAAATACTTCTTTCAGTCTATCTTTGAATATAATCATCACAATGGCTACTGCAGCTAAGCTTATAATGCCAGGTATCATTTTTGATGAATCTTCCAAAATGTCAAAGAAGTCATTAAGAGCCGATGTTATTGTTAGCACCAACACCAATGCAGTAATAAAAATTTGTATATTACTGTTCTTCTTGTCATTACGCAAAGATTCCTTGCGTGTTTTTTCCTCTTCCTCGTCTTTCTTTATAGATATGATTTCATCAAGTGCCTTTAGCTTTTCCTCGACCTCTTCATCCAGTTCCTTAATTTTAAAACCATCATAGAATAGATGGTACAATCTGCTTGTATCGTATTGGTCAGATATCTCAGAGTAAAAGAATTGTGCTTTCAATCTATACACTTTCTGATATCTCTCCCGTAATACAGTCAGGTTCTCTTGACCAATAATCATATTAATGTCGTCAAGTAAGCAATGAAGTGAATATTTAAGTATAATGAGTCTGAGGTATATCCAAAAGTATTGGTTACTTTTAGGAAAATCATACCAATTATAGTTTGAGACGAATGCAGTTCCAAACGTACTTGATGAGGCATAAACATCCCCATGCTCTTTATTGGCGAGTATTTTAAGCGAAGGTGTCATTTGGGGGTCGGCAACAAATCCTTCCCTATCTTCACACCACGCAAGCTTTTGAGCACATAACTTTACTTTTTCAGCTTCCTGAGTTTCATCCAAATCTTTAGAAGTTGGATATTGAACACAAATAAAGCTAATAAGAGATTTAGTATATAAAGATGTAGTATGGTCGTATAATGACCCTAACAGTTCCTTGCAAATAGTTCGGAGATTCTTATTAATAGAATTTCCTCCGCTAATTGCCATTGCATCCTTATTTTCATCACTTTTGGTCTTTCCATAGCCTATTGAATCATTGAAAAACTTAAAAGCGCTATAATAATCTTTTTCAGTTAAGCCACTGTTCCCATTGACAGAAGACAAATTATCCGTATAACTACCTTCATCCTTTCTTTCCTTAATACCTATTAGGTATACGGGAAGAGTTATCAAAACAAGTCGGCTAGGAGAGGAATAGACAACTTTGGTATCACCCCAAAAAGGAGTGGGCTTCTTGGTCTCGCCCGATGTCTTAAATGTAAAGAAAATCGATTTCCCGTTTACATATATTGAATTTGGCTCATCCCCAATCATGCTTGTTGGGTCCTTTTTTAAGGCATAGATGCGAATATCGTTGCACTCATTTGCGGCACCACATTTTCCTAAAGCATGAGCATAACTAAGAAGTCCGAGTTTTCGGATTTCATCTTCGTCAGCTTTCGTCGACTCTTCTTGCCATACGCCATTGTCCACTATGCTGGCAATACTAAATTCCTTATCAAGCCGTAAAGGAATAGTTAATATAGCTTTGGCCTTCATTTGACTATGTCGAGTTTGTTTCCCATTCATGTTTAAGCGGTTTCTATCATATTTATCATGGTCTCCACATATTTATCGTCGTCTTGGAACAAGACGTGATTGTTTGTGAAGTCTTTATACTCATATTGATCCTTATAAAGCACTTGCCTGTATGGAGTATCACTAAGGATAAAGCTGTTCAACAGCAAATTCTTATCATTGAGCTTCGGTGCTATCTCCAAAGCGAGACGCTTATAGAGCTGTACTTTCTCGTTCTCAAGTTCGCCTTTCAGATGCTGGATGCCCTTCGGGTCGATGAACGTCAGGTACTGTTTCTCACCTTCCCGAATCCAAAGGATGAAGTCGGGATAGAAGCCTTCCGTTTCGAAGAACCCCAAACCTTTCTTGCTGGTATTACGAAGGAGATAAACTTCTTTACCCTTCAAATCCTTGCCTTCAAAGAACTTCTTTAGCGCCTCTATGAAGTTACGCTCTCCGTCATTCAATGCCACGGGAGCAATGTGGAACCAGTTTTCCTGGTTGGTTTCCTTGTCCATCCTCTTGGCAAAATCATTGCTCATGAAGAAGATAGGGTTGAACAAATGGTTGTCAAACTGTATGGCTGTTACACCGTTCCAACCACTTCCTTCTATTGGCCGGTCTTTCTTATCTTTCATGAATGTGCCACTTCTCAAATCTTCCGAGAGCTGCATAATGCGATTTATCCAATTCTCATGCTTACGACTTACCTCGATGGTATATTCATCTATAAAGTTCGGATCATTCTCGTTAAGAATCTCCACAATCTGATGGTCAGACTCATGCTTCCCCTTCGACTTCTTATAGGTTACGTCCACAAACAGTTTCAGCAGCGACACGGCAATCTCCTGCCATGTAGCCACGTCCTTGCCGAAATTCTTAAACCGCAGGGTCTCCTGGGGTGCTTTCAGTGTGTACCAGTCGTTATTAGCCATTAAATCTTGCAGCTCCTCCGCTTTGAGTTCAAGGTTATACCAGCCGCGCTCGTTCTTAAACTGCTCGATGGCAAAGAACACTTCTTCCCAATCGATGAACTGCAGGTGCTGCTCTGTTAACTTATGAGTCTCTTTCACGACTACATCCCTACGAATTTGTTGACTCTCGGTCACGTCTATACGAGGATACCAGTCAAGAACGACATTAACATCCTTAACGAAGTCCTTCAGATGCACCTTCACCTCTTTCTTGAAGTTGTATGCAGGATTAAGACGAAGTATCTTCAAGTTCTTAGGGCATTTGTGCACCGTCTTGACCGTCAACGGCATAAAGTCACTGTCGTTGGATGGCAATCCCTCGTCCTCAAGATAAGCCTTGAACTGATCCATATAGTCAGCCCTAATACCAAAGATGTTCAGTGTCTCCATCACAGCAATGTCTTTGGGCCAACTTGTCGGTTTGATGCTCTCGTCGAGCTTGGAACTGCGTTTCAGTGACATGCCATAACCTTTCAGACGAACGCCGCGTCCGAACATCTGGATAATCATCGAGCCTTCGCTCTTTCCAAAGTTCATCAATCCCATGATGCTGACGCGCCAGCAACTCCATCCCTCAGTGAACTTTTTAGAACCGATAAGAATATTGACAGGGGAGTCCTCTTTTGTTATTTCTGCAAACAACGACTTTGCTCCGAAGTCACGTTCTGTAGAAAGCAGCCCATTGTCAGCGCACATATCGCGTACTTTCTTCGTATCACCCACATACAGCAATCCGAAGTAATCGTTATTTCCCACACGCAGACCAATCTCGCCGTCAGTACCTTTCAGTACATCAATATGCAGCTTGCCGTCGCCGACAGTATGAAATACTTCCTTCAATATACCGTTGTAAAATTCCTCTCCATCCGTTTCCTCAAAATGCTTATGGTTCTTGTCACGCTTCAACTTCTTGAAGCTTCTGTCGAAGATGGCAAGACCATTCTTGTCGGTCAGACTGGTGGTACCATTCAGAATATTGATAATATTATGGATGTAGTTCGATTTGCGTTCCAAGAAGTCTTTCAGGAACAAGATAATCAATACCACATCACTTACTCCCCAAGCATTTTTGTTGTTGCTTACGCTGACACTGCCACCAACAAAGACCGCAAGGGGATTTGAGATAAGGAACTCACGACGGATACTCTGGTCCTGGTTATAGGCGAGCTTCTGCTCATACAACGAAAGCAGGTAGGCAGTGAGATACTCAAACAGCATCTCCTGGTCGTTCCATTCCTTCATATTCATGATACGGTAATCCTTGCCGTAGCCGTCATTGTAGAAGTAACGGTAGCTATAGTCAAACAGCGTGCTCTGTCCGTATGTACGGAGCATTTCTTCCTTGTCTTTCTTACCCAAGGCACCTATGGCCTGACCGAAAGTAGCACTATACTCAAAAGAGAATCCGTTTTCTGTAAGTGCGTTTCTGTATTTCATCCACACATCGCCACTGCTGCCTTTGTGTGCCTCATCAATAAGCACAAGATTATGGTCCTCGAAACTGCCTACGGCAACGGTCTTGTCACCATTGTCGTCTCCAAGTTTTGTAATCTCTATGATCTGTACGTTTTGCTTAGAGAACCAGGCGTTAGGGTCGTCCTTTGAGAAAATCTCAACGCCAATATGGCTTCGCTGTAACTCCTCGAGATGCTGCCGACTCAGTTCCTCATTGGGAGTAAGCAGGATGATATTGTTTATCTCGTTCTTCTTCCCATACTTTTCAGCATAATATAGGAACTGCTTGATGTGAACATGCATCTCCAAAGTCTTGCCCGAACCGGTCGCTTGCCAAAAGGCGAGTTTGTTCAAAGAATCCTCTGTAAAATCGGGCACACCTTCCCAGACTCCAACCCGTTGGTTGAAGTCGGTATGAAGGAAGTGGTTCAAATCGGCAGCAAAGGCTTTCTTGTCACGGAAGTAACGGTCAAGATAGACTTCTGTAAACAGTAACGTCAGATACTGATAATATTTCCAACGGATGGGCTCATGACGATACTCATTAATTTCCTTGGTGAATTTCATGATGTGTTGATCATATTCCAACACTTCCTTAGCCTTGGCATCGTCATGGAGGAATAGCTTGTCATGTAGTGCCGTATAGAACAGCGACACACCATTCTCATCTACACCCTCTAATGCAGGGTCTTTAAGCCCGTCACTGAGAGCCTTTAAGTCATTGCAGCCAAAATAGCGGAGCACATAGTGAAAGAGGACAAGCGCATTCTGCAACTTGTCGTTCTTCTTTGCCGTTTTCTTTGTCTTAGCCATGTGTCAGTCCTCCTCAAACATACGAGCCTTGAACTCATCTTCTGTCAGCACTACTTTCCAATGGTCTTCGTCACGCCGCACATTGGGCAACGTGTTGTCGCCATTTACATAGATAAGGTCATACTCCATGTCGAGCGTATTGAAGTCCTGCTTGCGGAAGAATTCATTCAGCGCATCATTATCTGTTTTTTCGCAGTCTCTCCAGATGACGAGCGTGTTCTCGTTACCGATGTGTGTCTTGCCTTCCACCACGCAGATGTCACCACCGTGATGCCAACTCTCTGTCTCTACATTCAAGCCAATGAGATAGTTGAAGGTCTCCACCATATCTACGGGCGTATCAACAAGTTCGTTGTCCTTCGTGGTCTTTATCCTCACATCAAACGGATGCTTGAACATTTTTAGGTTCAGCAAACTACCACGTGTATCCGTGTCGAGCATGTAGCCAAGCATATAGCTTTCCTGGAACTCGTCATCATTAGATGGCATACTCGGCTTCGGGATAAGATTGTTCAGCGTGTCCTCGTATTGCTCCAAGCGGATGTATTTGAAACACTGAGATATGCCTTGGCGAGACACAGGTTTGCCATCTTTCCAATCATTGGAATAGATCACTTTCTCCATACGAGGCTTTGTCACCGAATTAAAGTATTCAGCCATATCGCACAGAATGTATTTACGTTGACCACAATCTTCGCGATTCATGTTTATAACAGCATGACCAGTCGTTGCGCTTCCAGCAAAATAATCAAGCACCACTGATTTATCTCCTATCCCTGTAACACGCAGACAATCCTCAACCGCATGTATCGATTTCGGATAAGAAAAAGCTTCTTGCTTTCCAAACAGACGCTTTAGTAAATCTGTACCATGTTCTGTGGCAGAATACTTAGAATCAATCCAAGATGTTGTAGGCTGAACTCCTTCATTTGGTCGGCGACGTCTATAAATGTCATATCTATTGAATTTGTCGTTCCATATAGCTTTCAATTCCGATTGTTCTTTATATGCCCTTTCAATGCCATAGTACCAGCACCCTTGCTTATTGTCATCTTTCAAAGGATAAACTTCTGCTTCATTTTTTTGGGGAGAGTCCATTACTTTATACTCTCCTTTGACCTCATCAAATAAGAATGTGTTGGTTTTCTGGTCAGTTTCTACGTTTGGCAAACGGACAGTTAAGCTGTCTTTGTTTACGTAAAGGGGGTAATACATTGTCGGACGATTTTCCCTAAACGAATTTGAGCCTGCCTTTCGCAAAGATTCCCAAAAGAAAGGACCATTATTGTCTTTTTCACGATAGCGAGCGGATTGTTCTTCACTATGTGAGAGTCTTGCTATTGGAGTATCATTATTTTTTTTAGAAAACAATGCATATTCGTGTGAAATAGCGAAGCCATTGGGAATTGGACGTCCAGACGGCTTTATACGAATTGTAACAGTTCCCGGAGTATCGCCAAAAATGTTTGTTAACAACAATGAAAGCACATTTTGCTCGACATCATCTATCGTTGTACACTGAATTCCATCATTGCAGAGAAGTTTGCGTCCTAAAAGCAGACGACTGTACATTAGGGACAGCCACGTAGAGTTCTTGTAATTATTTTTATACAGAATCTCGCTTGCACTAGTATTATATGGGGGGTCTGCATAAATAGCGCCAATTCCACTTGCAAATCTAGACTGAAATAGATTTAACGCTTGGAAGTTCTCGGAGTTAACCAACAATCCATTGCACTGCCCGTCAATATTCTCCATCGTTGCCAACAGTTTATGCTTGAATTCCAAAGAGAAGAACTTTGTGTCAAGCACAAGGAAAGGATTCTGCTTTAAGAATTCTACAGTCAAGGGCTCGGAGTATGCCTTTGTCGTCAAATCACCTTTGATCTCGTCAATGGCAAACAGGCGCACCCATTCCTTGCGCTGCTCGTCATTGGCGATAATCTCTGGGTACATATCCTCCGGGATGCGATCAAGCGTGATGCAATAGTCGCAGCCTACAACGAATTTCTTTTTCAGCCACAACTTCTTTTGGAAGTCCTCAAGTTGGGCAAGGAAAGTGATAATCTTGTTGCCGACCTGCTCAATGGCCCTTACGATAGCCAGGGTGGATTTCATCTTGGCTGATGTTAAGTCGTCAATAACCAAGACTTCGTTCTTGATGTAGAAGTCCAGTTCACGGCGCAAGAATCCACCAAGATCTTTGTGAATGAAGTAGTCAAAACTATTTTTGGCGGTATAGTCGTTCAAATGCTTTTGAAGCCAAGTGATGTCCATGATAGAGCGGTCGGCTTTCACGGCATTCATCAGTAATTCCCGCCAATCCATGTAACGTTCATCACTCTCAATCAGCGGCTTTAAGACACTATACGCTTTTGCCATCAGGTCTTTCTGCTTTGTTGCCTTAGGCATCAGTTCGTAGGTGAAGTAAATCTCCAAATCTCCATTAACTACAGTCAATGGTTCCTCGTCGTTACCCCCCCCCGTATAAAGAGCGAAACGACGTTCCATGCCATTTTGGTTCTTGTTGTTGTTCTGCTCGGTGGAAGCATCTTTCAACACGAAGTGAACCTTATTTCGGCTCTTAGGCAAGATGAAAGTGTAGTTCTTGAAATACTCCGACGTCTTGATGTAGTATTGGTCCTGGTTAGCCCATACAAGCTTTACTTCCTCACCATTGTAAGGAAGCATGTAGGACGAATCGCCGTTGCTCTTATAACGACGCTGAGAGATAAAGTCGCCGTCTTTATAGTAACGCGAGAAGAACTGTGTAAGGCGAGAGAATACCACACTCTGCAAATCATCAAGATTGGCTGATGACGCTAACTTTGCACGGAGTTCTTGTACCTTTTTGCTTTCGTCAGGATTGAATCCATTGTCAATACATGCTGCAATGGCTTTGTTCAGTTCTTCTTTAATGTCATCGCTGTCAGTCTGTAGGTTCTGCTTGAGCACAGTCTGAACCTGTGGAAGGAGCTTATTCGTAAGGAAGTCGTTGATTTCCTTACGCTTGTAGTTCATGATGCGATAGATGCCGAAGTCCAGTTCGGCATGATCCATCATGAAGATTTCCTGCAGCTTACTGACAAAGCTGTTGTATTGTGTTCTGTCCATATCAATTATGGTTTATCATTTTATCGTAAAATGAATGAGGAATAGGTCCTCGGTTGTTATTTTCTGTGCCATGAAAGTCTTGAGCTTGTTTATCATCTCAGAGCGTTGCTTGTCTATCTCTTCTTCCATGTCATCTTGGTCGGCACGTTTCCGGCGTAAGTCTTTCGATACCTTCTTTAAGTTTTCCTCCAATTGCAGTTTCTCCTGCATGGAGTCAGCCTTGGCAAGAAGCCGCTGCGTCTCACGCTTTCGTTGCTTTAAAAGCTTTATCTCTTTTTCTATGGCTACTTCCTTGTCATCCGCCCAAGCCTCGATATGCTGGATTTCTTCCTGCATCATCTTCTCATTCCGTTCTCCGATGTGCTGTGAAAGGGCATCCCTGCGGATTTTCATGAATGAGTGCTCATCGTCTATTACCTTCACGGGGACTGTGATGTCCTTTGCTACGCTGGCAGAAACACCCAGCAGCTTTTCGGCAAGTTCATGGCTAAGTTCTTTACCATCATCATCCGTTGCGGTAAGCAGGATATTGTCCTCGCTCTGTCCTTCGTTAGAATAAGTGACAGCCTGACAATAGAGCCAACCTGATGTACAGGGGGACTGTTCTATCTGAGAGATTTTGTAGGGATGATGCTCGTAGTCAAAGATCAGCTCGTGGGCCGGTATCTGTCGTTGCTTATCTTCGGCGATAATGGACTGCGCAAGCGAGGAGCCTATACGGAAACGCATGTGCCCGGTGTCTCCATTGGTTACCTGATAGATACCCGTTGTGGCATCCGTATCTTTGAAGGGATTCTTCAGCAGCCGGAATATCAACTTATCGTTATCTATCGGCTGTATAACAGACTTGTCATAGTTGACAGCAAGGTAATAGAGCCATTGATGGATCTTTGTAATGTTGCCTTGGTCTTTATCTTTGCGCATATTGAGCTTGCTGATAACATCCTCGTCAAAGTTCTCAAGCAGTTGTTCACGAGTTGTCTTCATCGTAGAGCGTATCTGCTCGTCCATCTCTTGCTGTACACGATCGAAGGCTGCATTGATTTCCTCGGGAGTACGGCAATGTTGGTAGATGTCAAGCATGCGCTTCTCAAAGTCAACACCGCTCTCCACAGAGCCAAGAACCTCGTCGCTGGAGCCGAAGATGCCATCGAAAAGATGGAACTTCTCATACAGCAATTGGTACACTCGCACATCGGCTTCGTTCTTTACATTGATGAAGTTGCACACTACCATATCGTTCTTCTGGCCATAACGATGGCAGCGTCCGATGCGCTGCTCCACACGTTGAGGATTCCACGGCAGGTCGAAGTTGATGATGAGAGAGCAGAACTGAAGGTTGATACCCTCAGAAGCAGCCTCGGTCGCTATCATGATGTCCGCAGTATTACGGAAATAGTCCACGAGAGCCTGACGTTTGTTGGACGATTTGGATGCCGTTATAACATCTTTTCCTTCATTGACTTTCAGCCAATCGGCATATATCTGCTTTGACTTGGCATCGTTGTTGGAGCCGTTGAAGAGAACTATCTTACCTTTGTATCCATTGTCTTCGAGCAGTTGAAACAGGTATTCCTGCGTGCGTCTGCTCTCAGTGAAAATGAGGGCCTTACGGTTGGCCCCTAACTCTTTCATCTTCTCAAAGCCTATCTGCAAGGCTTGAAGCAGGCATTCTCCTTTATTGTTCTGCTTGATACTGACTGCAAGATCGTAGATACTTTGCAGTTCCTCTATCTCTTTTTTGATGCATTCTACCTGCTCAGGAGTAAGGAGGGTGGCTTGCTCTTCGTTGTTAGTATCGTCATCGTCCTCATCCCATTCATCCTCATCGTCGCCTATGATATCAGAGAAATCCGCTGCCATGCCTTCGTCCTCGTCAAGTTCCAAACGACCTGATGTTACTTGATTGTCAATCATCTTCTGCAGGCGGCTGATGATGGCCTTGACACTTCCGGCAACAGCAAACGAGGACGATGCCATGAGCTTCCGGATGAGCAGCAACAGCAAGGTTCGCTGACTGGACGGTAAGCCGTAGGTGTCTTCACGCATCAGATAGGCACTTAGACGGTTGTAGAGCTCTATCTCCTTGTCCGAAGGAGAATACTCTTGCGACATAGGGATGCGGGATGTGTATTTCACATATTCCGTAACCTGCTTGCGGAGTGTACGGTGGATAAGATTGTGGATGCGTCCCTTTAAATCTGAGAAGCTATGCTTGTCAGCCAAAGAACTGTAGCCATATTGTGCATTGAAACTGCGCAAGTCACCGAAGTATTTGTCATCGATGACAGACACGAGTCCATAGAGCTCCTGTATATTGTTCTGCAAAGGTGTGGCGGTAAGCAACAACTTCTTGAACTCACGGAAGGCATCGGCGATGCGACGTGCCTGTGAGTTGGTGTTACGGTAGACATTGCGTAGCTTGTGCGCCTCGTCGATGACGACAAGATTCCAGTTGATTGCCTTGAGCTCCTCGGCATGACGTGCAGCATATTGAAACGAACAGATAAAAAGACAATGCTTGCGCATAAGAATGTCAGGAGCAAGAGTGGACTTGCGCTCCAGTATCTCTGACTGCAAATAGAACTTGTCTTCCATCTCCATCATCCACTGACGACGAAGTGTCGCCGGTACGATGATGAGGATATGCCGTTTCATCTCAGCCCATGTCTGGCTGATAACGATGCCTGCCTCAATCGTCTTTCCAAGGCCCACCTCATCAGCAAGGATAACACCCTTGCTGAAAGGAGATCGGAGAGCGAAAAGAGCAGCTTCAACCTGATGCGGATTTAAGTCAACCTTCGCCTCAGACAGCACCCCAGCAAGGCGCATGTCATCGTCGCCAGACTTCTTGCATGTGAGAAGCCAGGCAAAGTATTTCTGTTGTTCGGGTGACAGGTTGGTCATTGTTATTGCCTTAAGACGTTCATTTTAGGTTGCTATTGCATACTATAAGCACCGTTATAATGGCAAAGTTACAAAAAAATATTCTATATGCTTGCAGAGGAAGTTGATTATTTTGTGATAATGGTGTTATTCTGTTCCTATTAAACCTTTTGAATTTATAAACTAAACATGGAATAAACATTTGAATAGTTGCTTTCAGTCATCCGCTGATTTCTGATAGGCCAGTCGTTCGTCTCCATTCTGCAAATGAATGATGCCGCAATAAGTGAAGCCGTACTTTGTTAGACAATGTTGCATGATGGTATTATCCCTATGCGTGTCGATACGGATGTTGTGCACCTTTAAGAAGCACCAGTCAAGCAGGTCTTTCATGACACCGTGATATTGCGGCAGGCTTGCCACCCGATGGATAACGTGATAAGGCCCCTTGTTCAGCCATGATCCTTCATAGATAACTGCGTAAGTCGGCTCTGGTCCATTGATAAACGCCCATGTGGCTATGGGCTTGTCGTCCTCGAAGAGAAGATAGCTGTCGCCGTTGGCGATGTCCTCCTCTATCTGCTTTCTCGACGGATGATTGGCATCCCACTGATGCGTGTTGCCGGAAGCTATCATGGTGTTCCGGCCACAGTCAATGAGGCGCAGAACAGTTTTGACATCACACGTCTTTGCTTTTCTAATGCTCCGAATTTTTGTCATAGACTTGAATATTAATAGTTGGTTGGGCCATTAGATACGTAGTAAGGCCTCAGCCTAAGACACAAAATTACATCTTTTTATTGGACTTTCGGAAAAATGGTCGTACTTTTGTTGATCTAATCAAATATGAAGGTATACCAAGCACTATGATAAATTACAATAACATTGTTTTTGACCTGGGCAACGTCCTTGTACGTCTTGACATGGAAGGCTATCTCAATACTCTTGCCGGGTTGGGGCTTACAGAATATCTTGATGCAAAGCTCCATCCAGAGAGCCGTCAACTCATGCACAAGCTTGGACTTGGGCTCATCAGCACCAGCGAATTCTGCAATGAAGTCAGAAGCATGTCAGGGTTGAACATTACCGATAAGCAGATTGTGGATGCTACCAACAAGATGCTTGGCGAGATTCCTGACGTGAAGAAAGAAGCGCTGTTGAAACTGAAGAGTCAAGGCAAGCGACTGTTCCTCCTCAGCAACACTATTGACATGCACTGGGACTATTGCGTGAAAGAACTGTTCCCATACAAAGGCTATCAAGTTGACGACTTCTTTGAGAACATCTTCCTCTCACAACGCATGCACCTCGACAAGCCCCACCCTATGATTTTTCAAGAAGTCGTCAGGCAGACAGGTATCGCCGCCAATGACACACTGTTCATTGACGATTTAGAAGCCAACTGCCAGGCTGCCCACCAATCTGTCGGATGGCATGTCTATCAGAACAAGCACTTCGACGACTGGTTGCAGCTACTCGCATGATGTCATGCAGATACACCTCATTCGCATAAAAGAACTAAAACAATAATTGTTGCCATGAGAAGCATTGTACGGATGGGGACGACACAGAATCTTGATGATCGAAACATCAAACGATATCTTGTGACGGTCGTCGCACGATCTTGTGACGACCGTCGCACGATCTTACGACGACCGTCACACGATTTTACGACGACCATCACACGATGTAATGCCAGCTTTAGAAATGTTTCGTTCAGATCATAAGATATTCAAAAAAAAATATAGTAACTTTGCCACTGACCGTCACATTTTACTACCATCTCCTTCGTATTCCTTATAAACGAGTTTTGCCCTTTCTTCACGATTACTGCTGTCTACTGCATAAGGCTCATACCATATGTCTATGCTGTCGGGGAGTTGCAGCCTTAATTGTTTAACATATTCAAATCCTTCTTCCTCCCATTTGTCATGGTCAAAATCATTATTGTTGGAACAGTTTTTACTATCTATGTAAGAAACAAATAAGCTGTACCACTGCTCAAACCCGTGAATATCTGCTACGATTTTTCCAGTATCATTGAAGTCTACGACGACTTTGCCTGCTTTGAAGAAATTACCACAGTGGTTCTTTTCATCCTTGTACACATAGTTGGGATGTGGACTTATCGTTATGATATGCCTGATAATGACCTGTCTGATTTCGACTTCCTCATTATCAATCCATTCACACTTAATGATTCTTTCTATAAGCGGTGATTTTAATTTGTTATAGAACGTCATGTTATCCAAGTCATTCCACGGCCCTTCACCATCTTCACATTTGAATTCAAAGCGTGCCATCCTAAGCAGACCTTCATAAATAGCTTGAATGACTTGAAAACGATAGCAGATGCCAAGAAGAACAATGCCATTACAGAATTCGTTGGCGGTAATTTCCACCACCTCTTTCTCCTTACGACATGGCACATCTTCATCAGAACTGTTAGGGAAGGAGATGGTTGTAGGTGAGTCCTCGAAGTACAACCTTATCGTCTTGCCCATCTCCAGGTCCTTGCGAAGTTGCGTGAGATCTGTTGTCCAGTCAGAAATATAACTCGTCAATGAAACATCTCCTAAGGTCAAAGTATATGTGAGGTCCAAATCATCATAAGCGCAATAGAAAGTTAGCTTTTGCACATTCATAGCTACAGTGTCTAACCTTTGATAATTGTTCTTACTGATGAAGAAAGCCAGTTCGAGCTCCTTCATGAAAATTTTCATCGTGTCAGTACAAACGTGGCCTTGATAGATAGTCTCGCAATTTCGTGAAAGCGCATCGTAGAGGAGCGTGAAGGTCTTACGTATTGCCCCATGCATTACCTCCTTCGGAAACAAGAGATAGGCCGCACGTTTGTCAAAATAGTCAGTCAATATCCATCTGTACTCATCTACGACATCATAATAGTAGACTGTATTGCCGTTCCAAGCTTCTCCATCCTTGCAACTTGCCGTCAGCTCGCCACTTTTATGTAACAGCATTTTTATCAACTGCCTGGGATATAGGACATACTTCTTTCCTTTGCACAGCAGCCAAATACCATACTTTCCTTTATCTTCATAATCGCCAAAAACGATATGCGCTACTTCTGACTGCGCGGATAATTGCTTGTTATCCATATTTCAGTATTGTGATAAATGGAAGAAGTCTTCCGGCATGTATTCTCCAAGGGGGGGCTCCTCAGAGAGATAGACATTTGCAGGAAGTTTCATTTTTACTGTATACTAAACGTTGCTACAGGAATCTCCGATGCAGAAGTCAAGGACATGTAGAAGATGCCGTATTCACCGGGCTTGGCTTCTGAGGCGGGGACATTGATGACGTAAGAGTAATCGCCATAGCGGTGGCCGGTAAAGTTGGCATAACCTATCTTCTCTGCTTCTGTTGTACCGAAGAGTGAAGGAGTGATGGTCTGCCAGCGTATCTGACGGCTCTTTTTCTTCCCTTTGAAGCGGACGATACGGAACAGATCACGAGGGTCGATGTTGTTGGTGCCGTTGTTGACAACGATGCTGATGCCCTTGCTGCCGCAAGATGTCACATAAGGAGAATGAGCACCTTCGAACACGATGTCCTGTCCCTCGGCAAAGGCCAGGCCGGAGATGGAACTCGCAGCATCGCTGACATTGGCGGCCGTACCCATAACCCGGACACCATCCACTACCCCACTTACAGAGCTAGATGCGATTGCACCAATGGCACCTGCTGCTCCTACGACGTCAGCCGCATGCCCGGCAATCTTGCCAATACGCGAGACAAGGCTGGTATGCTTGACCAGCGTGCCGTTCTCCTTGGGCAGTTCCTTATAGGTAGAATCACTGGTCAGCACATAGTAGCTGTTGGCGAACTCTGGCTCAGGAACGGTGATGGTCTGAGCGAATGAGAATGTTGACACGGCCATCATAATGGCAGTAAGAAGAATGTTTTTCTTTTTCATATCTGAAATGTTTATGCGTTATACTTTTCTTTCCCAAACTGAAATTTCAAAGATGTATACTCTAATGCGTTGCTTTCTTCATAAGGACTGACTTTATTACCTTTACAATACTTCATATAGTCGGCATTGATGTCAGCCTCAGAATGTAACAGAAACTGCACTATAGTAATCTTTTCATCCTCAAGAAGTGGCAACAAGGAAGTGAAACCATGATAGCCATTTCCAAGAAGTATTATCTTCAGTTCATTCATACCATTTTCCTTTTGGTTTACGCATGCAAAGGTATGAAAAAGAGAAATCCACATCAGGCATTTTCTCATTCAAACATTTGAATCAAAAACCATGATGTGGACATATTGTATTGAAAATCAGAGAAGTTAGTCCAACTTCTTTATTTGTATTCTCACGGGGTAGCTTTTGGCTATCTTTGGAATATCCTCACATTCCCAAGTTACGCGATTTCTTGGAAACTGGATTTTCTTCTCCATTCCGTAAGCTCCATTAATGATATAGGAACCAATTGATTTCTCATTGACTACGCTTGCAAAGGATATTTTTATCTCATGAATTCGATCTACTGAACTGGAATAGAGATTTACCAGCCGTTTCTTGTCGTCATCTGACAAGGGCTTGCCCTTAATGCAACGGTATATAGCCTTATATTCAGGCAAATAATCGTTAAGTTCCTTGGTACGTATTCCTTCTTCGTGTCGCAGGTAAAGAAAGTAAAAGGCCTTTGCGAGGGGCTTATTGGCAAGCAATTCCTTGTTCCCATAGTTCTTGAGGAGTATCCTATGGTCTTTGTCAATAACCATGGAATCATTCGGCTGGAGCTCTATTCGGATAGCGTCCCAAAGTTCTGCAATGGAAAGAAAGTCATCTTGAAACGACTGCAATTCGTTAACCAGTTTTTTCCAACGCATTTTCTTTAACTTGTCGAATTGGGTTGGAGAAACCATAAACTTGAAGTCTCCTGCGAACAGGTCATAGCCATCCTCCAAGAATGGCGGTTCTAAGTATTCGGCAATCTCCTTGAACCGTTTGTCGAGTCCAACCTCTCTGCCAATTGCAATCGATTTTAAGGTGAGGTCTTCGTTTGACTTATTGATGTTTTCGTAATCATCAGACCAGTAAACGAGACATGGGGCCACGACCTCAGTCTCATCGCCTCCGGTATAAGTAAGGAGCTGACTACTGGCTAACTCATGATGCGTGTAAACTGGCATATAACGGAATATAAAGCCGTTACGTGCGAAAAGACTTAATAATTTGGTATAGTGTGAGATGATATAATCATTAACCTTCTCATTATACCCACTTTCTACAAAGAAAATCTCGCGGGACTTCAATGGAAGCCCGGAATAGAATAGTCTTACTTTTGATGTTGAAAATCCTTCATCTTCCATTTTAATTCGTATTATGTTAATGATTTGTAAAGATATCTGTTTTGCCAAATGTTACTTGTTTTAGGTACTTAGGTGCTATATACTTTGTCAGCCACATACCATTATTCGATAAGAAGAACTTAATGCCATCTGCCGCCATCGCCTTACAGTCAATGCCAAGTACGTAAGGAGTCCCATGCCGTGAGCCGACCTTCCGAGCTATCTCAACCGTTGGGGAAAGGTGGACATAGAGTCTTGACTCACTCTTGATACCGTCCCTGTAGATAGATTCCAAGAAGCGTGTGGCTGTACCATGGTAGAGAATGTCGGGCGGTGTACATTCTTTGAGCTCCACATCGACATGAATCGAGTGTCCTTGACGGGCACGTATCTTCGTATGCTGAGCGTTGAACTCATAACGTTGCTTATCGTTAGTAGCAACTATCTCCTCTAACTCGGCTTTGCTATAACCATGATTATGCACCAAATCACGAACCTCACGCCAGCCATGCTCATCAAAAGCATAGTCGGTATCATGCCGGAGCAGAAAGGCTAAATGCTTGCTCTTGCGTATAAGGTCTTTTCTTTCTGTCATAGATAATGGTTTTGTCTTATTGTTTTTCGATCCGCTGTATTGTGTTAGCTTTAGTAGCACAAAAGTACATAAATTATTTGATTATCGAAAAAATAAACGTACTTTTGTAGTTGTAATATCGAAATCAAATCATGGACAAGACAACGTTCAAACAAGAAATAAGTGGAGTGAAGATGCCAACACATGAAATATCTGTCCCCATTGACTACTCTCAAGACTTAGGAGACAATCTTGACATGTTGATGAACAGGCTTCTTGATAAGTATCCACAACTCTCTGACTAAGACATCGGCTATGAAGAAGGAAAGTAAACACGGATGGTACTGCAAGATTTGTGGAGAGTTCAAGGCAAACGAAAAGTTCAGTGGCAAAGGCCGAAGCCAGCATACCTGCAAGGACTGCCAGCGCCAGATACAAGAAGAGAAGCTGACAAAGAAGCAGGTGCAGAAGATGGAGAAGGCCCAGACTTACGAGCAGGTCATTCCACAAATAGAGTCTTTGATTAAGGACGTAGACAATCATGTCGGAGCGCTGGCCAATGTGTCGGCACTCCTACACTCGTCATTTCTTCATTATTTTTGGTGTGGGTTCTATGTCGTCAAAGGGAATGCGCTTGAACTGGGGCCGTTCCAAGGAGATGTCGCTTGCTACATCATCAAGAAGGGACGTGGCGTATGCGGCAAGGCATGGGAGGATAAGCAGACCGTCGTTGTTCCGAATGTACTCCAGTTTCCCGGACATATTGCCTGCTCGTCAAAGTCTCGCTCAGAGATAGTAGTACCTGTCTTCAAGGACGACGAAGTGATTGCCGTCATTGACGTTGACAGCAAGGGATATAGTGCTTTCGATGACATAGACAAAGATGGGCTGGAGAAGATAGCGAGGCTCATCAGTCCACTGTTCGAGTAATATCATGACATAAAAGAAAGTTACTTCCATTCCACGGGGTGATCGCGGAAGTTGAATGTTATATCACTATTAAAGTATTTGGCAATAGCGTCGAGGCTCTGGTGGATAAGCATGATGCCGATGACAGAGCAGAGAGTGTAGAGACAGCGGTTCAACGGGAAGCCGGAGAAATATATCAACGTTGTTAAAGGATTGGTTTACTTTGCTATTTCACAGAATTGTAGTAACTTTGTAACATTAAACTCTTTCTATTATGAAATTACTTCGTGACCGTATCCTCAAGGACGGAAAGTGCTACCCCGGCGGAATACTGAAGGTAGACAAATTCATCAACCATCAGATGGACCCCAACCTGATGAAGGCAGTGGCGGTGGAACTGATACGCAGCTTTGCCTCTTCAGATGTCAACAAGATTCTTACCATTGAAGCCAGTGGCATAGCCCCTGCCATCATGATGGGATTCCTGCTCGACTTGCCTGTGGTGTTCGCCAAGAAGAAAAAGCCATCAACGATGGACAACATGCTCTCCACGCGAGTATTCTCTTTTACTAAACAGCGGGAGTACCACGTAGTCATCTCAAAAGACTACCTCACACCTGACGACAAGGTCATCTTCGTCGACGACTTCCTGGCCTACGGCAATGCGGCCAAGGGTATCATCGACCTCTGCAACCAGGCCGGAGCCGAGCTTGTCGGCATGGGATTTATCATCGAGAAGGCTTTCCAGCACGGACGCGAAGTCATCGAGGCTGCCGGTATACGGTGTGAGAGTCTTGCCATCGTCGACTCCCTTGACAACTGTGAGATCAAGCTGAGGGAGGACTAAGACAATGCAACAGCAATCGGACTTGATATACGGACTGAATGACCGTCCGCCTCTCCGGAGTACCCTCTTTGCAGCCCTCCAGCACCTGCTGGCAATCTTCGTTGCCATCATCACGCCTCCGCTTATCATCAGCTCTGCCTTGAAGTTTGACCTTCAGACCACGGGGTTCCTTGTCTCCATGTCGCTCTTCGTCTCTGGCGTCGCCACATTCATACAATGCCACCGCATAGGACCATTGGGGGCCGGACTTCTCTGCATTCAGGGAACGTCATTCTCCTTCATCACTCCAATTATTGGCGCTGGGATGCTCGGCATGGTCAATGGGCGCATTGATGCGCCTACGGCTCTGAGCTACATCTTCGGCGCGACAATGGTGGCATCCGTTGTCGAGATGGCCGTAAGCCGTCTGTTGCCCTATGCACGCAAGATCATCACCCCACTTGTGTCAGGCATTGTCGTGACGCTCATCGGACTGTGCCTTATCAAGGCCGGCATCAACAGTTGTGGAGGTGGACAAGCTGCCATAGACAACGGCACGTTTGGCTCACTGCGATACTTAGGGCTGGCGGTGCTGGTCCTGGTGACCATCATCTTTTTCAACCGGTCGCAAAATCAATATCTGCGTATGGGATCTATAGTCATCGGACTGATCGTGGGCTGTGTGGTAGCCTGGGCAATGGACATGATTGACTTCACGCAACTGCATGGCGCTGGTGCGGTTAACATACCCATTCCTTTCAAGTACGGTCTGCATTTCGATGTGGGAAGCATTATAGCCCTCGGCATCATCTATCTGGTCACAGCCGTAGAGGCCTTCGGAGACATCACGGCCAATTCCCTTATTTCCGGACAGCCTGTTGAAGGTCCCGTATTCATGAAACGGGCCCAGGGCGGTATCCTCGCCGATGGTTTTAACTCCATGCTGGCGGCTGTATTCAATAGCTTTCCGAACTCAATCTTCGCACAAAACAATGGTATGATACAGCTCACGGGAGTGGCGAGCCGATATGTAGGATACTTCATAGCAGGTGCGTTATTTCTCCTTGGGCTTTTTCCCGTTGTCGGGCAGTTATTTTCTCTCATCCCTGACTGCGTTCTCGGGGGCGCCACACTTCTCATGTTCGGAACCGTGGCGGCTTCGGGTATACGTATCATAGCAGCTACGGAAATCAACCGTAAGGCGGTGCTAGTGATGGCCATCAGTTTTGCAATGGGGATGAGTGTGGAACTGGTCCCGGGAATTCTCGACAAGATGCCAAGACTCATCCACTCCATCTTTTCGTCCGGTATCTCAACGGGTGGAATAACAGCAATCATTGCAAACGCCCTGATAAAAGTAAAGGAGAAATAAACTTCTATTATCTGGACATTACTGTAGTCGCTGTAGAAGATCGGAACTAAATCCGTCAGCGTTGAGAATGTCACGGTAGTTGATGTCTATATAGCTCACGCGCGCGCTGATTTGGTCCTCTGTGATTTCCAAGCGTAGCTTCTTCTCTTCGGGAAACGTGAGCTTTTTGAGGACGATGACGTTGCGATAGGACTTGATGAAGTAATCGGCATGGTTGACCATGTACACCTGTGTTAGCTCGATGGTCTGCGAGTTCGTGGCCTTCAGCTCTTTCTTGTCCGTTAGCTTGACACGTATCTCGGCGATATCGTATTTGATATTACTTTTGTTCTCCAAGGAGAAGTCAATGAAGAAGTAGTCACCGACAGTATAGATGTTGTTAACCTGTGAACACAGCTTCAAGAACTTCGACCAAACACCTTCATACAATTATTTATCCCCTCTTACATTCAATGCTTCTTCCAAGAACTCACAAGCATCGGACACACATAGCGGACAAGGGCGAAGCACAACATGGGTATCAACACCTTTCAACTGTCGGCATTGAGTGGCATGGTTGCGGTCTTTGAACTTCTGCATAATCTCCCGCATCTGCTTCATGGTTGTACTCTTGTCTTTGTTGACCAGTCCTAACACCATATCTGCGCCAATCAGCGCGCCGCAAGTACCATCCATATTCGTCATTCCGGCGGCAAATCCATCGGTCATACTCATGGCTGTGGCCTCGTCCAACCCTGTCAGATCACCATAAGTTGTCAATACTGCCTGCGCGCAATTATACTTAAAACTTGCTTTCTTCTCGGCTGCTATTTTTTTTCTTGATTCCATGTCTGTCAATCTTTAATAAATTTGTCAATTAGGTCTTCTCTCACTATCTGTGGTTTGGCCTTTCCTTTCAACACCATCACTTTCTTACCATTGCGGTAGATGTGGAGCTGACGGGAGCGCACGACGGCAGTCAGCTCATGGTCGTCGTTAATCTTCTGCCAGATATGATGATAGACTCCATCTTTGTCCATCAGCTTATGCCGCAAGTGCGAGCACATATTGGTCGTGTCTATATCAATCGAGTTCATTCTTCAAATTCTGTTATCACCACTTTCATCAACGGGTGCATTCCTTCTCTTTACGCTTTCTTCCTGTTTTTTCCGCGCTTCCTCAATGGCTTTCTCATAGCCGGTGAGTGCTGCGAAAGGAGAGAACTGAGCCGCACGGTTATACATGCTCATCTTCGGATGCTTTGCCGAAACGTGATGCGGCAGGTTGATAATGTCATCGTAGTTGTCTGTCATGCCTTATGTCCTCCAATCTGATTATTTCTGTCTTTTTGTGTTGCCCCCTCAGCATAGTTCAACCCACGGAGCAGGGCGTTCTTGCCAAACTCTTTTTTGATTTTCAAGGCGGCCTCTTGCAAGCGTCGCTCTCTGGCGGCAGCCTCACTCTTCTGTTTTTGCTTTTCCGCCTCTGCCTCATAATCCGTGAAGAGGTCGAGCTGCACGGGGGTATTCTGCTGTTGCCGTTTGGCCTCAGCCTCGGGAATGACGTGATTGACGGTGATGTTGAGCCGACGGACCAACAGGATAGGGTTGACGATGCGGTCGTAGAGCTCGCTGACGGCATCGATGATTTGCTTGGACGAAGACGTGGGGTGTCCCAACGAAATCGTGCCATGGGCGTGTTTCGGTACACTGCGGCCATACCAGTCGGTTGTCACCTCACCATGATACTGCGCACGGAGGGCTGGATTGGTCAGACTCTCGCGGTCGTAGCCTACCGTGAGGACGATCTGGTCACCCACCAAATGCTTATCCACCAAGTCGAGTGACAGCGCGTCCGCCATCTCACGGACCACCACCCTACCCTTCTCAGCGGTATAAGGGCATTGCAGCACCTGTCCGCTGCCCAGAGAGTTCGTCTCCGGCTTGTAGGCCTTGATGTAATCCATCGTCACCGGCTCCCATCCCCACGCATGGTCGATGATGAGCTCCGCGTTGACACCGAACATCTGATAGAGCAGTTCCTCGTTGTTCACCGACAGCCGCGCCAACTGTCCCATCGTATTGACACCGATGCTGCTGAGCCTTGCGACGATGCCACGGCCAAAGCGCCAGAAGTCGGTCATAGGCTGGTGGTCCCACAGCTGATGCCGGTAGCTCATCTCGTTGAGTTCGGCAATGCGCACGCCGTCCTTGTCAGCCGGGATATGCTTGGCCACGACATCCATCGCCACCTTGCAGAGGTAGAGGTTCGTGCCGATACCTGCCGTGGCGGTGATGCCCGTCGTCCTCAGCACCTGCCGGATCATCGTCATGGCCAGCTCATGCGCCGTCATCTTGTAGGTGTGCAGATAGTCGGTGACATCGGCGAAGATCTCGTCAATGGAATAGACATGAATGTCCTCAGGGGCGATGTATTGCAGATAGATGCCGTAAATCTCACTGCTCACCCTGATGTATTCCGCCATCCGTGGCGTGGCAGCGATGTAATCTGCTTCCCAGTCGGGGTGAGCGGCGAGCTCCGTAGCCAAATATGTCTTCCCCGTGAACGGCTTGAAGCCGATGGACTTGCGCCGCTCGTAGTTCACCTCCCGCATCTTCTGCACCACCTCGAAGAGCCGGGCCCGGCCGCCCAGCCCATAGCCTTTCATCGAGGGCGACACAGCTAAGCAGATGGTCTTCTCCGTCCGACTCACATCAGCCACGACAAGGTTGGTCGTCAGCGGGTCGAGCCCCCTGGCGGCACACTCCACCGAACTGTAGAAGCTCTTCAGATCAATGGCGATGTAGGTTCTGTTCTTGTCGGTCAATGGTGAAAGCAAACTATGTTATACATATTGAACAGCAAAAATACAAAATAAAATCTGTTTGGCAGAAATTTTCGTGCGTTTTCTTTCTTGAATGAAATTACAGGCATTTGTTTATGCCCCATCGTACAATCAAAAAATCGTTCTCAGGCTTGGGCGAAATGTCTCTACCATGAATTGACTATGTCATATTCTTTGTTTTCCGTGAATTTCATTACCTTTGCAGCAAAAAGATACTTTTACGATAAACCTATTTACTGTCATTCTTATTTTGTTGGTAGTGGACGGATGTCTTATATCTACGTTCTTTCTTCAAGCAAAACTGGAGTGACATGTCGTCTTTTTATAAATAAGATAAAGGACTTAGGAACTGCAATAGAGGATACGATAGAGGACAGTGACGAGTTGGAGTCCCTCCTGCTTAGTCTTTCTTCTGAAGATGACCTGGACAGCCTGTTCCATCCTCTGGAGAATTTTCGGATAACCGAAATGCTTCTCGGACGGGAGAAGGCACGTCTGAAAAGGAATGTCAGTCACTCTTCATGGCTTCGTATCTATGCCATTAAGGTAGAACAGGGCGTTTATATCATTACAGGCGGTGCCATCAAGTTGACATTGAGGATGGATGAGCGCGAGCACACTCGCAGAGAACTGGAGAAAATGGAAAAGGTCCGTCAATATTTATTAGAAGAGAATATTGTTGACGAAGACGGATTCTTGGATTTTGTAAGTACAATTTAATAATAGGAGGACAGAATATGGACGTTAAAAAGAATTTAGAAGCACATGCATCGGTGACACCCTCACATTGGCGAGAGGAAGCAGAAGCAAGACGCGCTAACAAGCCTTGGTTGCGTTTCTCGCAGCAGGTTGCCATAGCAATGCTCGACAGAATGGAGCAGTTGGGGCTCACTCAGAAAAAATTGGCCGAGCTTATGGGCTGCAGTCAGCAGTATATCTCCAAAGTACTCAAGGGCAGAGAGAATCTCTCTATTGAGACCATCTTTAAAATCGAAGATGCCTTACAACTTCATATCCTGCCTAAGATGGTCGAGATGGTCTGAACCACAAGACCTTCTATGAATATGGCTGGGGGTATTCCGGAAAAAACATTCCCGGACCTTCAACAATGGCTATAAATGTTGAAAACCCAAACTTACGTATAAAGAGAAAAGCCATGGTCACCTAAGTATGGTACACCTGGCTTTTCTATAGTAATGTGTCAGAGAGCTTTTAACTGAAATTATAATACTGCAAGGATTCGAACCCATGGTATCAAGAAGGATTCTAACCCCCCGGTACCCAAAAGATTTCGAACTTTTGCTTATTATACTTCGAACTTACGACCTCTCGACAGATTATCATCCTACAATATAGATTACGTTCTGTTCTTTGCTTTCGGTGATTTTCATTACCTTTGCAAGCATAAACATTTATCATTTGAAAAATCTCAGTCATGAAAATATTGGGAAACATCATTTGGCTCATCTTTGGAGGATTCGGCATCGCCGTGGAGTATTTCATTTCCTCGCTGTTGCTGATGATCACCATCATCGGCATACCTTTCGGCATCGCTACTATACGGTTGGGAATACTTGCGTTATGGCCATTCGGCTCGCACATTGTTGACAAACCGCAGGACAGTGGATGTCTCAATATGTTTATGAACATACTGTGGTTCTTGGTTGGCGGCTTCTGGATTGCATTGACTCATTTGGGCTTCGGTCTACTGCTCTGCATCACCGTCGTCGGAATCCCCTGGGGCAAGATGCACTTCCGGCTGATGCGTTTGGCACTGGCACCATTCGGAAAGGAAATCGTCAACAATGAATTCTAAATTTGGAAATATGATATCAGCATCTGCCTTTCGTGGCCTATATCGCCAACCCATGCGTACACTCCTTGTGGTTATTCAGACTGCAATGCTGCTGTTATCATGCCAGGCAGATGCACAACAAAACATAATACGGAACAATATGAAAAAAGAGAATTTGAAGGAAATATATCTGGCCGGTGGCTGCTTCTGGGGCACTGAGCATTACTTCAAGCAGATTGACGGCGTAGTAGATACCGAGGTAGGCTATGCCAACGGCACAACCGAGAATCCGACTTACAAGGAAGTCTGCACCGACAAGACCGGATTTGCTGAGACAGTCCATGTCACTTACAATCCCGACAAGGTATCATTGAAGTTCTTGTTAGAGATGTACTTCAAGGCCATTGACCCTACGAGCATCAACCAGCAGGGCCATGACACAGGTACGCAGTACAGAACGGGTGTCTATTACACCGACAGCACTGACGAGGCAACGATCAGCAGGGTCTTCGACGAAGAACAAAAACACATCCAAGGGAAGATCGCCGTAGAGAACCTGCCATTAAAGAACTTCTACACGGCAGAAGACTACCACCAGGACTATCTTGACAAGAATCCTGACGGCTACTGCCATTTGCCACAAAGCTTGTTTGAGTTCGCCCGCAAAGCCAAGGATACAGAAAAGTAAATACAAGATGAAGAAGAATGTATTACTGACAATGTTGCTCATGGTGGCAACGATGGCCTTCGCGGCCTGCACTGAAAAGAAGGGGACAGCTATGCGGCAGAACACTGCTGCACAAACCGACACATTCAAGACCAAGAGCGGAAAGACAATCATCTTTACCGCCATAAAACATGCCAGCATCCGCATCAACTTTGACGGCAGAGAGATTGAGGTAGATCCAGTCCGTGGTCTGAAGCCGACGACAGATTATAGTCGCTTTCCCAAAGCTGACTTCATCCTGGTAACACATGAGCATTTTGACCACTGCGACACTATAGCCATCCGACAACTGGAAAAGCCGACGACTGTTATCGTGACGAATGCCAACTGTGCCAAGATCATCGGCAAGGGCAAAGTCATGCACAACGGCGATCATATGAAGCTCGCTGATAACATCACTATTGATGCCGTTCCCGCTTACAATATCACACCGGGCAAGGAGAAATATCATCCCAAAGGCCGAGACAACGGTTTCATCTTGACCCTAGATGGCTTCCGCGTCTACATCTCCGGTGACACTGAGGACATACCCGAGATGCGGAATATCAAGAACATCGACGTGGCCTTCCTCTCCACCAACCAGCCGTTCACCATGACACCCGAGCAGACCGCACGTGCTGCAAAAACTATCAAGCCGAAGGTGCTGTTCCCGTATCACTATTCAGATACTGACATCCAGAAGGTTGCCGCTCTGCTCAAAGGCACCGGCATCAAAGTGCTGATAAGAAATTACCAATAACGCTTATGTAAAATTCGATTATGATAGACGAAATATTAGAGAACAACCAGCGCTTCGTTGCCGGCAAAGGTTACGAGAAACATATCACGGACGGAAAGCCATCTGGCAAGACGCTTATCGTCACCTGCATGGACACCCGTCTGAGTGTGATGTTGCCTGAGGCATTGGGCATCAAGAATGGTGAGGTTAAGATGGTCAAGGTGGCGGGCGGTGTCATCCTCGACGACTACGATGCTGTCATGCGCTCCATCATCGTGGGCATCTATGAGTTGGGCATTGAGGAGATCATGCTCATCCACCACACCGACTGCGGTGCGGGCAAGATGACCGGCGAGCACATGGAGCATCTCATTCGAGAAAGGATTGCCACTGATAAGGTGGCTGAAGTGGAACAGCACATCAATCTCCGCCAGTGGCTCGACGGCTTCGGCGACACCGAGAAGAGTGTAAGGACTACGATGCACCGGGTGAAGAATCATCCGCTTGTACCCGACAATATCATTGTCCGTGGCTTCATCATCGACTCCACTACTGGAGAGTTGACAGAGGTGAAAGAGTAGTCATTCAATAAGCACAATATTTAGTCGGATATTGAATATGAAACATTTCCTTTTACTTTTATCAATCTTGGCATTCTGTGTTCAAGCTTCATTTGCCAATGATACATCGCTTGATAGCATGGCTGTTACCATGGTACGTTATGAGCAAAATTGGAATGATACAGAAGGAACACTCTCCCTTAGGAATCAAACGAAACAAACGATTATTAATGTAAGATTCCGTCTTTGTTATTTTGACATGAGTGGTACTCTACTTGACTATAAAGATTACTATAAGACTAACATTGACATAGCTCCGTCAATGACTAGGCGAGTGGATATACCTGCTTTTGAGGCACGTAGAAATTACAGCTATTATAAATCCACCAGCCTCTACGATGACCGCCGTTTTAATATTTCGTTTAAGTTGTTGGGATACAATGAAAGTTATCTTGACCAAAACACCGAAAAGGGGCTAAACGATTCAGTTAAATGGGAGGGTCGGATCTTTGAAGTTGTTGAGCAGATGCCTCATTTTCCAGGAGGTCAGTCGGCCATGACGCGATATATAAACGAGAATTTGAGATATCCGGAAGAGGCTGAGCAGGATGACGTAGTGGGACGCGCTGTGGTCTCTTTTGTCGTGGAGCCTGATGGAACCCTTTCCAACATAAAAATTTTACACTCCTTAGCTCCTGCTTTCGACCGGATGGCCTTGTTGGTGGTTCAGGGCATGCCACGCTGGGTTCCTGGGAAACAAGACGGTAAGCCCGTCCGTGTGAGGTATAACGTCCCGGTTTCTTTCCGATATTAAGACTGCGCATGTAGCGTAGTAGCCTTTAAACTTCCAATGTGTCTCATCTGTCAGTAAAGTGTAAATATTTTAAGCATTGCTGACAGCTATGGCACGATTTGTCATCTTTGGCCTTTGGGCACGCATATTGCACTGAGGGTTAGTGAAGTTCGGAAAAGATTTGCAAGCGAGCGCAAAGGAAGTTTACTTCCAACTTGCCGAGCGAAGCTAATCTCTATTCAAATCGGACGAGGGCAACGAAAGGAGCCTGAGGACGACGGAAGAGCTCCAAAATAGATAAAGAATTAATTGACAATTAGGAGGTATTGACTTATGTTGTATCCAGTATTAAGAGACATGAACAATTGGCTTGACAATGATTTCGACGATATGTTGAACACGAGTTGGATGCCGCGCATGAATGTCACAGCACCTGCTATCAATGTCAAGGAAAATGACAAGGCTTACGAAGTTGAGCTTGCAGCCCCTGGCACCACCAAGGATGACTTCAAGGTGAACCTTGACAAGGACGGTTGCCTGACCATCAAGTTGGAGCACAAGGACGAGAAGAAAGACGAGAACAAGAAGGAGCACTACTTGCGCCGCGAGTTCTCATACAGCAATTACGAGCAGGCTCTGACGCTGCCTGACGACGTGGAGAAAGACAAGATTGAGGCTAAGGTTACTGACGGTGTGCTTCACATCACGCTTCCTCGCACGGCAAAGGCAGAGAAAGAGACAAAGAAGATTGAAGTCGCTTAACCGGCTTCGGCTCTGCTCTGAAACATGGGGACTGCTCTTTTGGGCAGTCCCCTTTTTCGCTTTTATTCTATGTCGAACTAATAAAAATAGGAGGATTCTGTTATGATGACGAATATGTTGAGACCATTCGATAATATGATGGATACATTGTGGAATGAAATGGCCTGTTGGTCACGCTTCTCTGAGATTCCAACGAATGTGAAGGAGGATGATGGCGGCTACACCGTCGAGTTGGCCGTTCCGGGTATGGAACGAAAGAACTTCCACATAAGAGTACATAGTGGCGTGCTCAGTCTTCGCATCCGTAAAGGTCATCGTTTCCACTGGCCTTGGCAGCACGACCACACCTATATCCGTGGCGAGCGTCGACTGCAACTGCCGGAGAGCATTGATGCCAAAGGTATCACCGCCAAGGTAAGTGATGGCATTCTCTGCATCCGTCTGCCTAAGAAGGAAGACTATGTCAGTCAGACAGATGGAGAGAATCAGTCAAGACAGATTCTGGTAGCATAACATAAGCAAAATCCTATTTGCGTTGAGCCGGTATCATCTGTGCAAAATTCAGATGGTGCCGGCTTTTTTCGTCTGATTCTTATCCTACTATCGTCGCCACGACTCTCCTGGCACCTCCGTCATTTCGGAACTCACAGAGGTAAATACCCTGCCAGGTACCGAGGTTCAATCGCCCGTCAGTGATAGGAATGTTGATGCTCACACCCGTGATGATGCACTTTGCTTGTGCTGGCATATCGTCGGAGCCTTCAAGAACGTGGCGGTAGTCAGGCATATTCTCCGGAATGAGCCTGTCGTAAATGGTTTCCATGTCCTCTCTTACTTCCGGGTCCCAATTTTGGCTATCGCCTTCTTCCGTCGCGACTCGGCAAAGCTCAAGCAAGCTTGGCTTTGCTCTCGCTGCTCCGTCAGTTCACATATACTCAACGCACAGCTGGTATGCTGCACGAAAAGGTTGAGCAGTCCCGTCTTCGGTAACTGGGGCAGATGCCGAAGAACATCATCTGTTATCAGATGGAAGCCACGGGACTGGGCTCGAAGTGTAAATTCAAATTGTTGTACCATCAGAATCTGTTCTTTTCACATTGTTTTTATGGAGAACAAAAGTACAAAATATTATCTGAATGACCAAGAGGCAAGTGTCTTTCTAAGGAAAACGAATTACCTGTGCAGATATTTGTAGATAGCCAGTATCTCGTCGGAATAGCGCAACCGCTCCAGGGCTGACTGTAGCAATGTGTTCACTTTGTGCTCCCCGTCAAAGAGTGCCATGAGTTCGTCCATAGAATGCCGACGACGACCGATGCCGAAGTAGAGGCGCAGCAGTTCGCGCTCTTCTTCCGGCAATAGCCTGTCAAGCATGTCGCCGACCTGCTTGTTGAGCTCGTTGCGATGAGCCAATGCGTCTGCTTGGTTCCAAGGGCGTTCGTCGATCTCATCGCGTCTCTCTACAAAGAAGTCATCCCACAAATCATCGGCTTGCGTGTACTCATTCTCCTCGTCATAGAGATAATTGTCAATTGTCTCGTTCCAGCTCATCGTTCCTATTCTTTTAGCAAGTGACAAATGGCATCCTCCCTAATGACATGTGGCTCTGCCTTGCCTTTCAGCACCAGCACCTTCTTGCCATTGCGGTAGATATGGAGCTGACGAGAGCGCACCACGGCGGTCAGCTCTTGGTCGTCGTTAATCTGCTGCCAAAGATGATGATAGATGCCATCATTATCCATCAGCTTATGCCGCAAGTGCGAGCACATATTGGTTGTGTCTATATCAATCAGGTTCATTCTTCAAATTCTGTTATCACCACTTTCATCAACGAGTGCATTCCTTCTCTTTACACTTTTTTCCTGTTTTTTCCGCACTTCCTCAATGGCTTTCTCATAGCCGGTGAGGGCTGCGAAAGGAGAGAACTGAGCCGCACGGTTATACATGCTCATCTTCGGATGCTTTGCCGAAACGTGATGCGGCAGGTTGATGATGTCATCGTAGTTGTCTGTCATGCCTTATGCCCTCCAATCTGATTATTCCTGTCTTTCTGTGTTGCACCCTCAGCGTAGTTCAACCCACGCAGCAGGGCGTTCTTGCCAAACTCCTTCTTGATTTTCAAGGCGGCCTCCTGCAGCCGTCGCTCTCTGGCGGCAGCCTCATTCTCCTGTTTTTGCTTCTGTGCTTCCGCCTCATAGTTCGTAAAGAGGTCGAGCTGCATGGGGGTATTCTGCTGTTGCCGCTTGGCCTCAGCCTCGGGAATGACGTGGTTGACGGTGATGTTGAGCCGACGGACCAACAGGATAGGGTTGACGATGCGGTCGTAGAGCTCGCTGACGGCATCGATGATTTGCTTGGACGAAGACGTGGGGTGTCCCAACGAAATCGTGCCATGGGCGTGTTTCGGTACACTGCGGCCATACCAGTCGGTTGTCACCTCACCATGATACTGCGCACGGAGGGCTGGATTGGTCAGACTCTCGCGGTCGTAGCCTACCGTGAGGACGATCTGGTCACCCACCAAATGCTTATCCACCAAGTCGAGTGACAGCGCGTCCGCCATCTCACGGACCACCACCCTACCCTTCTCAGCGGTATAAGGGCATTGCAGCACCTGTCCGCTGCCCAGAGAGTTCGTCTCCGGCTTGTAGGCCTTGATGTAATCCATCGTCACCGGCTCCCATCCCCACGCATGGTCGATGATGAGCTCCGCGTTGACACCGAACATCTGATAGAGCAGTTCCTCGTTGTTCACCGACAGCCGCGCCAACTGTCCCATCGTATTGACACCGATGCTGCTGAGCCTTGCGACGATGCCACGGCCAAAGCGCCAGAAGTCGGTCATAGGCTGGTGGTCCCACAGCTGATGCCGGTAGCTCATCTCGTTGAGTTCGGCAATGCGCACGCCGTCCTTGTCAGCCGGGATATGCTTGGCCACGACATCCATCGCCACCTTGCAGAGGTAGAGGTTCGTGCCGATACCTGCCGTGGCGGTGATGCCCGTCGTCCTCAGCACCTGCCGGATCATCGTCATGGCCAGCTCATGCGCCGTCATCTTGTAGGTGTGCAGATAGTCGGTGACATCGGCGAAGATCTCGTCAATGGAATAGACATGAATGTCCTCAGGGGCGATGTATTGCAGATAGATGCCGTAAATCTCACTGCTCACCCTGATGTATTCCGCCATCCGTGGCGTGGCAGCGATGTAATCTGCTTCCCAGTCGGGGTGAGCGGCGAGCTCCGTAGCCAAATATGTCTTCCCCGTGAACGGCTTGAAGCCGATGGACTTGCGCCGCTCGTAGTTCACCTCCCGCATCTTCTGCACCACCTCGAAGAGCCGGGCGCGTCCACCCAGCCCATAGGCCTTCATTGATGGCGACACAGCCAGGCAGATGGTCTTCTCCGTCCGGCTCACATCGGCCACGACAAGGTTGGTCGTCAGCGGGTCGAGTCCCCTGGCGACGCACTCCACCGAACTGTAGAAGCTCTTCAGGTCGATGGCGATGTAGGTTCTGTTCTTGTCGGTCAATGGTGAAAGCGAACTATGTTATACATATTAAACAGCAAAAATACAAAATAAAATCTGTTTGGCAGAAAGTTTCACATATTTTCTTTTGTGTGATGAAACATTGGCTTTCGTGGAAAGGGACGACCCGTTGACGGAGTCGGTGTTGATGAGAAAACAGAATCTTCGTTTTGACAATTTGTTGTCTATCTAATAATGACTACGTCATATTCTTTGTTTTAATTCAAACGGCATGAAAGTAGTGTATCTCCAATATGTTTCTCTATAAAATTTCTCATCCCAGTTATTATCGTAGTCATAATAATATCGCTCATCACATATGAGTGAACAACATTATTATGACTATACGAATAAGTGGCAACGCCCTTACTTTGTCAATACTTTTTCCTTCCATTCTCCCAAATCTGCAGACCGCAATATTTTTTTGTGCAAAACACCATTTTGTGAAGTTTCTAATATATACACCATTTTGCCATTATCAACCTTCTCCTTCAAAGTTGAAATAGCACGAAACTCCCCATTTTGAAATTTATATTTCACATTAACGTAAGTAGAAGCATTTTCTCTGGAGAAAGAATATATACATTTCCGTCTATTATCTATTGAGGGATTCAATATATAAGAAAACGAAGGGGCAATTTTAAATTGATGTTTGTTGTCATTCCATAGGAAACAATCATAAATATCGGCCCCTTGATTTCCGAAACCTCCTCTGTAGATTAAAAGGTCTTTGTTTCCATCAAAATCAACATCCACAAAATCAATTTTGCCTATTGAATCTCGTCCTATGGTAGGAGAGCCATATTCTTCCCAATTATATTTATATATGATAGTCTGAATTTTTTTTCCATCTCTAAAAACGAAGATTTTATTGGTGTCAGGCAAATGGGTTATACTGTCTATTGTCACAGTATTATCTATATGGAATATTTTTCCCTCCAATGATGAATCGCTATGAATCAATGATGTATCGTTAGGAATCTTGGCATGAATACTGTCATTATGCTTACTTATTGGTACAACACGCTTATTTTGTTGGCATGATATACACGATATTGGTATAACCAATATTATAATGAATAGTAACAAGAGGAATGCCAAGTTTGGCACATCTCCATTTTGTCTATTTAAATATCGTCTTTGATTTTGCATATGCATCCTTTCTTGCTTGCAAGCATTCAAAAATCATATATATACATTACAAAAATCATGCCTATTTTATTTTGAGGTTTTTATGATGTCAAAGTGTCTGTCCAAACAACATGAAACAGTGGCACGCCACTCTTTCATGTCTCAGTAGTACGGCATGAGGAAAAGTTAAAAAACATATCCAATGCTTTTAAAACTATTTGGACTTCCTTATCAAAAACCAAAGGTTGCTTTTCCATGATTGGTATTCTCCTTGTTTTTCATTCTTGCCGCCAAAAGAAACTTTAGCCTCCCCATTGTGAAAAGGTGTAGCATACGAAAAAACGGGTGGAATAACAATAACTCCACATGTATCAGCAAAACCTATTTTGCTATTTTTCCCTACAATTCTGAACAAGCCATCACTGACATAATCTGGACCATTGTCAATCTTATATACTTCAAATAGTTCTTTACCTGCATTATTAATACAAACTATTTCACCTTTTCTCGTGCCGACAAAGCCGATAGATGAAATCGTATCAGTAAATGCGATTGTATATTTTTTATTCTTTACAATAGTTTTTCCTTGTAAGTTTTTATATATAATGTTATTACCATTGTCAAATTTTACAATGGTCTGAGCTGTCAGCTGTTGGAAAAGTAAACATGATAGAAAAATAGAAAGGAACTTTTTCATAGGGTATAATATTAAAGGAGCGAGCCGTGCGTGCGGCACCGCCCCCGTGCATGCCGGCTCCATAGTTGGTGGTATTTGAGAAGCAAACGACGGTGCGTTTTCGGGACTGAACGTCTTGGCATCGATGCGGTAAACGCCATAAAAGTAGTCACGAGTGATCTGAGGGTCGCGGTTTCGCAATCCTTCTTTAATCGCTTCGTCGGACAGCCCGACAGCGGGACTTGTGTGCTGCTCTTTTCTCATCTTGATGCAAATTTAATAAAAATATTGGTCGGCACTTCATTTTTCTCTACCTTTATTTTTTTAAAAGATAAAAGGCGCCTGAAAATGAAGTTCAACCCATTAAAAAGAGAATAATTTTGGGTGATAGTGTCTGTCAAAAGAGAAAATTATTGTAATTTTGCGCTGTAAATACTAATAACAGAACATGTGTTAAAACTAATAGTCGCACACTAGTAAAAACTAATAGTCGTGCACCGGTTAAAACTAACACTAGTTCAGCTATCAATAATAACAGTATTATTATATGGCAAGTGTACAGGAAAAGTTGGCAGAGTCACTAAGCGTTTTAAAGGACTACCAAGATAGTCATGGCAATATGATTATTAAAGGCTATTCGGCACTCGGTGAGACACATACCAAAAGACTTTTGCAAAATGGCTATCTGCAACCGGTAATCAGAGGCTGGTATATACCTTCGTTTCCTGGGAGTGAGGGTGACACGACGGTATGGTATGCCTCTTATTGGCAGTTTATTTCAACCTATGCTACGAGTCGTTTTGGCCAAGACTGGTGCCTATCAGCCGAAGAATCGCTCTCATACTATGCTGGCGAAACCATCTGCCCTTCTCAGTTGATCATTCGATCGACAAAAGCCAATAACAATGTGGTTCAGTTACTGCATGGAGATACTCTGATGGATATCACAGCGACCATACCTGCAGAGATATATGTTGAGCCAAGATATGGCATCCATCTTTATCCTTTGGCAGAGGCGTTGGTGTATTGCTCACCTCAGTATTTCATTTCGGACGCATTAAATGCCCGCACTTGTCTTGCGCAACTGAAGGATGCTTCGGAAATCATCAAGTTAGTAGCTGACGAGGGAAATACCACCCGCGCAGCACGTATCTGTGGCGCATTGCGAAACATCGGAAGAGAAGATATGGCTGATGAGATAAACAACTTCATGCAACGGATGGGGCATCAACTTCGTGAGGATGACCCGTTTGTTGAGAAATCTCCATTGGCAGGTATTGAAGAATCACCCTATTCTGTCAGAATTCGACTCATGTGGGAGAAGATGAAGAAGCAGATCATGTCTTTAGGCATCACTCTTCAGTACAAATCCATCGATACAGACACCGTTATCGCAAACATGGAAGCCAACTATGTGAAGGATTCCTATCATTCACTCTCCATCGAAGGCTACCGTGTTACGGAGGGATTAATAGAAAAGGTAAGGAGTGGAAACTGGAATCCATCTGACAATAGCAAGGACTCAGAACAGCGCAATGCGCTTGCCGCCCGTGGTTACTATCAGGCTTTCGGAGCCGTGAAAGATAGTGTAAGGAAAATTCTGGCAGGTGGTCAGCCGGGAAAGATCGTAGCCGATGATTTCCCGACTTGGCACTTTGAACTCTTCCAGCCATGTATCACCGCTGGTATTATCAAAGCTTCTGACCTGGCAGGCTACCGCAGCCATCAGGTGTATATCCGCAACTCAAAACATACTCCACTGAATCCCGATGCACTAAGGGATGCCATGCCTACATTCTGCGACCTTCTGAGTAAGGAGGAGAATGCTTATGTCAGAGCCATTCTTGGTCATTTCTTTTTTGTGTATATTCATCCCTACATGGACGGCAACGGACGTACGGCACGGTTCATTATGAACACATTGCTTGTCACTGCTGGATTGCCATGGACGGTTATCCCCGTCGAGCGACGGAGCAGCTACATGGCTGCACTTGAAAAAGCCAGCATAGATGGAGATATCTCTGATTTCGCACAATTTATCTTTAGTCTCATCAAGGAATCTTATTAACGTGTTTATAAATGTCTAAGCGCGAGTATATCAATGCCAACCGCAAGTGGTTGGAAGACAAGGCCAAGGAGGAGGGTGTGAATGCCCTCACCAATGCCATCTATTATAAAGTTTTGAAGTCTGGCGACCAAAAAGGTGCACAGCCGCAGAAGCGGAGCATCGTCACCGTTCACTACACTGGTTGGACCATCGACGGCAAGAAATTCGACACAAGCATTGGCGGCACACCTATTGCCATGCGCCTCAGCGACCTGATTGATGGCTGGATCATCGCCCTTCAACAGATGCACGTCGGCGACCAGTGGGAACTCTATATTCCGGCAGAGATGGGCTACGGCAAATTCTCCCAGCCTGGCATTCCGGGTGGCTCCACGCTCATCTTCGACATTGAGTTGATAGGAGTAGCGTAGCAGACAGACCATTAGAATCAATCTCGATATATCAATTCAATGAAGCACTTTATCATTTACGAAAGTCGAGTCAACCTATCAATCTCAGTAGCTGCCTATCGGTAGCTTCCGGCAAAATCGCTCTCAAGTGATCAAATATCTTTTGAAAGGACGCTTCAGGGGAACAATCACATCTGCAAACATCGGCACCATAGAGCTCTTCGGGCGTGTTGAGCAATGACCAACCCCAGCCATATTCGTGGTTGTGCTTGTCATGAGGATAGACGAAATCCTCTGTCACAATGTATGTTGCCATTTCCAACCGTGTCAGATAACTGTCAAATTTACTTCGCATGCCTTTCCCATTGAAGCCGCATGCGCTGCGAAGCTCTCTCGTAATAAGGCTGCCAGTAGAATGAAGCATACTGAGAATTGCCTCTTCTATCGAACCGTCTGCGGGATAGGGATATTTACTCCTCCTATAGTTGCAGAAATCCGGCCACCATTCTTTACTGATGAATCCTGCTTTCTTGTTGAAGAACTTTCCATACATGCATGGCATTCCCGTCACAATCTCTCCCTTCCATTTCCATAGCGGCCATTCCCATCCACCTTCGGGTAGAGCAACATACCCACAATCTTCATCGACAATTTCTTCGGCCGAGAAACCGACGATGCCACTGGCGAGCAACGGCAGAAAGCCGATCTGCTGAATCAGTTCTATCAGACCCGATGCTGAATAAATCTCAGGAAACTCCATCTTCTTTGTCTTCTTAAATTACATAGTTATATTATTGGAAACGCTACACGCCTCTGCAATGATACTATATGCATTACGTGTTGCCACAAAGTTACGAAAAAGAAAGTAATAAAGCACAAAAAGACCAGCATAGAAATATCTACCACCCATAGAATTTTCCGCCTTCATCGCACATCTTCTCCCAGTCAGACTTACCGGTGTAAGTCCGACGGCGGAGTTTCTTCTGCTTTTTCTTGACTCCCCGCCAGATGAGCAGGATGAGGACGAGGATAAGTATGACTCCCATAATGTGTTATTGGTTTGTTAGTTGCCTGGTGATGTATCTGTCAGCCTCGGTGGCATCAGAGAGTTCAAGTCTAATGAGGCCAACAGGTTTGCAATGGTGGCACTGGGCCAGGTGAGCCTTGCCGTACAGTACATTGACGGCACAAAGATAGAGTCTGTAGCCAACAAATACACGTTCGTCTGGAAGAAGGCCACCTTGACGAACAAGGCGAAACTGGAGGAGAAGATAAAGAGTG
>ERZ791911.62-NODE-62-length-109683-cov-23.508903_pt1 | contig 109683 bp, 71 predicted proteins | sample MGYA00510142_ERZ791911 | MGnify/ENA primary metagenome ERZ791911 (study PRJEB30046, sample SAMN00792056) | human gut metagenome | study: EMG produced TPA metagenomics assembly of the A metagenome-wide association study of gut microbiota in type 2... | reverse complement strand
GGACATAACAAAGCCCGAGCTTGTGAAAGTTCGGGCTTTAATGTGTTAAATTCGAAGATGGCTCAAAATGGACTTTTGACACAGCCTCCTTGTTCACGGTGATCGTCAGTTATTATTTCAAGTTGTAGATCTTTGCCTTTCCGCCTTTCACCGTCAGCCTGTTGTAAGGCTCTGTGGGGAAGACGATGTTTGTCATGGCCATTTTGCCGTCAGCGTCGAAGACTTCGATGCTGCTCTTGTCGATGAAGATTTGGAGTGTTTTTATCTTGCCGTAGGTGGGGGCCTTTGTCAGTGCCGGGAAGTCGGTGCTGAAGTCCGTTTTTCCGCTCTTGGTGCGATCCATGGCGAAAGTCTCGGTCTTGGCGTTGTAGGTCATGGTGACACTCTCACCCTTGCCGTTGGCGAGGGTTATCACGCTGTTGCCACGCAGCTGGACGTCGATGCGGCAGGCGGGCGTCAGATTGGCCTGAGCCTTCTTGGAGAAGGCGTTGAGGACCTCCGGTGACGGCCTTACGCTGCAATAGCCCTGTCCCTGGTACTCGAAATAGCCTAAGTCACGTGGGATGCCGTTGGCGGAGCGATACTGTGTGGTGGGCACCTGGGCAGCATACTGCCAGTTGCTCATCCATGGCAGGGCGACATGGCGACCGCCGGGAGCGTTGTCGAAGGTGACGGTGGCGTAGTGGTCCTTGCCCCAGTCCATCCATTTGGTGACCGAGGGCTCGGAGTCGCAGGTGAACTTATGGCCGTCGAAGGAGCCTGTGAAATACTGTGTGGCTGAACCACCGAACGGTCCGCCGGGGTTGATGTTGCAGACGAGAATCCACTTGCCGTTGCCCATGTCGAGGAGGTCGGGGCACTCCCAGACGCCGTCGTGGGAGCCATAGCCCTCGCCGAAGTCGCTCTCAAAGGTCCAGTCCTTGAGATTCTTCGAGGAGAAGAGCTTCACGTGCTGCTTCTCCGAGACGATGAGAATCCATTTCTCTCCGGCGGCATACCAGAAGACATGCGGGTCGCGGAAGTCGGGGATATTGGATACCAGTACGGGATTGTCCTCATATTTGGTGAAGGTCTTTCCGTTGTCGTTGCTGTAGGCCATGTTCTGCTTCTGAGCTTTTCCGGCGGAGGTATAGTAGGCCACCACGGCACCGGGCCCGAATCCGGCTGTGTTGGCACTGTCTACGACGGCGGAACCGCTGAAGATGGTGCCGAGGGCATCGGGCTCTATGGCCTCCCCCTCAAACTTCCAGTGTATGAGGTCGGTACTTGTAGAGTGTCCCCATGTCATATTCTCCCACTGTGAGCCATAGGGGTTATGCTGGAAGTAGAGATGCCACACGCCGTCCTTGTAGAACATGCCGTTGGGGTCGTTCATCCAACCGTATACGGGAGTATGGTGATAGAGTGGTCGGAACTTCTCGCGGTTGGTGATGTCGAAGGAGTTGGAAGTCTTCAGCAGCTTCCATGCCGCAAAGTCGCTTGTGGCGGCCTTGCTGGCTGAGTTGGCGGCATCGCCACGGTTGACGACGATGTCGAGAAGCACATTCTGTGGTGCCTGTCCCTTAGCCTGTACCCCCGCAAAGCGCTGGATATCGAGAGGCATATAGTAGTCGGCCTTGTTGACGGCAAGCCGCACATTGAGCTCCTGCACCACACCATTGTCCTTGATGACACGGATGTGGTCGTTGTTCTGGCTCTCCTCCACGGGCAGCAGGACGTAGCGGTCGTCGCAGGCCACCTTGACCAGGACATGGTCGTCGGCGAGCACCATTGTCTTAAGCTTTTGCGCCGGTTGAGCTGACAAATGGGCTGCCAACAGGAGGAAAAATAATAAAAAGCAATAATGTTTCATAACTCTATTTCCGGTTGAAGTCAATGGCATCAGTTTGCAAGTCCTCGTTCCAGATGCTGAACCCTTTTGCGTGGAACTGGCCTGAATAACTGTTGCCGTTATTTTAATATTGTCTCACCTCCACGTTGCTCACGTCTATGGTACCTCCATAGCTGTTGATGCTCCAGCAGTTCTTTTGAATTCCATAGATGCGATTGGTATAGCAGGCAACATCGTTGATGTACATGACGCACACGCTGTTGTCTGTATATATGGTAATGTGATAGGTGTTGTCGTCAGGACGGTTGAAGTTGTATCCGTCTATACCAGGGATGAATCCAGCCCCTTCGTCGCCTTCCTCTTCGAAGTTGATTTTGCGTTTGTTGTCTTTTTCAGGGTTGACGATGAGAGAGTAATACTTCTTAGAGTCGCTGCCCCTCACCAGTGAAATGCCGAAGCGGTCGGTATTGCCACTGGTCTTCACCGTGAAAGATATGCGGTTGCAGACTCCCAACCGGTTGAAGAGCACATTGGCATTGCCTGCAAGTTGGAAGCTGTTGTCGCCCTTGGCTACGGCTCCCTCACTCAGAGACTCAGCTTTGACGGTCGTCACCTTATTATATTTATTACTGATGCCCTGTACTTCTCCCAAGGTCAGCGTGCCATCGTTGTGCTGTATGATACGTTGCATGACGAGGTTGCCAGCCCATTCCGGTTCATCAGGATAGGCTCCTACAGCGGTGTTGTTTTTCCCCGACCTTGTGGGGCACCATCCCCAGATGTATCTGTTGGTGCCGTCGGATGCCGTCTTTCCTGCGTAGAAACCTCGGCTGTCAAGGAACCCCTCATGGTCGTCGGGCCACAGGCCGGCATCATGGGCCGTGCAAGCTTTCAGCTCCTCGAGCGTCTTGCCCTTGAAATACTGCACCCGCCGCACGGCAGCATGCTTCTCACTGTAGACCAGATACCACCAGTCACCCATTTTGAACACATCCGGGCACTCATAGAATCGGTCCCACATCATGTTCATAAATTGCCCATTACTTGTCCAGCTCTTCAAGTCGTCAGAGAGAAACTCAGCCAGCGTGCCTTTGTTGTTGGCCGTTGTCGACACGATCATGTGCCACTTGCCATCATCACCTTTGAAGACAAAGGGGTCGCGGAAGTCATTACGGCTGTAGCCATAGTCGATGCCGCGGAGCAAGAAGGTACGGCTCTTGGTCCATGTCTTGAAATCCGTAGAGGAAGCCATCATCACGGCCTCGCCACAGTCATCAGCTGTCGGCTGGTATTTGTTGCCGGTAAAGAAAGTGTAATACTTCCCGTCGGCGTCATTGTACACGGTGGAGCCCGTTCCTAAGGCTGCATCCTGCTCCTGTAGTCCCCCACAGGGAATCAGCTCTCCTAATGCGGTATAGCTGGCCCCGTCTGTTGTGGACAGTCCCCAAATAGGGTGGTAGGTGCCCGTCTGGTTGGGTCGGAAATCCTGAAGATAGAGAATCTTGAAATCCCCGGCCTTAGGGTCGTAGAAGGGCATAGGGTCGCCTACATAGCCTACTGAAGGCTTATAATAGGTGTCCTGGCTCTGGGCATCAGTAGAAGCAAAGTAAGTCGTTGTCGACCAGTCCTTTGTCTCTACTGTTGCATCGTCGCTGCTGCAGGCTGTCATAGCCATAGCAGCCATCAAAGTAGCAAATATCATTGGTTTCATGGTGTGCAGAGTTATTTGTTCATAAGATAGTTGAAAGCATTCTTTGTCAGCCTTGCCACATTGTCATGGTAGACCTCATTGGGCACGGTAGCCACGCTGTACCAGTCGTAGCATCCGGAGCCGATACACAGGATGTCTCCCTTGGATGCTGTAGCCGGGAATTCCCATGCCACGATAGCTCCGTCACCACCATAGGCCAGGTCTACGCCTCCCGTCTTGTTGCGCCATGCGGCATAGTCGGCGTATCCGCCCCAATCAGTCCCGATGTGCCACTGTGCCGTAGAGTTGGTGATGCGATAGCCAGCGTCGCAGGTGTACACGGCGTTGGCCTCTCCATCCTTCATCACGAGGTTTTGGAAGAGCGGGTGAGCGTTATGTCCCTGTATGAAGAAGCTCCACGGGCCTTTTACCGTCTCAGCATCTGCCTCATTCTGTCCCCAGCAGTTGTTGGGGCACGCTTCATTGGCAACGGCGCCGATCTCAGCCGGCATGTTGGTGGCGAAGCGTGTGAAGAGGAACGAGCCGCCATTGTTATAGTAATCACGCAATGCCACAGCGGCATTGACAGCGGCCGGTGCTGCCTTCTCAAAAGCCTCCTTGCCGTCGACACCACCATCCTTATGGAAATGCCACCAGATGACTTTACAGTCAGAGAGGTCTACCATTCCGTTCTTGATGTCATCGAAGGAAGCATAAAGGGAGTTGGGGATATTAGCCAGCATCCAGTTGCATGCCGTTTGCTCCTCGATATTGAGCTGGTCGACGGACTGAGCCAGTCCGACATAGATAGCCGATGGCTTTCCGATGGCTCTTACGGTGACGGTGTAAGTAGCGGAGGCCGTATTGTTGGTAACGGTATATTTTACCGGATGTGTGAAGTCGGTAGCCACACCATTTTCCGGAGATACCGTAGCGTTGGCGCTGAGGGTTATGTTCGGTGTGAGGCTGTTGAGGTTGAGCGTGTTGGGTACGTAGACGGAGATGGTCTTCTGCTCCTCATTGATGATGCCGACATACGTATTGTTTATCTTGAATGACGTTATCTTAGCTTCATCGTGCAGTGCCGAGATGGTCCAGTCAAGGAACACATCGCCGTTAGTGACATGCATGGCCTGTGGTGTGAGCAGGTTGAGGGCATCGCCCTCCTTGATGTTACTTTCAGCCCCATCACTCAGGCTCAGGGCTGAAATCTTCATATTGCTGACATCGTAGGCTTCCGGAACTCTTACCGTGACGGTGCGTGCGGACTTGTCGATGGTACCCTCATAGTTGTCAGCTTTCAGAGCAGTGATGTCACAATTGCCGTCGAGCAGCAGATCAGAGACGTTGGAGTCGGAGCAGGCCGAGAAAGCCAACATCATGACAGCTGCATATATAATAGAAAAAATCTTTGTCTTCATCGTTACCATTCTCCTATGTTTTGAGTGTAATGTCCATTGGAAGCAGCTATCTGAGCATACGGAATGGGCAGGTACTCGTTCTTGTTCTTAGTGAAATGAGCCGCAGTGTAGATGGAGCAGTCGTTGGCTTCCTCGGCATAGTATTTGTTAAGGACGCTGTCGGCTTCTCCCCAGCGCACAAGGTCGAAGAATCGCTCGCTCTCCATACCCATCTCCAGTCGGCGCTCCATCTTGACAATCTTCAGCGCCTGTGCCTGGTCGTAGGTGCCCGTGTAGGTCGATATGTTCATCTTCACGCCATAGTCGTGCTGATAGTTGGCAATGACGCTGGTGCTTTGCTTGGCGCGCTGACGCAGTTGGTTGACAATTCTGATCGCTTCAGGGATACGTCCGTCGTTAAGCTGAACAAGCGCTTCGGCCCGTTCCAGGAGAACGTCGGCATAGCGGAAAACGATACGGTTCTCGGATGTTCCCCACCAGGAACCTTTGATGAGATAGGTACCGACCAGGTCTGGGTCGATGTTCTGCTTGAGCGTAACATAGTGACCATAGAGCCCATTAGACCGGCTCCAGGTGGCGCTGTTGTCCATCATGTATTTCGGATTGAACTCATAGGGCAGTCCCGGCATACCTACCGTGAGGAAGAGTCGTGGATCAGCATAGTCAGTGGCCATGTTGTAGTTCTTCTGATTGTAGGTGTCGAGCAGCGGCAGTCCGTTGGCATCCGTGCGGAAGGCGTTGACGAGATTCTGACTTGGCTTATAGAAGTCGCAGCCACCGTCGGTAACTCCTGCTATATTGGGAACTATTAGGCCGTAGCTCCAGTTGAGGTTGCCATATTTGGTACCATCGTTCTTAGAATACTGCATGGCCCAGATACTCTCCTTTCCGTTCTCATACTGCTCTTCCGGACGGAAGTTGTTGTGGAAGTCACTCTCCAGTCCATATCCTCCGGCCGTGTAGATGGCCGGGTCGCTGTATTCCACGACTTTGGCCAGGTCTTCCTTGTTGATGCTCGTCACCTCATTGGTGTTGGGGTCGTCCTGATGGTAAGCCTTGTAAAGGTATACTTTGGTGAGGAAAGCGGCAGCAGCAGCCTTTGTAGGCCGGCCTTTGTCAGCCTGGGTGACGGGCAATGTCTTATAGGCTTCCTCCAAGTCGTCGATGATGAGCTGCCAGCCTTCGTCATTGCTATACTGTCTGTTGGAAAGCTCATTATACTGTTGCGTGGTGAGATGCTCATCCATGATGAATGGAATGTTCTTGTACAATCTCTTGAGCAGGAAATGCCCATAGGCGCGCAGGAACTTCATCTCCGCGATGCGCTCATTCTTGAGCGGATAGGTAGACTCATTGGTCTGGTCGAGCAGTGCAATGGCTGTGTTGACACGTGAGATGCAGTTGTACAACCGTTGCCACATGTCACTGATATTCCAGTTTGTAGTCAGAATGCCCTGTGAGATTTCAAGCTGGTGGAACACGTCACCGTCGCTGGTGCCATTACCGCCTTTATAAGCGTCATCACTGCGAACATCATAGTTCCACATAGAGAAAGACGAATTGATGTCTTCAGCGGAAATCCAAACGGCATAGGCAGAAATAACAAGATTATCGACATATTGGGATGACTTCACCTGATCATCCGTCAGCACACCTTGCGGCGTCTGCTTGTCAAGGAAGTCGGAGCAGCTGGCCGTCAGCAAACTTATGGCCAAGGCTCCTATATATATGGACTTTTTCATGGTTGTATCTATTATATATTAGAAAGTTACATTAACTCCGAACGTGACGTTCAAAGGAATCGGGTAGCCATAGTTGGGGTTCTCAGGATCGACCCCGGTAAAGCTTGAAGAGTGAATCGTGAGCAGATTTTGTGCACTGACGTAGAATCTTAACCGCTGCATATACAGTTTCTTTGCAAAGTTCTCAGGCACGTTATAGCCAAGTTGTATGGTGCGCAACTTCAGATAGGAGCCGTTTTCAACCCAGTAGGAAGAGACCCGCTTCTCATTGTTGTTGTCACTCAGAGAGAGTGCCGGGATATCGCTGTTGGGATTAGCGGGGCTCCAGGCATCGAGCAGACGTGTGCCCTTGTTGAGGAATCCGATGTTCAGTCCTGCCCAGATATCGGTCTCCTTCTTTAAGTCGGAGATGATGTCTACCCCCTGGACGCCCTGCCAGAACATCGTGAAGTCGAACTGCTTATATTGCAGATAGATGTTCAGACCATAGGTGAAGTCGGGCACGGGATTGTATATCCAGTCCTGATCGGCTTCTGTTATCACGTTGTCGCCATTGAGGTCTTTCCATCTGATACGTCCCAGAGCAGCACCTTCCTGCTTGGCGTGGTTGTCGATGTCTTCCTGACTCTTGAAGATACCGTCGGCGACATATCCCACCTGAGCTCCCATAGGATGTCCGATGACGCTCTTCACACCATTACCACCAAAGGTACCGTTGGCGGCAACAGTAGTCGGAAGTTTGGTAATCTTATTACGATAGGTGCCGATATTTCCGGTAAGGTCATATTTCAGTCCCCACCGGGTATTCTTGCGGTAACCGATGTTGAACTCTATACCTTTGTTCTCCATCTCACCGGCATTGATCCATTGCGAGCTTCCCTCGCCCATAGCGGCAATGCCCGCCATCTGTACAAGAATGTTGGTGGTCTTTTTGTAATACCAGTCGAAGCTTCCATAGAGAGAATTGTCAAAGAGGGCGTAGTCGAGGCCCAGGTTGGTCTGCGTCGTTGTCTCCCATTTGATGTCGTCGTTGCCTATCTGGTTACGCTTGAAGCCTGAGGACAGAATCTGTCCGCCATTGGTGCCGGCAATGTCATAGGACGTGCCATAACTTTGTCCGCCATTCTCATTGACGCCATAGTTGTTCTCGTAGATGGTATAGCGGGCGATATTTGATATCTCCTGGTTACCGGTCTGTCCCCATGAAGCTCTCAGCTTGAGGTCGTCGATCCACTTGGCTTTCATGAATTTCTCCTGGCTGATACGCCATCCCAAAGAGAAACTGGGAAAGGTGGCGTAACGGTTGTTCTTACCAAAGCGGCTCGAGCCGTCATAGCGGATGGTGGCAGAGGCAAGGTATTTGTCGGCATAGGAATAGTTGACCTTGCCAAAGTAAGAAATCAGTGAATATCCCTCACCGCCTCCATAGGCCTGCGCGGTACCCATACCGGCACTGGGCCACATGTAGTCAGGGTTGAGGATGATGAAGTCTTCCTTATACCCGGAGAAGTTGATGTCGTCCTCCCTATTCAGCTCCATACCGGCCATTGCGTCAAAGCGGTGCTGGTCTTTGGCAAAATTGTAGGTCGCCACGGCATTCCACATCCATTTTGTCCAATGCTCCTGCTTAGCTTCCACAGCATTGGTGGACGTCGCTACGTTGCCTTCCGTGATGGGATAGGTGAAGAAGCGTTGTTGCTTCTGCGAATAGTCGATGCCGAAGGTAGAGCGGAGGTTGAATCCCTTGAAGAGATGCAAGTTGACGTAGGCGTCGCCAAAGGCACGCCAATAGGTATATCTGTTGTCGGCATTGCGATGTAAGCGTGCTACGGGATTCTCGCGGTCGGGATAGCCTCCTATAGGACCGGCATAGCTGCCGTCGGTGGTATAGACGGGAAGCGAGGGATTGAACTGCAGAACATTCTCCAAGAATCCTCCTGGCGCCTGCACTTCCGACGTACGGTTCAGCGTGAAATGCTCTCCTAAGGTGAGCACATCTTTTATCACATTGTACTCGGCGTTCATGCGTGCGGAGAAGCGCTCAAAGTCGGACTCCTTGATGATGCCGAGATTTTTGTAGTAGCCTAAAGAGAAATAGGAGGAACCGCGCTCAGAGCCATTGCTCACTGACACGTTGTAGTTCTGCACCACACCGGTGCGCGTGGTCTCGTCAAACCAGTCGGTGTCAGCGGCCGGTGTCGTTCCGGCAGCATCCAGGTATTTTGACATACTTATCCTGTTGAGTACCGGATAGCCCGCTGCATTATATCCCCAGTCATAGCGGTATCCCAAGCCATTGGTGTTGGGGTCAAGACCGTCGTTGACATAGGCCTGCCACATCACCTGACCATATTGCTTGGCATTGAGCACATCCATCTTGTGGGCGTACATGGAGGCGGCAATGGAAGCGTCGACATCAACCTTCACCTTGCCATTCTTTCCCTTCTTCGTGGTGATGATAATGACACCATTTGCGGCCCTGCTACCATAAATAGAGGCTGAGGCAGCATCTTTCAGCACCTGGATGCTCTCTATGTCGGCAGCATTGAGCTCGTGCATGCCCGCCTTTGTAGGTACACCGTCAATGATATAGAGCGGATCGTTGTTGTTGAGCGTGCCCACACCACGAATTCTCACCGTAGCCGATCCGGAGGGTGAGCCGTCAGCAGTAATGTTCATTCCCGGCACCCTGCCTTGCAAAGCTTTCATGGGGTTGTTCTCATTCTGCTTAGCCAGTTCATCAACGCTGACCACGGAGATGGCGCCCGTGAGGTCTGCCTTGCGCTGAACGGTGTAGCCGGTAACAACAATTTCGTTAAGTTCCTTGCTGTCGTCCTGCAGCACCACCTTCATATTGTTAGCAGCCGACGTTGAGGCTGTCTTGAAACCTATATAAGAAATGGTGAGTTTGCTGCCCGCCGGGACTTTGATGACAAACTTTCCATCGATGTCTGTCACAACTCCATTGTGCGTGCCTTGCTGCATGACTGTAGCACCTATCACCGGTTCTCCTGTGCCATCAACCACCGTACCGGTGATTTGGCCGTCTTGTTGAGCCTGAGCTGTCAGCCCATACCAACATCCTATCGCTCCCAATAGCAACCTAATTGTTTGGTTCATGATAAATTGTGGTTATTAATGTTTATTCTTTTTTAGTTCTCGCTGCAAAATTAAGTGAAAAAGCTCCATACTCCCTTATAAAATTCTTTCAGCGTCGTGTAATATCGATACATGAAAGAATTTTCAACAATGATGAAAGAATATTGATGAAAGCGATGTTTTTTTTCAATAACAGCACGTGAGTTTGAAAGAAAAGCTATATCTTTGTGGCAACCAATAAGAAAGAGAGAAAGTCCATGATACCGCTACACTCTATACTCTCCGTTAACGGAATTTTACATCGTCAGGCGCATACTTCCGGGATGCTGTTGCTCACCATCGTCTTATCATGTCTGTGCATGTTCCTGTCTTGCGGGCAACGTCGTTATCATATCGGTGTATCGCAATGTAGTAATGACGGATGGAGGCAGAAAGCCAATCGTGAAATAAAAATTGGGCAATACCAATATAATAATGTGGATGTCACCATTGAGTCTGCCGACAACAATGGACAGCGGCAAGTAGCGCAGATAGACTCTATGATAGCCAGCGGTATCGACCTTCTCGTGGTTTCTCCCAGCGATGCACAAATTGTCTCTCCTGCCATAGAGCGGGCTTTTAACAAAGGTATTCCTGTTATTCTCTATGACCGAATGTCACGGTCAGAGAAATATACTGCTTTTATCGGCGCTGATAATGTTGCAGTAGGCCGTATAATGGCTCAGTATGTCGCTTCGATGACGAATCCTGGTGACGAGATTGTGGAAATTACCGGCCTGGAAGGGTCTACCCCCGTAGAGGAACGGCACCGTGGATTTATGGAGGGTATCAGAAACTGCAATAAGCACATAAAGGTCATCACTCTGAAAGGTGACTGGACCATTAAAACGCCACGCCGACTGATGCGTCAGCTGCTCAGGGAAGGTCACAGACCCGTCTGTGTGTTCTGTCATAATGATGGTGAGGCATACGGAGCTTATCTCGGAGCCAAGGACATGGGGATGGAGAAACAAATCAAATTTGTTGGCATTGATGGGCTGCCCGGACCTAACCAGGGGGTGGAATGGGTTCGTGACGGAAAGCTCACGGCATCATATATCTATCCCACCAAGGGTGAGAAGATAGTTCCCCTTGCCATGCGCATCTTACAGCACCAGCCGTTCAGGCGCATCAATATTCTTACTTCTGCCTTGGTGACAGCAGACAATGCTGCCATCGTGGATATGCAGAATAATGAGATGCTCAACCAAACAGCCAACCTCTCTGCGCTATACAATGACATTGACAGGTATGTCAGTCTGAACCAAAGCCAGAGGATCATCCTCATCATGGCTTTCCTTGTGGTCATCTTGCTCATCATTATTGCAGTCTATCAGGTTTATCTGCGTAAGACAAAGGAACAGATTAGCCAGAAGATACTTCAATTGGATAAAGAGAAGATAGACTTCTTTACTAACGTCAGCCATCAGTTGCGCACTCCGCTCACCTTGGTAGCCGGCCCTATCGATCAGCTTCTTGAAAGCAGTACCCTGAAAGGCGAAGACCGTACAACGGTGGAAATGATGGGGCGGAATATCCATCAGCTCTCTGCGCTTATAGATGGTTTGCTGACTTTTGATAATGACAAGGAGACTGTTGACGACTCCTCTGCCACAACCCGTGCTGACCAGGCAAAGGCAGATGCAGAGAATGAACAGCAGGAAGAGAATGTTGTACCTGCAACGTTGGCAGACGACCTTATTGACGAAGACGAATCGCGCGAACAGATTCTTGTCATTGACGACAATGATGACATACGGTTTTATCTGAGGAGTGTATTGGAGAAACGATACAATGTCTTGGAGGCCAGAAATGGAAAGGAAGGCGTCAGCATGACTCAGAAATACATCCCTGATCTTGTCATCTGTGACATTATGATGCCTGTGATGAACGGTTTGGAGTGTTGTAAAATCATCAAGCAGACCAGTGCTACCTGCCACATTCCTGTCATTCTGCTCACGGCTCGTTCACAGGAGGCACAGCGCATAGAGGGCTTCGACCATGGCGCTGACGAGTATATGACCAAACCTTTCAGTGCTGATGTTCTGCTGGCACGTGTCAGCAATCTACTTCATAACCACAAACGACTGAAAGAAGTCTTTGACGACAATTCGGAATGGACTAAGGCCATGAGGAATATCAATGGTTCTGACAAAAATTTCATCGAATTATTGCGTAGGTCGGTGATGGATAATCTTGGCAACCCGAAGCTGAAGATGACAACGGTTGCTGACATCATGAATATCAGCTATATGCAGCTGTATCGCAAGACAAAGGCTCTCATTGGCATCACGCCCAATGAGTTGCTGCGCAAGGCCCGTCTGAAGAGGGCGTTGCGACTGTTGCAGACCACCAACCTTACCATTGCAGAGATTGCTTTTCAGACGGGTTTCACAAGTCCTTCTTATCTGAGCGTCTGTTTTAAAGATGAATTTGGTAAATCTCCGACTGACGTGCGGAATGCCGCTACACCTTCTGAGACAATATAGAAGGGTAGGAGAGAGGCTATATAACGACAGAAGTCCGGGGACTCCCCGGACTTCTGATATAGCTACCTTTGTAAGATGTGTTCTGTCTGCATCTATACTCAGAAAAGCAATGATGAATGAATGCAGTAGCCTACTTTAAGTTGTAGATTTTTGCCTTTCCGCCTTTCACCGTCAGCCGGTTGTAAGGCTCAGAAGGGAAGACAATGTTTGTCATGGCCATTTTGCCTTCAGCGTCGAAAGCTTCAATGCTGCTCTTGTCGATGAAGATTTGGAGCGTTTTTATCTTGCCGTAGGTAGGAGCCTTTGTCAGTGCCGGGAAGTCGGTGCTGAAGTCTATTTTTCCGCTCTTGGTGCGGTCCATGGCGAAAGTCTCGGTCTTCGCGTTGTAGGTCATGGTGACACTCTCACCCTTGCCGTTGGCGAGGGTTATCACGCTGTTGCCACGCAGCTGGACGTCGATGCGGCAGGCGGGCGTCAGATTGGCCTGAGCCTTCTTGGAGAAGGCGTTGAGGACCTCCGGTGACGGCCTTACGCTGCAATAGCCCTGTCCCTGGTACTCGAAATAGCCTAAGTCACGTGGGATGCCGTTGGCGGAGCGATACTGTGTGGTGGGCACCTGGGCAGCATACTGCCAGTTGCTCATCCATGGCAGGGCGACATGGCGACCGCCGGGAGCGTTGTCGAAGGTGACGGTGGCGTAGTGGTCCTTGCCCCAGTCCATCCATTTGGTGACCGAGGGCTCGGAGTCGCAGGTGAACTTATGGCCGTCGAAGGAGCCTGTGAAATACTGTGTGGCTGAACCACCGAACGGTCCGCCGGGGTTGATGTTGCAGACGAGAATCCACTTGCCGTTGCCCATGTCGAGGAGGTCGGGGCACTCCCAGACGCCGTCGTGGGAGCCATAGCCCTCGCCGAAGTCGCTCTCAAAGGTCCAGTCCTTGAGATTCTTCGAGGAGAAGAGCTTCACGTGCTGCTTCTCCGAGACGATGAGAATCCATTTCTCTCCGGCGGCATACCAGAAGACATGCGGGTCGCGGAAGTCGGGGATATTGGATACCAGTACGGGATTGTCCTCATATTTGGTGAAGGTCTTTCCGTTGTCGTTGCTGTAGGCCATGTTCTGCTTCTGAGCTTTTCCGGCGGAGGTATAGTAGGCCACCACGGCACCGGGCCCGAATCCGGCTGTGTTGGCACTGTCTACGACGGCGGAACCGCTGAAGATGGTGCCGAGGGCATCGGGCTCTATGGCCTCCCCCTCAAACTTCCAGTGTATGAGGTCGGTACTTGTAGAGTGTCCCCATGTCATATTCTCCCACTGTGAGCCATAGGGGTTATGCTGGAAGTAGAGATGCCACACGCCGTCCTTGTAGAACATGCCGTTGGGGTCGTTCATCCAACCGTATACGGGAGTATGGTGATAGAGTGGTCGGAACTTCTCGCGGTTGGTGATGTCGAAGGAGTTGGAAGTCTTCAGCAGCTTCCATGCCGCAAAGTCGCTTGTGGCGGCCTTGCTGGCTGAGTTGGCGGCATCGCCACGGTTGACGACGATGTCGAGAAGCACATTCTGTGGTGCCTGTCCCTTAGCCTGTACCCCCGCAAAGCGCTGGATATCGAGAGGCATATAGTAGTCGGCCTTGTTGACGGCAAGCCGCACATTGAGCTCCTGCACCACACCATTGTCCTTGATGACACGGATGTGGTCGTTGTTCTGGCTCTCCTCCACGGGCAGCAGGACGTAGTGGTCGTTGCAGGCCACCTTGACCAGGACATGGTCGTCGGCGAGTGTGCTGACTTTAAGGTCTTGCGCTTTAGCGCCTATTCCGGCAAGTACCAGCATTGCGGATACGATGATTCTATGGATACGCATGGTATTATTTTTTATTTGCTATGTATTTCTTTCCGTTTTGAATGTAGATACCACTGTCCGGTATGGTGTTGAGTTGTTGTCCGGAGAGATTATAGATTCTATTGGAGCGGTTGTCAGATGTTGTGGATTCTATCATTCTTATTGCAGTGGTCTGATTGGGATTGAGTTCCCAGGCTTTCAGCGTGGTGAATGTTGTATTGGCTGTAGAGAAAGCCTCTACACCAATGGCATTGTCATCGGTGGGGTAGACGCGTGTAGAGAAAGCATAATGGTCGTTGACGAAGACATCGAGGATGGATCCGTCGAGATAGACATGCAGCTTGACGGTGCTTCCAGGACGCATCCGCTCATTATGGAACCCACCCGTATAAATACCGTCGAAGACACCTTTGTCGTTCTCGATGCGGTTCAGCTTGCTCAAGTCAACGGTGACTTTGTTTCCAGAGTAATACACGCTGGCATAGCTTTCTCCATCTTTCAGCAGGCGGAAGCCCGTCTGTGCCAAGTTATTCTCGGTTGTAATCGGAAACTCAGCATAGAGCTCGAGCTGTCTCCCGTTCACGCTGCCTAAGTCAGCCGAAGCGTTGTTGACAGCTATGTTGGCGCCAGAATAGGCGTTGCCGGCATCGCGCATGGTTTCGAGACCGCTGTAAGGCTTCTGGATGAGCGTGGTGCCGTCGCTGCTGAGTGATATTTCCCGAGGCAGAGAATAGTTATGCGCCCAGCCCCACTGGTAGTTGTATTTCCCATCGACTTTGTCAGGAACGATGCCTAAGAGAATCGTCTTGTCATCCTTTTGGTATATGGTAGGCGAAAGCAGGCCATACCCGTCCTTTGACGTACCGGACATCTCCAGGTCTTGTGCCTCGGTGTTGTCTGGCGTGAACTTGCCGTCAGTTCCTATCGTACCAATCCAATAGATGCATTTTGTTCCTGAACCCATACCGAGGGGTGTGACGGTGAAAAGCCATTTGCCATTGCCCATCGGTGTGACGTTGGGCATTTCCCACATCGTGCCGTGTGTTGTGGCATTGGTGCCTTGGAAGAAGACATCGCCATTGTTGGTCCAGGAACCATTGACATATTTATGGAGTGTGGCACAGCCGATACCTTTCTTGGCGCATCCCACGATGATGTATTTCTCACCATTGTTCTCAAAGAAATAGCAGTCGCGGAAGTCGCTGCTGAACCCGGAGGGGACAACATTGATGATGGGATTGGCATTGGACTTCGTCCATGTGCTGAGGTCGTCGTCGGCAGGCGAAGCCATGGAAATCATAGCTTTAGCGTAATCGACGCCGGTGTAGAGAATGGTAGGCTTGCCGTCGTTGAAGGCAGTATTCTCAAAGACGCAGCCACTCCAGCAGCCTTTCTTGTCATACCACTCCGAGGGGAAGAGTGCAATGGGCTCTTCGCGCCAGTCGTAGAGGTTGGCTGATGACATGTGTCCCCACTTCTGGTTGTTGATACCAGCCAGTCCGGGGTTGCACTGATAGAACAGATGCCAGCGACCGTTATAATAGGTCAGTCCATGTGTCTCGTTGCTCCATTTTCCGTCTGGCGCACCATGGAAGTGCGGGCGGTAGATGTTGTCGGCATAGCGTGTGGCAACATTGTAAGAGAGTTCTGGCGCATGCTCCGGGGTGTTGTCGGCGATGACAGCTTGTTGCACGCCATTGAAAATCTCTATATCATCGATGAGCCCATCGAAGGCATTGAGAAGATAATCCCCTGACTTGATGTCCTGGGCCGACTTTCCTATCAGGAATTTGCTGCTTCCGGTCTCAAAAGTCGTAGGAATTACGGTTGAGGCCATGAGCTTGCCATTGTTGTAGAGGGCTATAACCCTGTCGGCGCGTGATGTGGCTGAGCCATGGATGACACCGACGAGATGGCTCCACTTGTAGCAAGGCAAGGTAGTGGTATTGCAGACGGCTTTTTTCTTGCCGTCGGAAGTCCAGCACTCGAAGGTGTAATGGCCTCGGTTGGAGAGGAAGAAGGCAAAGCCCGTCTTTGCATCGTCGTCGAGGTTACCGCAGAGTGTCGTCCAGTCTTCCCGGTCTTCATCGACATTCATCAGCGGCCACATCACCGGCGCCACCCAGAGAGAAAAAGTGATATCCTGGTTGGAAAGGGCCGACGGCTCGATGGTGGCGTCTTTGATGGTGGTGCTGTAGCCATCGAAGCGCAGGCATTTGCCCTTGGCCCCGTCAACGGAATAGGCGGGCAACGCACCCTTCACATTAAAGACTCCACCCTTCACCGTCTCGGTAATGGTATTGCCCTTTGGCTCCATGGGAAAGTTGATTACCGGCTCCTGGCCGGCAACGGATGCTGAGCACAATAGTGTACCGATTGTAAAAACAAGACCCTTCATGTTTTTCGTATTTTATGAGTTTATTTCATCAGATAAGCAATAGCGTTGGCTGTCAGCTTATCAATGTTGCTTTGATACTGGTTGCCCGGCTGGTTGAACTCGTATGCTGATGGACCAATGGCCACGATGCGTCCTGTGTAGGTGTCTGTAGGATTGAAGTCTACAACAGCGGCGCAGCAATAGTCTACAACATGCTGCCAAGTGCCAAGCACGGTAGAGTTGGTCCTGTCCTCAAAAGCCTTGACGACATTGGGCGTTCCGGTGAGGCCATAAGAGTTGAGGTCCCACATACAGTTGTGGTCCTCCTTCTTGCCGGCACTCACGAGCGGGAAGATGTTGTGACCATAGTTGAACGTCCCAGTCTCCAGACCTTTGTAGATGTCGTCGCTGGTATGGTCGTAGATCTGGCCTTCAACATTGCCGATGACAGCCTGAATGCCCCAGACATCAGGGTTGTCACCACCTTCGCCATTGCCATAGATGCCGGGTGCGAAGCCCTGGGTGCGGCCTATAGCCTCTACGAGCTGCGTGGCATGGTTGGTCAGGAGCAGCTTGCCGTCATCTTGAACATATTTTTTCAGATTGTCGATATTGTTGACGACATCAGCAGGCAGATTCTGCCATCCGGCAGGCATTCCCACGCGGTCGATGGTAATCATGAGGCAGGGAATTTCGTCAACGTCGATGTCAGCCAGATCAGCAGGCTTGACGAAGGCTCCTGTACCTTTAGCTACGTAATTATCATTAAACCATGTTGCAGCGGCGCGCTCGTCATCATCGTCCAAACTGTTGTAGTCATCAGCCAAGAGTAGAAATCCGGCCTTCTGGATAACGTCATAGTTGATGTGTACCTTTGCCGTGACACCTTCAGAGACAAGGCCATTGTCATATTTCACCTTTACGGTGTAGAGATTGTCGGTATTGGCTTCCGCCCGCTTGATGGTATAGGAGTTGGTGGGCGCGTCGAGCTGTGCGAGTTCCACATTGTCCTTATAGACGATGGACCCGATGGCATTGGCGGGCAGGGTCCAGGTCAGGGTGAGCTGTCGGCCGTTGTTGGTCCATGATAAATCAGTGGGAGCTTGTGATGTGACGGCTTCGGGGAGATCAACATCGGAGCACGAGCCGAGGACGAGCACCATCAGTGATATGATAGCAAAAATAATCTTCTTCATAGCAACGCTATTAATGGTAGGTTTATATTGTGATGAATCCTCGCTTAATACTGTGTGTAGAGGCCATGCGAGTTGGTAACCTCATCGACATAAATCTTCAGGAAGAGGTCCTTGTCAGAGATGGAGGCATCCTGATAGTAGGACTGGAACTGCTTCTCCTTAGCGAAGTACTTTGTCATGACATCAACGGTGTTTCCCCATCTCTGCAGGTCGAACCATCTGTTACCCTCGAGTGCGAGTTCCAGACGACGCTCCAGTCTGACGGCCTTGCGCGCATAGTCCTGTGTCCATCCGGCAGCAGGATAGAGGCCCACTTTGTAGTCAGCCATAGCAGTAGAAAGGTCCTGCGGTGTGTAAGAAGGGTCGATGCTGTTCTCGGCGCGCTGGCGAATCTTGTTGACCCATGTGCGGGCTTCCTCGAGGTCACCGGTTTCAACGCAAGCCTCGGCATAGAGGAGGACGATGTCAGAGTAGCGAATCAGGCAGAAGTTCAGCGGAGAGCCACCCCACGGCCATCCCTTAATCATACGTGGGTCGGCAGGGTCGCAAAGGTTCTTTTTGTTGGAATATTCTCCATAGATGTCATAGGCGCGGCACCATCCCTTGGTATAGGTGTGACCACGGAAGGGGAAGCCGATACGGCCGACAGTGAAGTCGAGACGAGGATCGACGTTTCCATAGTAGTTGCCATTGGACACAACTTCTCCATTAGGATTAGTCTTGTCGACATAAGGCAGACCGTTCTCATCGGTAGCGAAGGCGTCGACAAGGTCTTGTGAGCCATAGAAGAAGTCATCGCCATTACCATAGAGGTTGCCATCCGACTTGGTGGTGTTGAGGAGGTTACTCCAGTTGATATGTGCGTTGTTGTTGGCTGTTGAGCACTGGATAGCGAGGATGGACTCATACTTGTTGTTGTTGTCTATCTTTGCCATGTCCTGGCATTTGGGATAGAGAGAGTAGCGTCCGCTGTCCATGACTTTCTTTGCCCATTCCTTCACCTTCTGCCAGTCGCAGCTGCCATTCTCGGTGTCCTGTGCATACACCTTGGCCAGGATGGCGGCGGCAGTGTATTTGCAGACACGACCGGGAGCAGTAGGCGCCTCGGGCAGCGCATTGTAGGCATCGGTCAGGTCGCCGATAATCTTGTCATAAATCTCAGCACGTGTAAACTCCATGTTCGACTTTGAGCTTGCATCCTCGTTGGGGTCGGTGAAGTATGGAATGCGCTTGAAGACGCGGATGAGGTCGAAGTAGTAGTAGGCTCTCAGACATTTCATCTCACCGATGAGCTGTTGGGAGTTGGCAATATTCTTGGCATTGTTGATACCGGCAATGGCACGGTTGGCCCTGACGATAGCATAGTAGTTGTTCTTCCATTTATAATCACTGGATACGTTGTCCGATGTGATATTGGAAATCTCCAGCTGGTGAATGTTCTGCTCCATAGATGTTGCTCCTCCGCCTTTCAGGGCATCGTCGGAGCGGACATCGAAGATCCAGTTGGTGGATGGGCCGGAGAAGGCCTCGTTGTTGCCGAAGAAGTGGGCCTCGAGACCATTGTAGGTAGCAGCGACAAGTCCCTGGACAGTGCTGTCGTTGAGCTGCTCGTCGGTGAACTTACCCTGTGGCACTGTGTCGAGCATGTCGGAGCATGACGTGGTGAAGAGTCCGGCGCAGAGCAGTAAACTAAATATCTTGAGTTTCATGATTGTATGCGTTTTAATGAGTGAAAGAAATGATTAGAAGTCAACGTGGAGACCGAGGCTGAAGGTCCTTGCTCTCGGATAAGGGCCATTGTCAACACGGCTGCCATAGACACCTAAGGGCACTTCAGGGTCAAGACCGGAATAGTCTGTGATGGTGAATACGTTCTCCACCTGTCCGAAGACACTCAGGCTGCCGAGTCCTAACTTCTGAACCAGTTTCTGGTCGAAGTTGTATGCCAGTTTCAGATACTTCATCTTCAGGTAAGAACCGTCCTCTATATAATAGGTGGACATACGTGTCTCGTTGTTGTTGTCGTTGAGCGACAGGGCTGGGATGGAGGCGTTGGGATTGCTTGGCGTCCAAGCGTTCAGAACGTCCTTGCTGCGGTTGGTGTAGAGGTTGCCGTAGCTCATCATGTTGAGCTGCTTCTTCGTGCCGTTGTAGATGTCGAATCCTAACTCACTGAAGAGGAAGGTGCTCAGTGTGAAGTTCTTCCAGGAAGCGGAGAGGTTAAGGCCGATGGTCCAGTCGGGGTTGGGGTCACCGATGACGCAACGGTCGTTGTCGTCGACGACACCATCACCATTGATGTCGCGGAATATCATGCGGCCTACGCCTTTACCCGGCTGGTCAGCATGGTTGGCAACGCTCTCGGCGTCTTTGAAGATGCCATCGTATATCCAGCCGTAGTACACGCCTAAAGGCTGTCCTTCCATGATGCGGATGTCAGTGCCTTGAGAACTGACCTTGTCGTTGAAAGCCACGAGCTTGTTGCGGTAAGCCGAGATGTTGAGGCTGCCGTCCCAGCTGAAGTCACCATACATAGGTGAGTGGTAGCCGAGGTTCATCTCGAAACCCTTGTTGTTCATCGTACCGGTATTCATATACTTAGCGGCATTCTCACCAGCTACGGCCAGTGTCGGGGGAATGGTGAGCATATCGGTAGTCTTCTTCCAGTAGTAGTCGAGGCTGAGGGTGACAGCACTGCCGAAGAGTGTGGCATCAAGACCGATATTGGTCTGGGTTGTGGTCTCCCACTTGAGGTTCTTGTTGCCAGAGGTGCTGACAATGACACCGCTCACCTCGCTGCTGTTGGAGCCGTTGAGGTCGTAAGAGCCATTGCCGGAGGTATAGATATAGGTGGAGTATCCAGCATAGAGGTTGTCGATGGCGGCATTACCATTCTGTCCCCATCCCACACGGAGCTTGAGGTCGTCGACGATGTGCTGGTTCTTTGGGAAGAACTTCTCCTCGCTGATGCGCCATGCACCACTGAAAGCGGGGAAGACACCCGAGCGGTTGCTCTTGTCAAGGCGTGAGGTCTCATCACGACGGAGGGTGAAGGAAGCCAAGTAGCGGTCGGCATAGTTATAGTCTACTTTACCGAAGAGTGAGAACAGTGCCCATTCCGACTTGCTGCCGCCATTGGTCTGTGTGCCTGTACCGGCATCAATCTGCATGTAGTCCTTATCCTCAAAAGCATAGTTGTCGCGGTAGGCGCTCAAGCCTTCGAAGACATATTTAATAGCCTCGACACCGAAGAGGGCGTTGAGTCCGTGCTTTCCCCACTGACCGACATAGTTGGCGGTGTTTGTCCAGGTATAGGTGTCGCCCTGTCCATAGCCACGGCTCATGCTGTTTTTATCGCTGCTCTCAATCTTGCGTGACAGAGCCTTGTTGAGATACTGGATATGCTCCAAGCCAAAGTTTGTCTTCAGGGTCAGACCTTTGACAGGGATGAGCTCGGCATAGGCATTGCCAAAGATGCGCCAGGAGTTGTTATCGTTGTCACGGCCGTTATAGAGAAGCTGCATGGGGTTGGCAACATCAGAGCCTAAGAGCTGCTGTGCGCTGCCGAAGACGCCGTCAGCGGAATAGACGGGAAGAGCGGGGTGCTGACGCATGGCGATGTAAGGAATGCCGGCATCGGAGCCTGTGTCAAAGCCGCGGTCGTGCCAGTTGGCAACCATCAGGTTCTCACCCACATGGAAGTACTTGTTGATGTTGAAGGTGGTGTTTACACGGCCGGTGATACGGCGGTAGTAGGTGTACTCCATCAAGCCCTGCTGGTTGATATAGTTGCCAGAGAAGAGGTAAGAGCCTTTGTCTGTGGCATTGCTTACGCTGGCCGAGATGTTGTGTGTCCAGGCGGGGCTGTAGACCTCTTTCTGCCAGTCGGTGTCGGCCGTCTTGATGCCATTGTAGGAGTCTACGAGCTGTGGTGTGCTACCGGTGCCGTAGAGTCGGGAGTCGGGTTTAGTATTGTCGTTGGCACAAGCCTGCCAGTAGGCACGGCCCCACTCCTCGGCATTGAGCATGTCGTAGGTCTTGGCAACGGTGTTGAGAGAAGCGGTGTAGTCGAAGTTGAACTTTGTCTTGCCGTTCTTTCCTTTCTTGGTGGTGATGACAATGACGCCATTGGCAGCACGTGAACCATAGATGCTGGCCGATGAGGCATCTTTGAGGACCTGGATGGACTCAATGTCAGCGCCATTGAGGGAGTTGAGGTTCTCATTGGTAGCCACACCATCGATGACATAGAGCGGGTTGCTGTTGTTGACGGTGCTGATACCGCGCACCCGGATGGAAGTGCTGCCTCCGCCTGGTGCGGCATCGGTGATGATATTCACACCCGAGAGCTTACCCTGCATAGAGTTCAGCATGTTTGGGTCGCCAGCACTGACGGGGTTCTTCATGTCCATGACGGAGACGGCACCCGTGAGGTCGGCCTTGCGCTGCACCTGGTAGCCGGTGACGACAACCTCGTTGAGCTCCTCGCCGTCGGCAAGCTTTATGACCATGTTGTCGGAGGCGGCCACCTCGGTGGTCTTGAATCCGACATAGGACACACTGAGCTTGGCGTTGGGCTGTACGTTCAGCGTGAAGTGACCGTCGATGTCGGTGATGGTACCATCGTTGGCACCTACGACCTTAACGGTAGCTCCGATTAATGGTTCACCATCGGAAGCTGATACTACTGTTCCGGAAATCTTGGTCTGTGCCATCGCGCTCCATGCACTGAGCACTAAAGCCATCAGACAGAAAAGGAATTTTTCTTTCATATTGGTTTACTATTGGTTCTTTAATACCTTTATTATATTAATGAGAAGCAGTCAAGCTATTAATCTTTCTTCAGATTGGTTGCCGCAAAATTAATATAAATCAAGTTCCAAGGGTATAAGAAATGTTTCCTCGACTTGCAAAATCGTTTCAAATCTTACAAAAGTATTAAGATTGCAACTATTTTGCCTGCCGATGTAACAACAGCATTAGTAATTAGGCCTAATAGAAAAGAAAAAGGGTTAAGGCAGCAGGAAGACGTTGACGCGTGGTCTCCGCCGGTCGTTGGTAATAAGTGTAATACGGTGTATATTCGCAGGAAGATGGCCGAGAGAAAGGTCGTGGTAGCCGGATGGGGGGATGGTAATGGGATATTTCCCCGCCAGGTCTGTTTCCTCATCAGTATATGCGCGGTAGATGAGAAGAGGACTTTTCCCACTGTTGGAGACATGCAGCGTGGTTGCCGTTTTTTCCATACGGCGGGGGCATGATATCTGGGGCAGCCCGGCAGGAGGGGGCGCCAGGTTAGAAAAGTTGGGAAGTACGATGGCCTTGACGACGATAGCTACATCTTTGCGCTTCTTGTCGAAGGCGATTCTCCTGGTCTTGGTCACAGCCCCCCATTGCACGGTGTTGTCGGCGGTAAAGGTGACCGGCAGAGACTCGCACTGCCCGGTCTGGAGATTTCTCAGTACACCCACATACATGGTCTTTGACTCCCCTCGCCTCACCTCACCCATATTGAGTGTGTCGCTGGTCAGCCTAACCTCGCCTTGTCTGACGGGATACTGCTTCATCAGCGTCTCTTCACTGGTGACGATGGTGCCTTCCACGGACAGCGTGACCACGGTGGTGTCTGTGGAGGACGCCATCACCACGGAGGCAGTCTCGTAGAAATCGCCACCACGGTTTACGGGGTCGAAGGCGACATCGACAGCAACAGAATCGTGAGGAGCGACAAGCCCTGTGTCGCAGGAGATGGTGGTACATCCGCACGAGGGAAAGGTCTGGCATATTCTTACAGCAACGGGATTCTCGTTGTGAAGCATGAAACGATGGTAGACTTTTCCGTCGTGCTCCTGGATGATACCAAAGTTGATGGCTGCCGTAGCCACGGCAATGACGAGACCTGAATGCATCATTTCTCACCCTCCTGTTGTTTACGTATGTCGCTCGGTGAGATGCCGTATTCGTCGCGGAAACACTTGGAGAAGTATCCGGGTGAGCTGAAGCCCGTATCGTAGGCGATGGCAGAGATAGGCTGGTCGGAGTGCATAATCAGGTCGTGGGCTTTTTGCAGGCGCATCTGACGTAGAAGCTCGGCAGGGGAGAGCCCTGTGATGGCTTTGAGCTTTCGGTAGAGCTGTACGCGGCTCAAGCCGATGTCGGAACCGATGTCATCGACCTTGACGTCGCTCTCGGGAAGGTGCTTTTCCATGGCTGCTTTCAGTCGGTCGATGAATTTCCGATCAAGAGGACTGAGTTTTTCCTCGGCTTCTTTCACTTCCGGCTCGCTCTTCACTTTGCCGTCGAAGAGGTGGCGCAACTTCTGGCGTGACTTCAGGAGGTTGTCGATACGTGCCAAGAGCAGCTGGGCGCTGAAGGGCTTGGTCATGTAGTCATCGGCACCTGTACCTAAACCTTCGAGCTGTTGCTCCTCCGTGCTGCGGGCTGTGAGCAGGATGACGGGGATGTGGGAGGTCATGGCGTCGGCCTTTATCCTGCGGCAGAACTCCAGACCGTCCATTACAGGCATCATCACGTCGCTGACGATGATGTCGGGAATGGTCTCGTGGGCCACCTGCAAGCCATTCTCGCCGTCTACAGCCTCGGTAACATAATATTTGTCGGTAAGAAGGGTGCGGATGTATCGGCGCATATCTTCGTTGTCGTCTACGACGAGGACGGTGGGCAGACTGCTGTCATCAGTGACGGCATTATTGGGTCTTTGCGATGGCTTCTTTTCGGTAGTTGTGTTGGTATATTCTTCCTCCATCTTCCTGGCCGCGTTGCTGTCATCGATGGCGGGTGGTGTGTCGTTGCGGAAATTGAGGACATCGTAGACAATCTTTGAAAGTTGGTCTACATTTCGTTGCAGGATGTCCACCAGTGTCCTGTCATGTTCCTGCAGGTCTTTGCTTACCGACAGTTCCGAGAGCGGGCCGGCGATGAGCGTCAAAGGCGTGCGCAGCTGGTGGCGGGCATTGGTGTAGAAAAGTGTCTGCTCGCGGTTGAGCTGTTTCTCCTTGCGATTGATGCGGCGCATGATGACGACGAGGCGGTAGATGAGCAGCAAAGCCACAATGAGCAGTACGATGGCGATGGCGCTGATGATGATGAGCATGCGCTGGGTATGGTACTGCCCGAAGAGACTCTCTATCTTGTCCTGAAGTGTCAGCAGGTCGTGGCTGCGCTGCTCCATCTCCTTACCCGTTTGGAGGAGTACCGAGGCATTGTCGGGGGTAACGATGACACCCTGCATGATGTTGTCGCGCTTATAAGGTTGCTTCTGCAAAATGTTTAGGCATAGTTTTACAATCTGTTCCCCATTGGTGGGATAGGTGTAGGTGCCTGCCAAGATTCCCTTGTCGACACATTCTATTCCCTCGCCTTTACCGGGTAGTCCGTCGATGCCGAGAAAGCGTATTTTATCTGCTTGCCCTATATCCTCAGCGGCTTGACGAGCGTTGAGCGCGGCAAGGTCACTATGACAGAAAACAACATCGGGCGCAGGATGCGTTTTCAAATAGGTTTTCATCACTTGGTAGGTGTTCTCTGGTGTCCAGTCTGTATTGATAAATCGATAGTCGGCATGCTTGTTGCCTTTCATGACAGACATGAACCCGCGGTGACGGTCGATTGCTGGTGAGGAGGATGTTCCTCCCGTAAGTTCCAGAATATGCCCCTTCTGTCCTTGGAGTCTTTCACTGAGTAGCGACAGTGCATAGTTGCCCATGGCTCGGCCGGCGGCGATGTTGTCACCACCGATATATGCGGTATAGTCATTGGTGTTGGCCTTGCGGTCGAAGAGAACAACGGGAATGCCATGCTTTCGTGCCCGCACGATGGCGGGGGCTACTGACCGATAGTCGTTAGGTGCCACAACGAGGATGTCGACACCGGCGTTGACAAAGCTGTCTATCTGCGCTACCTGTCGCTCAGAGATGTTGTCGGCATTCTTGATGTCCACATCCACCACATTATTATAAAGATGTTGTGCTGAGAGCATCTCCATGTTAACTTTCTCACGCCAAGCGCCGCCCACGCACTGTGAGAAGCCTATATGGTATTTGGCTTCGTCCTTGCTGCACGACGATAGCAAGGCACAGAGCATGCCTAGACAAAGGCATAGTGTCGGCGATATATACCTTTTGCTTGCAAGATGAGACATCCATCTGCCTCTATTGCAAAAGTCTCTAAATATCCATGCTTCTTTGTGCTTCCTCATCAGTTTTATCTTTTAGGTGACCATCTCGCTTGCAAACTTACATAAAAATGTTTGATTAGCCAAATGAGGAAGTGAGAAAATGTTGGACTTGCCGCTTCTTGACGTCTTGTTTGAATGGAAGTTGCAGATTGGGGTATATGGCAAATGAGGTTATTATTCCTGTAATACCCCCATTTGAAACAATTATGGCCGAACGGGCTACTCCCTATTCACATGGTGGGCTCGTATTTTTATTTCTGTTAGGTGAAGGCGTTGACCCCGATAGTATACGTACACAAATATAAAAAAACATCATTTTATTTTTCGGTGAACAATATTTTTATTATACTTGCCGAAAAATAAAACTACATTTATGGCTATAATTGGAAGAGAAAAGGAGATAGAGGAATTTAGGCATTTGTACGATAGCGGCAAAGCTGAGTTCGTGGCTATCTATGGAGGGTGCCGTGTTGGAAAGACTTTTCTTGTCGACGAGACTTTAAAATAATAATAATGTTACATCCTCAGCCATCAACAGTTGGCGGGGTTTTGCATTCGAGCGTGTATGCTTCCGTCACATTCCACAAATAAAACAAGCTCTTGGCATTTCCGGAGTCGTTACATCGCAATCATCATGGTCGCTAAAAGGTGACGACAATATTGACGGCACGCAGATTGACATGCTGATAGACAGAAATGATAATGTCGTGAACATGTGCGAGATGAAATTCTATAATGAGGAATTCACTGTCAACAAACAGTACCATTCTGTTCTTGTACACAGACAGAACGTTCTTTCCGGCACGATAGCCCGCAGAAAGGCTATACACAGTACGTTTATAACGAATTTTGGCTTAACTCATAATGAGTATAGTGGAGACTTTCAGTAAGTGATTACGATAGATGCCCTTTTTGGTTGACAATGATAGGGTTGAAATAAGATCTCTATAAATCTCTATGTACACCACATGTACACAGCTAAAACGAAAAAAGAGTTAGATTTCTCTAACTCCTTGATTTTTAATGCGCTCCAGGATGGGCTTGAACCAACGACCCCCTGATTAACAGTCAGGTGCTCTAACCAACTGAGCTACTGAAGCAGTGCGTGTCATTTCTGATTTGCGGTTGCAAAGGTACGGACATTCTTTGGTTCCACCAAACTTTTTCGTAACTTTTTTTTCTTTTTTCTTCAAATAGCTTAATTTTCCGCCCATTTTAGCCGTATGGGGCTATATATTTCGTACCTTTGCGGAAAATAAGTGTGAACATGAAGAAAGTATTTATCATAGCCCTGTGCCTCTTCACGGGCGTATTGGGATATGCGCAGGACAAAGATGCGCATTATTTCAAGGTTGCCAAGAACCTTGATGTGTTCAATACCATTTATAAGAACCTTGACATGATGTATGTCGATACCCTTGATGCTGATGTCACCGTAGGCGTGGGTATCAATGCCATGCTCAGGAGTCTGGATCCTTACACGGAATATTATCCTGAGGACAAGAGTCAGGATGTGAAGATGATGCTTACGGGTAAGTATGCCGGTATAGGCTCTCTGATTCGCTACAACTATAAATTGCAGCGTGTGTGTATTGATGAGCCTTACAAGGACATGCCTGCCGCAGAGGTAGGGCTTAAGAAAGGTGACATCATTCTCTCCATTGATGGCGAGGATATGACGGATAAAGACAACGAGTATGTCAGCAATCACCTCCGTGGCGATGCTGGTACGACCTTTGAGATAAAGATTCATCGTCCTTCTACCGATAAGGATATGAAGTTTAAGATTACGCGTCGTGCTATCCAGTTGCCGGCAGTACCTTATTATGGTTTGCAGAAGAATGGTTTTGGCTATCTCAATCTCAATACCTTCACCGAGGGTTGTGGCAAGACCGTGCGCAATGCTATCATTGATATGAAGCAGAAGGGAATGAAGGGCCTTGTCTTTGACCTGCGTGGCAATGGCGGCGGCTCTGAGATGGAAGCTGTGAATATTGTCAACTGCTTCGTTCCCAAGGGACGAATGGTCGTCAGCAACCGTGGTAAGCTGCGTCGTGTCAATCACGATTATTATACCCAGGTGGAGCCTGTTGACACCGTGATGCCTGTTGTGGTTCTTGTCAACGGCAATTCGGCCTCGGCTTCGGAGATTACCAGTGGTTCTTTGCAGGACTTTGATAGGGCTGTCATCCTTGGCACCAAGACTTTCGGCAAGGGACTGGTGCAGACCGTCATGGACCTGCCTTATAATGGTAAAATGAAGTTGACAACTAATAAATACTATATCCCATCCGGTCGCTGTATCCAGAAAATCAACTACAAACACAACGCTTCAGGAGGTTCAGAGGTCGTTGCCGACTCTCTGACCCATGAGTTCAGAACGCTCCATGGTCGTATTGTCCGTGATGGCGGAGGCATACAGCCCGATGTGAAGGTAGAGAATGACTCGCTGCCGAATATTACTTATTATCTTGCCGCCGTGCGCGATTCCGATGAACTGGTCGATACTTATGAGCAGAAATATATTGCCGCTCATCCTACTATCGCTGCCCCTTGTGACTTCGAGCTCACGGATTCTGATTTTAATGACTTCAAGCGTATGGTCCTCGCCAGCCGCTTCAAGTATGATGCCTTGAGCGCCAAGCAACTCGACGAGCTGGAGAAGTTGGCTAAGTTTGAGGGCTACTATGATGACGCTAAGTCCGAGTTTGCCGCTCTTCGTGCTAAGTTGAAGCATAACCTCTCCAAAGACCTTGACATTGCTAAGGAAAGTATCAAGCGCATGTTGGAACAGGATATTGTTTCGGCCTATTATTTCCAGTCGGGTGCAGTAGAGAATGCATTGCGTGATGACAAGCAAGTCAAGGCAGCCTTTGACCTTCTTGCCGATAATGCCCGTTACCAGGAAATCTTAAAGCCGAAGCCAGCTGAAGCTGTAAAGTCTTCTGCTACGCAGGCTAAAGGTGGAAAGACCGCTAAGGCTAAAGGCAAGAAAAAGAAGTAAAAGTCATAAAAAAGCATAATTTTTCCATATCTTCGTTGTAGCATTGGGATAAATCACCTATTTTTGCCATATCTCTGTAGCTTACAGAGAGTTGATGCAAACGGGTATTCACTAAAAACGAAAATATGGAAAAACTAAGCCTTTACTTGCTTACAGCTATTTTTGCTGTTCTCTTCGCTTCCTGCCAAAAGGTGGACTTGAGCGAAGATGGTGGACGATCAGATGATGCCAACAACGTTACCTTCCGTATTGTTCGGATAGAGGATACGCCTTTCAGCTCAGCCAAGGCATCACGTTCGCAGGATATTGCACAATTGTGCACTCGCATCAATGTCGCTATTTATAAGAATAGCGAGCGTGTGAAGAGTATTAGTCAGAAATCAGGAGACAAAGATTTTGGAACTGTATCGTTGTCTCTTGATGCTGGCACGTATCGTGTTGTGATTCTTGCTCACAGCCAGGAAAAGAGCCCCACGATGACGGATGCTGAGAAGATAGGCTTCAACAGCGATATGAGCGACACCTTCCTCTGGTCGGAGAAAGTGACCGTGGAGGATGGTGGAGATAATGAAGTCGATGTCGACATGCACCGTGTGGTGGCTAAGATAAGAATCATCTCTAAAGATAATGTGCCTAACAATGTTGCAAGACTGAAATTCTATTATACGGGTGGCAGTTCCACCATCAATGCCCTTACTGGAAAAGGCTGTGTCAATTCCAAGCAAACAGTGGAGTACATGATTTCCGATGACATGAAGGGCAAACCGGCAACCTTTGAGTTCTATACATTCCCCAAGGCCGACAATTCCACTGTCAAGATGGAGGTGACAGCTTATGATGCTACTGACACTAAGTTGGGTGAAATGACGATAACCGATATCCCCGTAAAGGTCAATACATGTGCCAGTTGTGAGGGTGACATTTTCAGCTCCATCTCGGGCGGAGGTGGCAGCATAGGCAGCAGTGGAACGAAATTTCGCCTTACCACCGATGACGAGTGGGTATATGAAAACTATACCTTTTAGAATAGCAGCGCAAAGGCATGCAGTGTCAACTAATGCAGGATGGCCAGAAGTAACAGCAGTTTGGCTTCCCCGAGCGACAGTCGGAGAAAGTTGATGATGGCAGCCTTGCGATTCTTCACAGTCCCTACACTGCATTCGAGCATCTTGGCCACCTCCTCATTTTTCAGTCCCTCCACGAAACTAAGGTCGAAAACATGTCGCAAGTCTTTCGGTAGTTTGTCAATAGCCTCATAGAGCAGGTCGAGCGTCTCCTGCTCTATGATAGAGGCTTGCAGGTCCTCGTCAAAGTCTTTCTTGTCTTGCAGATAGTGTTGTCGGCTCTGTCCCTTTCTCAGCACCGATATCGCTTTGTTGTGAATGGCAGCAAAGAGATAAGCTTTGAAGTGGGCTGCGTTGTCGAAAGTCTCGCGAATGCTATACATCTTATATATAGCATCCTGTACGCAGTCTTCAGCAAGGAAGGCGTAGTCGGCGCCAAGTTGGCGGGAGGCATAGACCAAGAGAGAAGGATAGACATCGGCATAGAGGCTGTCTATCTTTCCTGACCGGAAATCGTCTACTATCTGCTCTGTTAAACGCACGTTTGCTTCTTTGTGACTGTTATAAAAATAATATATTCAGTGCTATTTGTTTACAAAATTAGGCATTCTTTTGCCAAACACTTACTTTTTTCTTAAAAATCTTTTGAAATATTTGTCCGTTCGTTAATATGTTGCGTATAAGAAGACAAAAACATCGCAAAGACTATGAGCAAGAAGATTATTGTAGCGGCTTTGCTTGCCGCATTCACTATCCCCTCTTTTGCACAACTTCTCAAAGGAAGCGTCAAAGGATTCACCCTCGATGACGACGGTGTGCAGATATCGTATTCCCCCACCGGCGGAATGGTTGACGACCAGTACACCACAGCCGTTGTCGATGCCAATGGCAATTTCACTTATGACGTCCCCCTCTCCGACCGCAACAGTGATGTCTCCATCATCGTCGCCAATCAAGTCTTTGGTGTTCATCTCACTAAAGGGCAGACCGTTACCGTGACGTTGTCGAAAGGCAATGGCAACATGCTCAACTTTGCGGTCAGCGGCCCTTCCAAGGATGTATCCTTAGCCGTCAACGCTGAGATGCAAGCCTATGACATGATGAAATATTTCTCCATGGATGAGTCGATGGCAAAGAGCAATGCGGAATACCGTCAGATTCTCGAAGAAAGCTATAAGAGCGTTCTGCCTTATCTGAAAGGTATCAAAGACAAGCAGCTGCGAAAGTTCTATACCGATCTGAATGAGGCACAGTATAAATGGATGAAGATTCGCCTGATCATGGACAAGTGCGAGGAGAATGGTACAAGGTATCAGGATGATGCCGAGTACAAGCAGCTGATCAGTGATGTAGACATCAACTCAGATATCTCTTTCCGTTCCAATCTCGGCTTCGGCAAGGTCATGGCAATGGTGACGTCGCCGATGAACTTCAAGGGCGACATGGAGCCCTACTGCCGTGAGCAGATGGCGCTGGCGGACAAATATGTCACCAATCCATTCTTGCGCAGTGATATCGCCAAGAGCATTGCTCAAAACTACTTCTCTTTCGGTGGCAATACCGGTGACTACCATCGTTTCTATGCCGATGCCGTGAAGTGGGCAGGTCGTGACTCCACTGCCTTCACGGCTTATAAAGGTAAGATTGCCTCATGGGACCAAACGCAGACTGGAACAAAAGCCTTCGACATCACGCTCACCGATGAGAGTGGCAAGACTTGCCAGCTCAGTGATATAGCGAAAGGGAAGTTCACATATATCGACGTCTGGGCCACCTGGTGCGGTCCCTGTAAGCAGGAAATTCCTTACCTTGCCAAACTGGTAGAGAAATACAAGGACAACCCCAAGGTGCAGTTTATCTCCATCTCTATTGATGAGAATGTCGACGCATGGAAACGCATGATTAACCGTGACCACCCCGCCTGGCCTCAGTACAATATTCAAGGTGATGTCGCCAAGACCTTCTCCCAGCAGTGGGGCATCAGTGGCATCCCGCGCTTCATCATGATAGACAAGGATGGCAACATCTTCAGCGCCGACGCAACCAGGCCGAGTGAAGCCGCCACCTCGGAGACGATAGACAAACTTTGATTATGGATTCAGAATTCATCTCACATCTTCTCTACCATCTCATCATCGGCGACATCTCTGATGCCGGTTGTCGCGACCTTGCCGATTGGGCGGCAGAGAACGAATACAACCGCCGTGTCTTGGAGCGTTTGCAGGACAAGGACTACCTTCAGCGTGAGTACCGTCGTATCAGGGCGGTCGACCCACGGCGGGCCATGAAGGATATGGAGTCGCGCATCGCAGCCCCTCAGCCCTTCATCCGCCGACCGTGGAGCCGTGTGCGGACCATTACGCTTAGCGTAGCGGGACTCGCGGCAGCCATCGTACTTCTCTTTGGATTCTACACCTATTACCAAAAACAGACACCGGAGAAGCCCAAGGCCATCGTCGCTCAGGTGGCGTCGTCCAAGATAACGCATGGCAGCACGCAGGCTGTTCTGACTTTGGAGAATGGCGATACCCTCCATCTTGGCTCCTCAGCGAAGGACAACGCTGCCAAGATGGCCGAGGGGCATTCTGTGTTCAGTGGCGGTCACGCTAAGCTCAGCGTCTCCACACCCCGTGGCGGTGAGTTCAAGATTACCCTTGAGGATGGTACAGAGGTGTGGCTCAATGCCGAGACCCAGCTCCGCTATCCTGAGCGCTTTGGTGATGGCGAGCGTCGTGTCGCTGTCACCGGTGAAGCCTTCTTCAAGGTTGCCAAAGACAGCAAGCGCCCGTTCTATGTAGAGACGGCGGGGCAGGTCGTCAGAGTTTATGGCACCGAGTTCAATGTCCATGCCTATCCTGAGGATAAGTCTGTGGCTACCACCCTGGTCGAGGGCAGCATAGCGCTGCAAGCAGCCTCCGGCAACGGTTCTCAGCTGATGCTCACGCCCGGCCATCAGGCGCTCTTCGACAAGCAGAGCCATGAGGCCAGTGTCAAATCAGTGGATACCGAGGTGGTGACGAGCTGGCGTAGTGGCAGTTTTGTCTTTGAAAACCAGAATCTCGGCGACATCATGCAGACGCTGAGCCGATGGTATGACTTCGACTATAAGTTTGCTGATGCCTCCCTGGCTCATACAGAGTTCATGGGCAGCATCCCGCGCTACGGCGAGTTTGCTGATGTTGTAGAGATATTAGAGACAAGTGGCGGCCTGAAGTTCCGCATCAAAGGCCGGACAGTAATCATTTCGAGAAAATAAAACTAATGATATGAAACAAATCCAACAGCTGTTGTTGTCACTGGTTCTTACAGCCGTCTTCTCCGCCTTCACGACGGCGGCCGACGCCCAGACCTACAGTGTCGACTACAAGAACATGACCATCGAGCAGGTCATTCGCGACCTGCGCAAGCGTACGGGCTATGAGATAGTCTATCAGAAACCGGTCATCGCCGGTGCGCCAAACATCACGTGCACCTACAAGAACCTCACGCTCACGCAACTTCTGAACCGCGTCCTTCTCCAACAAGCCGGTATCGACTATGAGATTGTCAAGAAGTCTATCGTCCTCAAGAAGTCTACACTTCCCGAGGAGGCTTATTTCAAGAAGCAGGTCGTCGGCACCGTGACCGATGAGAACGACGAACCCCTTGTCGGCGTCACAGTTCTTCAAAAAGGTACGGGCAATGGAGCCACGACCGATGTCGACGGCAACTTCTCACTCATTGTTGAGGGCACCCATGCCGAGCTGGAGTTCAGCTATGTAGGCTACAAGAACCGCACGGTGAAGATCGACCGCCGCACGCCGTTCCTCGTCCTGCGTCTGACTCCCGATGAGACCCTCCTCGATGAGGTCCTTGTCACCGGTTATCAGAACATCAAGCGAGAGAATGCCGTAGGTGCCTACCAGACTATCAGCGCCAAGGAGTTAGACAGCCGCTACACCGGCAATGTCGTCTCGCGCTTGGAAGGCCAGATTCCGGGATTGGTGGCTTACAACAACGGCAATGGCAACACCGGTGAGGCTGCCCTTACCATCCGTGGTGCTGGTTCGTTCAATGCCCGCTCCAATCCGCTCGTCGTTGTTGATGGACTCCCCATTGAGGGCAGCATAGAGACGGTCAATCCCTATGACATCGAGACCATCAACGTTTTGAAAGACGCCTCCGCCGCTTCTATCTATGGTGCCCGCGCCTCCAATGGCGTCATCGTCATCACCACCAAGCGCGCCCACTCCGAGAAGCTGAGCATTGATGTCAATGCTGACCTTTCCATCTATGAGAAGCAGGGCTATTCCAACTATGGCTGGGCCGATGCCGCACAGCTGTTGCAGTTGGAGGAGAACAACTTCAACTGGGTCGCTGCCCACGACGATGTCTACAGCAGTCTCTTAGGCACCTATCAGACCAACCCCGGCTCTCTCACCCAGGCCACGCGGCTGATGTTGCGCCACAAGCTCGGCGAGGTCAGCGATGCCGACTACAACGCGCAGATGGCGCAGTGGCGGTCCAATGACTATCGCAAGGAGTGGCGGGATGCCACACTCAGAACGCGTGTCCTGCAACAATACAATGTGGCCATGCGCACACAGGGCAAGAAGCTCAACTCTAATATCGTGCTTAACTACAAGGGCGACAACAATGGTGTCTACCGAGAGAACGACCGCACCTATACCGCCAGCTACCAGGGCGACATGAACGTATGCAAGTGGTTGGATATGAGCTTCGGTCTCAATGTCATCAGTGAGCGTTCCAGTGTCCACTCCGATGTCAATGGTTTGATGTCCATCGGTTTTTTCGCACCCTATCTCAGTATGTACAATGCCGATGGTACCCCGGCAGCTATGGATGCTGGGATATGGCTCGGTGAGGCCAGTCTGAAAGATCCTTCACTCGGACTCAAGGACGAGAGCTATTATTATCTTGATGAGCTTAACCGCAACTTCACCAAGGGCCGTCGCAACAATATCCGTTCCTACGCGCACGCCAACTTTAAGATTCTGCCGGAGCTCTCCGTCTCTACCCGTTTCCAGTATGAGGACATCAGCTATAAAGGTGAGACCTACTATGAGCCCGACAGCTACTACATGCGCACACTCTACAACCTTGCTACTTCCGGCGGTAAGCACTATATCCCCGAAGGTGGTATGCTGAAGACCAAGCATCAGACGGGCGACTACTACACTTTCCGTGCGCAGGCCAACTATGCCAAGGTCTTTGCCGAGAAGCATGATGTTGAGGCCATAGCCGGTTTTGAATACCGCCAGAGCCACGACCGCTACAATAACGACCTCAAGCTCGGCTACGACGACCAGACGCAGACCAACCTCTCGCATCTTGTCGACTACGAGGCCCTGCAGAACCTGTCCTCCTCAGACCTTGGTCCCAACTATAGTATCTTGGGCAGTGCGCCCTCAGAGAGCGACTTCTCTACAAGCGACATCCTGCACCGCTTCTACTCCTATTATTTCAACGGCAACTACACCTATGACAGCCGCTATGCCGCTCAGGTGAGCTACCGTGTCGATAAAGCCGACCTTTTCGGTGCTGACCCGAAATATCGTGGCCGACCGCTCTGGTCTGTGGGCGCGAGCTGGAACATGCAGAATGAGAGCTGGATGAAGCCCTTGAAGTGGATTGATGCTCTGAAGCTGCGTGCCAGCTATGGTATCACGGGTAATATCGACTCCAACGTGTCTTCCTATCTCACTGCCGCCATCGCCGTGAGCGAGATAACGGGCAACAAATATGCCACCCTCAACACACCGCCCAACGACCAGCTCAGATGGGAGAAGACGGCAAGTTGGAACTTTGGCGCCGACTTCTCGCTTTTCGCCAATAGACTTAGCGGTAGTCTTGACTATTATATCAAGAATTCTTCCGACCTGCTGACCCTCACCGATGTCGACCCGACAACGGGATGGAGTAGTGTGAACATCAACAACGGTAGGGCGCGCAACACCGGTGTGGAGCTACAGCTCAATGGAGCCATCCTGCGGCCCGCCACATCTGATGGAATCGGTGTCAACGCCTCGTTCAACTTTTCCTACAACAACAATAAGGTGACCCGTATCGACCACGAGCCGTCTTCGGGCTTTGAAGCCCTCTACACCCGCCATGAGGGACATCCCATCAACTCTCTCTACAGCTACCGCTATGCCGGCATGGTGACCGACGATGATGGCAATCAGAGTTATGGATGGTATGACAAGGCCGGCAAAGTTCATTCTTCAGATATCTCAACAGGAGAGTTCACGCAGGCCGATGTTGTCTTCTCCGGCGGTCTCGACCCGAAGGTGGTGGCTTCTTTCACCCCCGAGATAACCTGGAAAGGCTTTTCTCTCTCGGCCCTCTTCTCTTTCTATGGGGGACATTATATGCGTGCCGGAATAGAGAAATGGACGCATGATGGCTCTGAGCTCGGCTATAAATCTGAGCTTGCCGGCATCCCGGCTTCCTATCTCGACTTCTGGACGGGTGCCGACACACCCTACGCCAAGATTGCCAACGGCTATCAGGGTCGCAACACCATTGGATACTATCAATATATCGATCAGACCGTGGTGCACGCCGACTACCTCACGGTGCGCAACATCGTGCTCGGCTATAACTTTCCCAAGCAGTGGATCAGCCGCCTCGGCATCCAGGACCTGCGCCTGCGTGTGCAGATGAACAATGTGGCCACATGGGTGCGCAACAGTCAGGGCATAGACCCGGAGGCCGTCAACCCATACACCGGCGAGACACTCAACAAAACATGCCGAAGCTATACCATGAGTTTGAGCGTGAGCTTCTAATGCTTCGATAATGAACAAATAAAGAAGAGATTATGAAAACGAAGAAGCAATATATAAAAGAGGTGCTTACTTTTTTCCCCGTTTACCTCTTTTCCTTTTTACTTTTAACCGGCTGCGATGACAAGCTCGACATCGTTCCCAAGGGGCAGTCCACGTTGGAAACCGTTGATGACTTGGAGCTACTTCTCAACCGCGAGATTGAGTTAGGGACGCCCATGAGCGATCTTAGCATCATCTGCAATGAAGGTCTGGGGCAGATGACGAGTGTGGCCACAGTGCTCTCACAGACCAATACCCTCAAATATGCCTATCTCTCCTATGATGAGAAGGTAGACAGGGCCAGCCTCACACAGGAAGACGAGCGCTACACCAATGCCTACAAGGCCATCAACGCCATGAATACCATTATCGACAAGGCTCCCGGCGCTTCCGGCTCCGAGAGCAAGCGCAAGGAGATTATTGCTGAGGCGCATATCATGCGCGCTTATCTGCACTGGCTGCTCGTCAACGTCTATGCCAAGCAGTATGATGCCACCACGGCAGCCACTGACGGTGGTATAGCCTATGTGACGAGTGAGTCGGTCTTTGCCGATAACCCCAAGCTCACTGTCCAGAAGGTCTACGACAACATCCTTGCCGACTGCTCTGATGAGTATATCAATGCACTGCCCGCACGCGACAACGATGTCCTCCGTGGCGACCAGGCCTGGGGCAACGCTGTGCGGGCCAAGGTGCTCATGCAGATGAAGCGCTATGCCGATGCACTGCCTTATGCTTTGAAGAGCATCAACCTCAATGGTACCATTGAAGACCGTTCGGCCATTGTCGGGGCCGGTGACTGGATCTTGCCGCGGCAAGCTGCCGACAATCTAATTTATATCGGTGGTATGGTAGGCCCGTTCTTGGAGTGCGTCTCCAAGGAGACGGCGGCAAAGTTCGAGGTCGGTGACTACGTCCTCTACCACGCCTACATGTTTGGTCAAAAACCAGGCACGGGTGGTGACGACGAGGGCGACGATGATGACGATGATGAGAATTGGGATGCCAAGCCACGTGCTGCTATGAGTAGTGGTGAGGTCAGAAGCAAGAAAGCCTTTGCTGACGATGGATTCGATGCTTCCGGCATGGCCTGGAACAGTCTCTATGGCGAGATAACGACCGGCGTCAGTGGCACGCTGATGTACTACGCCATGAGCAGTTGGGTCAACTTCTATGGCATCACCTCCGACCGCATGTACTATACTGCTGCCGAGTGCTATATCCGCACGGGAGAGATACAGAAGGGCATGGACCTTGTCAACAAAGTGCGCGAGAAGCGCATAGACCCGGACCATTACGAGCCGCTGACGGCTACCGATGAGGCCAGCGCCATGGCGGCCATGCAGGAAGCTAAATGGATAGAGTGCATAGACACCTATGAAAACTTCTTCGACTGCAAGCGGTGGAATACGGAGGACGCCTACAAGCGCACCATCACCCGCGACCTCGGCGATTTCGGAACCTTCTCCATCGCTCCTGACAGCAAACTCTGGATTTTCCCCTTCCCGCTCCAGGCTTCACGAAAGAATGCAACGTTGACCAATAATTATTAATTCTTCCACAAAAATGAAAAAGACTCTTCTCTCTTTCTTGGCATTGGCCCTGCCTGTCTTCGCCTCTGCCCAGACCTTGGAGATAACGGCCAAGGACACCACTGGCCTTTCACAAGTGCTCATTGCCAACCGTGGCGACTTCGTCCCCTTGCGGTTCACAAAAGGTCGCATGGCCTATGACAGACCGAAAATCAAACCCTATACGGCTGTCTATATCATGGGTGGCGGCATCAGTGCGCCCGCTGTCTTGGAGCCTGGGCAGACACTGCAAGTCGCTCTCAGCAAGAAGAAAGGGCAGTGGGAGATAGCCTACAAGGGTAAGAACGCGGCGGCCTCCCGGTTCCTCAAGCAGTTGGAAAAGCTCTCGGCACAAGGCTGGGAGACAGTGTCCGTAGATGAATATGATGACGAGGTCACTACGGAGAACAAAGACTTTGACTTCGATGCCGAGATGAAACGCCTCGCCGCTGAGTATGGCAATACCCTCCAGGCTGCCGACAAGGTAGCCAATGACAGCCTGCGGCACGCCTATCGCCATCTGACAGATGTCAGTTATCTGGCCTCGCGCATTGCCTGCCTCTCCGCAAGGGATAGAATCAAAGGTGTCGCCAACGACGGACAGTTGCAGAAACTCATTGCGGGCATAGACCCTAACGACGACACCATGCAGGAGTTGGGACTTGTCGACGACTTTATCGCTACCAAGGTCACCGGCTCCCGCAACGATGACAACATCACGCCTTATGTTGTGAGCTACATCAAGGCTGTCGATACCCATGTGCAGAATCCTCGCACGCGTCATGAGTTGTTGGATAACGTCGCCTCAATGGTCTTCAATGCCGACAGCAAGACGTATGTCCTTGATGACTTCTGGAATGCTTTCAAGCAGGCCGCCGACACAGCGCTTGTCAGCTATTATCAGACGGTTGTAGACAGCAAGTTGGCTACCAAGAGCGGCGCTGCATGTCCTGATGAGACTTTCCAAGACGTTCAGGGACAGACGCATCGACTTTCGGAGTGGTTTAATAAAAGCAAATACCTCTATATCGACCTGTGGGCCACTTGGTGCATACCTTGTGTCAAGGAGATACCCTTTATCGAGAAGCATGTTGCCCACTATAAGGACAACCCGAAGATTCAGTTCATCAGCATCAGCCTTGACAGTCACCACGACGCCTGGAAGCGGAAGTTGGACAAGGATAAACCACAGTGGCCGCAGTATATCTCCGCTACCAAGGAGGAGATGGACAAACTGATGAAGGACTGGGGTATCACAGGCATACCGCGCTTCATCATCGTTAACCCCGACGGCACCATCCATGACAGCAATGCCTTCCGGCCCAGTGATGCAGACTTCTACAAACTCATGGACGCCATCTTGAAATAATCCTTTACTTTGGCTTGCTGATTGAGAAATAGTTGCTATCTTTGTGGCGCAAGCCGCCGCTTGCGCCTAACACGATTCAGCTATGCAGAAAAGCAAGTATCTTGTCGCCAGCCCTCGCGACCTGTTATGGGGGCTTACCGTCAGCACCGTGGGGTATGAGGAGATTGTCCCGGGAGACAGCTATCCAACCCATGGACATGCTGACGGCTATTATTTCAATGTCGACCGCGGCAGGATACTCAACGAATACCAATTGCTGTATATCGTTGAGGGCCGCGGTTTTTTTCGTTCTGCCCACCAGAAAGAGACGGAGGTTCATGGGGGTGACATGTTCCTGCTCTTCCCCGGCGAATGGCACTCTTATCATCCCGCTAAGGAGGAGGGGTGGAAAAGCTTCTGGATAGGATTCAAAGGAAAGAACATGGACGACCGCGTGCGGGCAGGTTTTCTGTCTGTTGACAAGCCCATCTACAGCATCGGCTTCAGCGAGGAGGTCATCCGACTCTATCGTGAGGCCTACCGCGTGGCGGTGGAAGAGTTGGCCAACTCGCAGCAGGTATTGGCCGGCACTGTGAACTTTATGATAGGTCTGATGTATGCCTATGAGCGCAACCGGCTGTTCACCCACGATAAGATTCATGTCGACATCATCAACAGCGCGCGTCTCCGTATCCGCGAGACCTTGGAGTCGCCGGTATCCATCCAGCAGATAGCAGCCGAGAGTGGCATCAGCTACAGCAACTTCCGCAAGCTTTTCAAAGAATATACGGGTGTCTCCCCTGCGCTCTATCAGCAGGAGCTGCGCATACAGCGCGCCAAGGAGCTTCTTGCCATCTCTGACCTGAGTGTTAAGGAGATAGCCTATCGCCTCAATTTCGACTCCTCCGACTATTTCTCTTCCCGCTTCCGTGCCAAGGTTGGCATGCCACCCCTTGAATACCGAAAGAAGACGAGATAGGGATGTGTCCACCATAATATTACCAAGAAACTGTGATAATGTGATTTGTGATACAGACAACGGCTGACGGGTAGTGGAAAAGAGAGAAAAATCTAATAAAAAACGAATAAATTCTTGTAGGAATGCCAAAAAGTTAGTAACTTTGCAGTGTTCAGTGGAATGAGGGACTCCAGAGAGAGTTCCTCATTTTTTTATAACTACTTTTTAGATAAAGAATGATAGACAAGAACGTCGTAAAAGGATTAGTAGACGAATGGCTCAAGGACAAGGAATATTTCCTTGTAGACCTAAACATCAGCGCGGATGACAAGATTACAGTAGAAATCGACCATGCCGACGGTGTATGGATAGAAGACTGTGCTCAGCTGAGCCAGTATATCGAAGACCATCTCAGCCGCGATGAGGAAGACTATGAGCTTGAGGTCGGCTCGGCCGGTCTGGGCCAGCCTTTCAAAGTGCCGCAGCAATATGAGATCTTCATCGGTGAGCCCGTGGAGGTCTTGGATGCCGAGGGCAAAAAGTTCAAAGGCGTCCTGAAGAGCGTTGACGGCCGCAACTTCACTGTCAGCGTCAACGAGAAGGTGAAGGTAGAGGGAAAGAAACGCCCCGTGAAGATGGATGTCGACCACCAGTTCAATATGGACGAGGTGAAGTACACCAAATATCTGATTTCGTTCAAATAAGAAAAATATAAAGACAGATAAACAGCTATGCCAGCAATAAAGAAAGATGACGAACAGGTGAGCATGATAGGCTCATTCCGTGAGTTCCAGGACACTAAGCATATCGACCGCACTACATTGGTCAGCGTCCTTGAGGAAAGCTTCCGCAACGTTCTTGCCAAGATTTACGGCTCGGACGAGAATTTTGATGTCATTGTCAACCCTGACAAGGGTGACTTTGAGATTTACCGCAACCGCGTTGTCGTGGCCAATGGCGACGTGGCTGACAAGAACAAGGAGATAAGCCTTGCCGACGCACAGAAGATAGAGCCCGACTACGAGGTCGGCGAGGAGGTCTCAGAGCCTGTCAACTTCGCCAAGTTCGGCCGTCGCGCTATCCTCACCCTGCGCCAGACCCTTGCCAGCAAGATTCTTGAGCTTGAGCACGACGCACTCTTCAATAAGTATAAGGACCGTGTGGGCCAGCTCATCTCCGCCGAGGTCTACCAGACCTGGAAGCGCGAGGTGCTGCTCATCGACGACGACAACAATGAGCTCATCCTGCCCAAGAGCGAGCAGATTCCCGCTGATGTCTACCGCAAGGGTGAGACGGTGTTGGCCGTCATCGAGCGTGTTGACAACGAGAACAACAACCCCAAGATTATCCTCTCCCGCACAAGTCCCACTTTCCTGCAGCGTCTGCTGGAGCGTGAGGTCCCTGAGATTCAGGACGGCCTTATCGCCATCAAGAAGGTAGCCCGTATGCCCGGTGAGCGTGCCAAGGTGGCTGTCGAGAGTTTCGACGACCGCATCGACCCCGTCGGTGCCTGCGTGGGTGTTCATGGCAGCCGTGTCCACGGCATCGTGCATGAGCTCTGCAATGAGAATATCGACGTCATCAGCTGGACAGCCAATACCAAGCTCTTCATCCAGCGTGCACTGAGCCCTGCCACCATCACGGACATCAAACTCGATGATGAGAACAAGAAGGCTGACGTCTATCTCCAGCCCGACCAGGTCAGTCTGGCTATCGGCCGCAATGGTCTGAACATCAAACTGGCCTGCATGCTCACAGAATATACCATCGACGTCTATCGTGTCGTCGAGGGCAATGGCGAGAATGGCGACGAGGATGATGTCTACCTCGACCAGTTCAACGACGAAATCGACCAGTGGGTCATCGACGCTATCAAGAAGATAGGTCTGGAGACTGCCAAGCAGGTGCTCAATGCTCCGCGCGAGATGCTCGTCGAGAAAGCTGACCTCGAAGAGGAAACCGTCGACCACGTCTTGGAAGTCCTGAAGAAGGAGTTCGAATGATAACAGGTGATAGGTGATGGATGATAGGCATTAACGTTCAGTCTTAACAGGTGTGGCTGATACTTTAATGTCTATGTTCGGAACTCCAGACTACTTATCAATAGCATAGACAATTCATTTAACACCTAACACCAAACAGCATAATTATTAATGACCATTAGATTAAATAAAGCATTACGAGAGTTGAACATCGGACTCCAGACGGCAGTTGGATTCCTTCAGAAGCGTCCTGAGCTGGGCGAGGTGAAGTCAGACCCCAGCTTCAAGATCAACGAAAAGCAGTACTCTGCTCTCGTAGAGGCCTTCAAAAGGGATGCTGCTGTCAAGGAACGGGCAGACCAGCTCTTCAAGAAGCCCGAGAAGAAAGGTCCCAAGCAGGGTTCTAACCAGCAAACTCGCGTAGAGAGTGGCCTGGAACTTGCAGGCCATCAGAAATATACACCTTTAGGGAAGATAGACCTCAGCACTGTTGGCAAGCCCAAGGTGGTGAGTCCGTCTGATGCGTCTTCCAAGCCCGCTACTCCTCAACCTCAGGCTGCTGCCGTCAGCCATGAGGAGCCCAAAGTGGAGAAGGCCTCGCAGCCAGCACCTCAGCCTGCCAGCCAGCAGGCAGCGCCACAGCCCCAGGCAGCGCCCGCACAGCCTAAGGCAGCGCCCGCACAGGTCAAGGCTGAGGTTGCTCAGCCCAAGACAGAGCCGGTGCAGCCCAAGCAGGAACCTGCTCAGACCCAGGCACCCGCTCAGCCCAAGCAGGAGCCCGCCCAGCCCAAGGCTGACGTGAAGCCACAGCCTAAGTCCGAGGCTCCGCAGCCTAAGGCAGAGTCAAAGCCACAGCCTGAGGTGAAGGCTCAGCAGCCTGCCAAGGAGGTGAAGGCTCAGCAGCCCGAGAAGCATGAGAATTCACCACGCCCCACGATACAGAAACCGGCTGCCGTGAAGGTCGCTGAGGCTGCACAGCCCTCTGAGGATAAGAAGGAAGAGTCTAAAATCTTCCGCACCAAGACAGAGACGCGCATCGACAACACACCGAAGGTCACCGTGCTCGGCAAGATAGACCTGAGCTCTATCAACTCCAGCACGCGCCCGAAGAAGAAGTCGCGCTCGGAGCGCCAGCGCGAGCGCAATGCACGCCAGCAGCAGAATGGCGGCAATGGCAATAACGGTAACAACAACCGCGGAAAGCGCGAGCGCATCAATAATAATAAGGTGGACATCAATGCCGCTGCCAACCAGCAGAGCAAGAATGGCAACGGCGGTGGAAAGAAGAAGAAAAACCGCAACCGCTCGCAGAAGCCCCTTGAGGTCAACGACGAGGATGTGGCACGCCAGGTCAAGGAGACGCTGGCTCGCCTCACCAGCAAGAGTCAGAACAAGAAGGGTGCTAAATACCGTAAGGAGAAGCGTGAGGCTGTGCAGGAGCGTCTCGATGCTGAGGCCCGCCAGGAGAAGAAAGACAGCAAGGTATTGAAGCTCACCGAGTTTGTGACCGTCTCCGAGCTGGCCACCATGATGCATGTGGAGGTGACACAGGTCATCTCTACGCTGATGAGCATCGGTATCATGGCTTCTATCAACCAGCGCCTCGATGCTGAGACCATCAACATGGTGGCTGAGGAGTTTGGCTTCAAGACAGAGTATGTCTCGGCCGATGTCCAGGAGGCTGTCAGCGAGGAGGCCGACGATGAGAGCGATCTCGTGCCGCGTCCGCCTATCGTCACTGTCATGGGTCATGTCGACCATGGTAAGACTTCGCTCCTCGACCATATCCGCAATACCAATGTCATCGCCGGTGAGGCTGGTGGTATCACACAGCATATCGGTGCCTACAGCGTCACGCTGAAGAATGGCCGCAAGGTGACATTCCTCGATACGCCGGGTCATGAGGCTTTCACGGCCATGCGTGCACGTGGTGCTCAGGTGACGGATATCGCCATCATCATCATTGCTGCCGACGACAGCGTGATGCCTACCACCAAGGAGGCCATCGCCCACTGTCAGGCTGCCGGTGTGCCTATGGTCTTCGCCATCAACAAGATTGATAAGCCGGGTGCCAATCCCGACCGCATCCGTGAGGATTTGGCCAATATGAACCTCCTCGTCGAGGAGTGGGGCGGTAAGTATCAGTGCCAGGAGATTAGTGCCAAGAAGGGTCTTGGGGTCGACGACCTCATGGACAAGGTGCTCCTCGAAGCCGATATGCTCGACCTCAAGGCCAACCCCAACCGTAAGGCTACGGGTACCGTCATCGAGTCCAGTCTCGACAAGGGTCGTGGATATATCTCCACTGTCTTGGTGAGCAACGGTACACTCCATGTCGGCGATATCGTATTGGCCGGTACCTCATGGGGCCGTGTGAAGGCACTCTTCAACGAGCGTAACCAGCGCATCGACAATGTCAAGCCCGCAGAGCCTGCCATCGTCTTGGGTCTCAACGGCGCTCCTACCGCCGGTGACCAGTTCCACGTCATCGACACGGAGCAGGAGGCCCGCGACATCGCCAACAAGCGTGAGCAGTTGCAGCGTGAGCAGGGTCTGCGTACGCAGAAGCGTCTGACCCTTGGCGACATCTCACACCGTATCGCACGCGGTGAGTTCCATGAGCTCAACATCATCGTCAAGGGTGATACCGATGGTTCTATCGAGGCGCTCTCCGACTCCTTCCTCAAGCTCTCTACCGAGAAGGTGCAGGTCAACGTCATCAGCAAGGCTGTCGGTCAGATTTCAGAGAACGATGTCATGCTGGCCAGCGCCTCCGATGCCATCATCGTCGGCTTCCAGGTGCGTCCTTCCGCCGACGCCCGCAAGCTTGCCGACCGTGAGGGTGTGGAGATCAATACCTACTCCATCATCTACGACGCCATCGACGACATCAAGGCCGCTATGGTCGGTATGCTTGACAAGGTCAAGAAGGAGGTTGTCACCGCTGAGATTGAGGTCAAGCAGGTTTACAAGATTTCCAAGGTTGGTACCGTGGCCGGCGGTCTCGTCACCGAGGGCAAGGTTCACTCCAAGGATAAGGCACATGTCGTACGTGACGGAATTGTCATACACACTGCCAATATTGCAGCCCTGAAACGTTATAAGGATGACGTCAAGGAGGTGGCTACAGGTTTGGAGTGCGGTATCTCTCTCGTCAACTTCAACGATATACAGGCCGGCGATGTGCTGGAGACCTTCACCGAGATAGAGGTGGAGCAGAAACTGTAGTTTGTAAACTTAATCAGATAGAATTCAGGTGGCACGGATTTTGTTCGTGTCACCTTGAATTGTTTTTATTATGGAAATAAAATTTAAAGATAAAGAGAGTAATCAGTTTGTGCGTGATGTCGCCAACCAGAAATATGAGTACGGCTTCACCACCAACGTTCACACCGATGTCATCCCCAAGGGTCTCAATGAGGATGTGGTGCGCCTTATCTCTCAGAAGAAGGGTGAGCCGGAATGGCTCCTCGACTTCCGTCTGAAGGCCTACCGCCATTGGCTGACGTTGCCGGTGCCCACATGGGGCCACGTCCATGTACCGCCTATCGACTTCCAGGGCATATCCTACTATGCCGACCCGCTGGCGAAGAAGCCTAAGAACAAGGAGATAGACCCTGAGCTGGAGAAGACCTTCGACAAGCTCGGCATTCCTCTTGAGGAGCGTTTGGCGCTGAGTGGCACGGCTGTCGATGCCGTCATGGACTCAGTGTCCGTCAAGACCACCTTCAAGAAGCAGCTTGCCGAGAAAGGTATCATCTTCTCGTCCATTGGTGAGGCGGTGAAAAATCATCCTGACCTTGTCAGGCAGTATTTAGGCAGTGTGGTGCCTTACACCGACAACTTCACGGCAGCCCTCAACTCCGCTGTGTTCTCCGATGGCAGTTTTGTCTACATCCCGAAGGGTGTGCGCTGTCCGATGGAGCTGAGCAGCTACTTCCGTATCAATGCCCGCAACACCGGTCAGTTTGAGCGCACGCTCATCATCGCCGACGATGATGCCTATGTCTCCTACTTGGAGGGCTGCACGGCGCCGATGCGCGATGAGAACCAGCTCCATGCCGCCGTTGTGGAGATTGTGGTGATGAACAATGCTGAGGTGAAATATTCCACGGTCCAGAACTGGTATCCTGGCGATGAGCAGGGTAAGGGCGGTGTCCTCAACCTCGTGACGAAGCGTGGCGACTGCCGCGGTGTCAACTCCAAGCTCTCGTGGACGCAGGTCGAGACGGGCTCAGCCATCACGTGGAAGTATCCTTCCTGTATCCTCAAGGGTGACAACTCGCAGGCCGAGTTCTATAGCGTCGCTGTCACCAACCACTATCAGGAGGCTGATACGGGTACGAAGATGATACATATCGGTAAGAACACCAAGTCGACCATCATCTCCAAGGGTATCTCCGCCGGTCACAGCCAGAACTCTTACCGTGGTCTCGTCAAGGCCACCGCTTCTGCTGAGAATGCCCGCAACTATTCCTCTTGCGACTCTCTGCTCTTAGGCTCCGACTGCGGTGCCCACACCTTCCCTTATATGGACATCCACAACGATACCGCTGTGGTGGAGCATGAGGCCACGACATCGAAGATTTCAGAGGACCAGCTCTTCTATTGCAACCAGCGTGGTATACCCACGGAGGATGCCGTAGGACTTATCGTCAACGGTTACGCCAAAGAAGTCCTCAACAAGCTCCCGATGGAGTTTGCCGTGGAAGCACAGAAACTCCTCAGTGTATCGCTCGAAGGCACTGTAGGATAATAAGAGAGAACGCTTTCGTCAATCACAATGTTGGGCAGTGGTACGTTGCCGCTCTGCAACTTCTAACTCCTAACTCCTAACTACAAAAATTATGCTTGAAGTAAAGAATTTGCATGCCACGATTGCTGGCAAAGAAATATTAAAGGGTATCAACCTTACCATCAATGATGGAGAGATTCATGCCATCATGGGCCCTAATGGCTCTGGTAAGTCTACACTCTCCGCTGTGCTCACCGGCAACCCCCTCTATACGGTCACCGAGGGTGAGGCCATCTTCAATGGCAAGGATCTGTTGGCCATGAAGCCGGAGGATCGCGCCCGCGAGGGACTCTTCCTCTCTTTCCAGTATCCTGTTGAGATTCCTGGTGTGTCGATGGTCAACTTCATGAAGGCTGCCGTCAACGCCAAGCGCGAATATCAGGGCCTGGAGCCGCTGAAGGCGCCCGAGTTCATGAAACTGATGAAAGAGAAGCGCGAACTCGTGGAGCTCGACCCGAAGCTCTCACGCCGTAGTGTCAACGAGGGCTTCTCAGGTGGTGAGAAGAAGCGCAATGAGATCTTCCAGATGGCCATGCTCGACCCGAAGCTCAGCATCCTCGACGAGACCGACTCCGGACTCGATGTCGATGCCATGCGCATCGTGGCTGAGGGCGTGAACAAGCTCTTCACACCCGAGAAGTCCATCATCGTCATCACCCACTATGAGCGCCTCCTCGATATGATCAAGCCGCAGGTCGTACATGTGCTCTACAATGGCCGTATCGTCCGCACCGAGGGTCCGGAACTCGCCAAGGAGATAGAGAAGCGAGGCTACGACTGGATAAAGGAGGAAGCCGACAAGGAGTTCGGAAAGTAATCTCTATGCACTTTGACCTGCTAAGCAGGCGAAGTTCACAAAAAGCAATTCAACATGTCAAGTGAGAAACAATATATAGACCTCTTCGAGACGCAGCGTCAGGCCATAGACAGCCATTCTGCCCAGGTGCTCAACGCTGTCCGCGACGAGGCTTTCGAAGACTTTAAACGACAGGGATTCCCGTCGCGGAAAGTGGAGCGGTATAAGTATACCGACATGGACAAGCTCTTTGCTCCAGACTACGGTTTGAACATCAACCGCATAGAGATTCCGGTTAATCCCTACAACGTCTTCAGCTGTGATGTCCCTAACCTCTCCACTTCGTTATATTTCGTTGTCAACGACACCTTCTATAAGAAGGCGCTGCCTAAGGCCGGACTGCCTGAGGGCGTGGAGGTGATGAGCCTGAAAGAGGCTGCTGAGCAGCAGCCGGAAGTGATAGCCAAATATTATGGGAAGATAGCCAAGAGTGGTGAGGATGCCGTCACGGCGCTCAACACCATGCTGGCTCAGGATGGGCTCTTCATCCATGTGCCGAAGAATGTAAGGGTGGAGCGTGCTATCCAGGTCGTCAACATCCTGCGTTCTGATGTCGACCTGATGGTTAACCGTCGGGTACTCTTCGTCATGGACGAGGGCGCCGAGGCCAAGCTGCTTTTCTGCGACGACTCTGCCGACGACCGCAACTTCCTCGGCACGCAGGTCATCGAGGCTTATGTTGGTGAGAATGCCAGCCTTGACCTCTACTGCTTGGAGGAGACACACGACAAGAATACGCGTGTCAGCAATGTCTATATCTCCCAGGAAGCTAACAGCCGTGTCAACCACAATGTGCTGACTTTGCAGAATGGTATCACGCGCAATAAGCTTGACCTCGTCTTCAAGGGTGAGGGGGCTGAGTGCTGGTGCAATGGCTGCGTCATCGCTGACAAGAGCCAGCATGTCGACAACAACACGCTCATCGACCATCAGGTGCCACATTGCAACTCTCATGAACTTTACAAATATGTGTTGGACGACAAGGCCACCGGTGCCTTCGCCGGTCGTGTCCTCGTGCGTCATGGTGCACAGAAAACGGAGTCGGACGAGCGCAACCAGAACCTCGTTATGACAAAGCAGGCGCGGATGTACACCCAGCCGATGCTGGAAATCTATGCCGACGACGTGAAGTGCTCGCATGGCTCTACCGTGGGTCAGCTCAACGATGCCGCACTCTTCTACATGCAGCAGCGTGGTATTGACGAGCATGAGGCCAAGCTCCTGTTGGAGTTTGCCTTCATCGATGAGGTCGTTGACCAGATAAAGTTGGAGCCGTTGCGCGACCGCCTGCATCAGCTCGTGGAGAAGCGCTTCCGGGGAGAGCTCGGACGCTGCAGCAACTGCCGTATCTGTAAATAGGGTAGGGGGGAGCGGCCGACAACTGGCCGCTCGCCTTTTTCACATTCCCACATTCCCTCATTAAAATCCATTATTATGTACGATATCAATAAGGTAAGAGCGGATTTCCCGATACTGAGCCGTCAGGTTCATGGCAAGCCGTTGGTGTATCTCGACAATGCGGCCACGACCCAGAAGCCGCTATGCGTCCTTGACGCTATGCGCGAGGAGTATCTCAACGCTAATGCCAACGTGCACCGTGGTGTCCACTACCTCAGTGTGCAGGCTACGGAGCTCCATGAGCAGGCGCGGGAGACGGTGCGCAAGTTTATCAACGCCAAGCGTACTACGGAGATCGTCTTCACACGCGGCACCACGGAAGGGTTGAACCTTGTGGCGGCTACTTTCAGCCAGGCTTTCATGCAGGCGGGCGATGAGGTCATCGTCTCCGTCATGGAGCACCACTCCAACATTGTGCCCTGGCAGTTGGCGGCCATGCAGCGAGGCATCAAACTGCGCGTCATTCCCATGAGCGACGATGGAGTCCTTGACATAGAGGCTTACAAGAAGTTGTTCAATGAGAAGACCAAGATGGTCAGCGTGGCCCATGTGAGCAATGTCCTCGGCACCGTCAACCCGGTAGCGGAAATTATCAAGATAGCCCATGCCCACGATGTTCCTGTTATGGTCGACGGTGCACAGAGTGCTCCGCACTTCGCTATCGACGTGCAGAAATTGGACTGTGACTTCCTGGTCTTCAGCGGCCATAAGATGTACGGCCCCACAGGTATTGGTGTCCTCTATGGCAAGGAAGAGTGGCTGGAGAAGCTGCCGCCTTATCAGGGTGGTGGCGAGATGATAGAGCATGTCAGTTTCGAGAAGACAACCTTCGAGCAACCACCTTTGAAGTTTGAGGCCGGTACGCCCGACTATATAGCTTCTCACGGACTTGCCACAGCCATCAACTATATGGAGTCCCTCGGCTTGGAGAATATCGAAGCCCACGAGCAGGAGCTTACAAAGTATGCCATTGAGCGGCTCGGCAAGATAGAAGGCATGAAAATCTATGGTCCGACGGCATCCCTATTGTCATCGGCTTCTCAGAAAGCTCCTCTCCCTGCTGCCAACTCCCATGATGCAGTGGTGAGTTTTAATGTCGGACAAATCCATCATATGGACATGGGTACTCTGCTCGACCAGCTCGGCATTGCCGTGCGTACCGGTCACCATTGCGCCCAGCCGCTGATGGACCGTTTGGGTGTCCTCGGCACCGTCCGTGCCTCTTTCGCACTATATAATACTAAAGAGGAGATAGACATCCTTGCCGATGGCATTGAGCGTGTCAGAAAGATGTTTTAATTGTCTTTTAGGTTGATATAACCATAGAGCGTGGCAAATGCAATGTAGTTCCGTGCATTTGCCACGCTTTTTTGTGTGTACCGTCAAGGCTTGATATGCCCTGCTAACACATCGCTTGCTAAAGCATGCTTAATATTACCTTTTGAATCAGAATATACAATAGATTCACCTCGTGAAGCCTTGTCACGGAGCATCTCTTCCTCGGCCATTGCCAATCCCTCATCTAATTTCTTGATAAATGCATCAATTTCTTTATTTGACATAGCCCTTAATTATTTTATATTTATTTATATCGTTTATCTTTGTCTCTATGGACCTACCTCCAAAGGCTACCCTCTCTCGTTGAGATTGGCTGTTATCGTATATCACCCATATGTCAACTTCATTCATAAACAATTTGAAAAGGTTGTCTATCCCTTTGGAATATCTTCGCAAGATGACATCGTAAGGAATATTATGACCGCCTTTGCTTACTCGTTCCGCCACACGATTAACTGCTAATTGTGGAGAGTTCAACCAAAAGTAGATTAAATGAACTAAGTAACCCAATTTCGAAGCTTCTCTGACAAGGCTTACATATGAACGTGTTGCTAATGTCGTTTCTATAGAAAACGATTCTCCTTTACTTAAAAGATATTTTATTCGTTCCAACATAAGTCTACCAGCCTCTATGGCTACACCTTCTGGATTGAAGGGAGAAAGCCCTTTCGCTATTTCATCCGCATTAACAAATTCTTTTACCAAAAGACTTTTTGGCAAAATAGTCATTGAAGCAGTGGTCTTGCCCGCCCCATTACAGCCTGCTATGATATACAGATGCTTCACAATATCAAAGTCAATCTTCTTTTAAAACTTAGCATTGCAAAAATAGTCATTCTTTCCAAGACGAACAAACTTTCCGGAACATTTTTCTTTCAATGGATGCATTATCAGGAAGCGATAATAACTTGCCATAGCTTTGCCGTCAAGTTAAAACAATAAAACTGAACGTCGGCCTTCGCCAGAGTGTGGTTATCCTGACTAATGCAGCAAAGTCTTCTACAAAGTTACGGCTGATTACGTTTGGCAACAACTCCTTATGACTTTCTCCTCGGAGAGGACAGATTGTATAGTTGTTTACCGCATCCGTGGCAAATGCCAGCGATATCCGTGGCAAATGTCAGCGATATCTGTGGCATATGCCAGCGATGTCCGTGGCAAATGCCATGAATGATGTTGGCATATTAGCTTATATACGAAAAGTCCCCCGCGCGACATACCGTCGGGCGAGGGACGAAAAGAAAGGTGAGTTGTTGAACATAGTAATTTTGTCTGTATTTTTGCCAATAAAAATGCCATGGCGGCATCTGCTGATGGCCACCATGGCATTTCAAATTGTATTCTATTGAAGCGTTTACATCACTCCCACCCAGCGTAGGATGTCGTTGAGGTTGGCAACAATCATCAGGAGGATGAGGATGGTGATGCCGACATACTCCGCACGAATCATAAAGGTCTCTGACGGCTTGCGGCGTGTCACAATCTCATAGAGCAGGAAGAGGACGTGGCCACCATCGAGAGCGGGGATAGGCAGGATGTTCATGAACGCCAGGATGATGCTCAGGAAGGCCGTCATCATCCAGAACGTATGCCAGTCCCACTGGTCGGGGAAGAGGGATCCTATGGAGCCGAAGCCGCCTAAGCTCTTCGCGCCGTCGGCTGTGAAGACATACTTCATATCGCTGACATAGCCAGAGAGCACGTCCCAGCCATATTTGACGCCGGCGGGAAAGCTCTCTAAGAAGCTGTAGCTGACGTGGGTCACCTTGTTGGCATAGAGCTGTCCGATGCTGCCTACGGCGAAGCCAAACTTGCAGTCGGGGGTCACTGTTGTGGTGATAGTGTCTAAAGCTGCTTGGCTGTTCTGAGTCGTCCTGCTCTTGCTCTTAGAGGTAGCAGCCTTGGCTACGACGATGCTGATTCTGCGCAGGGCGAGGCTGTCACGATGAGACTTCGTTGCGGCAAGCTGGTCGCTGATGACACCTATCTCCTCAGAGAACTCATTGTAAGAGTCTATCTTCTTTCCGTTGACAGCGACGATTCTGTCACCCTTGGCCAGTCCACTGTTCCAAACGGGTGAGACCACCGAGTCCTTGCTGTCCTCGCTGACGGGGATGCGCTGATAGACGGTGTCGATGACAGCGGGTATGAGCGGGCGCACAAACTGCGGTGTCAGCTTCAGCATGTTCAGAAGGTTGATATTGCCGGGGAGGTTGACGCGAACCTTCTCGCCCCCGCGTATGACATCGCAGTATTTAGCCTCAGAGAGGTCGCGGTAGACATCGACATTGAAGTCCTTGAACGGCCGTATGTCAGTGCCTACGAGGATATCGCCGTCGCGGAAACCGTAGGACTTAGCTTCCTGGTTGAACTTCATACCGAGCGACATGTCAGCCACGCGTACATAGTCCTCACCCCAGTGGAACATAATCATGGAGTAGATGAAGAGGGCCAGCACAAAGTTCACGGTGACACCAGCCACCATGATGATAAGTCGCTGCCACGCCGGTTTGGTGCGGAACTCCCACGGCTGCGGGTCACGTTTCATCTGCTCGGTGTCCATGCTCTCGTCTATCATGCCGGCAATCTTGCAGTAGCCACCCAAGGGCAGCCAGCCCATGCCGTATTCGGTCTCAGAGTGCTTGGGCTTGAAGCTGAAGAGCTTGCCCTTCCACTTGCCGATGCTGACGTCGAAGAAGATGAAGAACTTCTCCACCCTCACGCCAAAGAGCTTGGAAGCTAACATGTGGCCACCCTCATGCAACAGCACAAGGAGAGAGATGGAGAGAATGAACTGTAAGAGTTTTATAAGGAATACTTCCATTTATTTTAGAGGTTTGCAAGAGAATATAAGCAAGAGAAAAGTTTATATCAGTCTGTTTGCAATGTTTCTGGCTTCGCTGTCGGTGGCGAACAACGCCTGCATGCTTGGTGCCTTGTCGTATGTGGCCTGCTGCATGGTCTTCTCGATGACATCGGCCATACCGTAGAACGACAGCTTGCCCTGACGGAAGGCAGCGTTGGCCACCTCGTTGGCGGCATTGAGGATACACGGCATGTTTCCACCCTTGTGGATGGCCTCGTAAGCCAATCGCAGGCAGGGGAACCGGTCCATATCGGGCTCGAAGAACTCTAACTTCTTCGTCTCGAAGAGGTTCAGCCTGTCGCCGTCGAGCGTCAGACGCTGTGGGAAGGAGAAAGCATACTGTATGGGCAGGCGCATGTCGGGGACACCGAGCTGAGCCTTGACGGCACCGTCCATAAACTGCACGGCGCTGTGGACGATGCTCTGTGGGTGGATGAGGACTTGGATACGGTCGGCAGGAACGCCGAAGAGCCATTTGGCCTCCATGACCTCGAAGCCCTTGTTCATGAGCGTGGCAGAGTCGATGGTGATCTTCGCACCCATCTTCCATGTGGGGTGCTTGAGGGCATCGGCGGCGGTGACCGTCTCCAGTTTCTCCTTAGGGAGCTTGCGGAAGGGCCCGCCCGAGCAGGTGAGGAGGATCTTGTCCACCTCGTTCATGTCCTCGCCGACGAGGCACTGGAAGATGGCGCTATGCTCAGAGTCGACGGGAATCAGAGAGGCATGGTATTGTGCTACGAGGTGCAGGATGATTTCTCCGGCCACGACGAGTGTCTCCTTATTGGCCAGGCACACCTTCTTGTGCGCCCTGATGGCATGGATGGTGGGAGCCAGTCCGGCGAAGCCCACGAGGGCGGCGAGGACAACGTCGACCTGTGGAAACTCTACAATCTCGTCGAGAGAGTCTTTGCCGGCGAAGACCTTCACGTCGGTGTCGGCAAGCAAGTCTTTCAACTTCTGATAGTAGGCGTCGTTGGCGATGACGACGGAGTTGGGGTGGAACTGGCGGGCTTGCTCAGCAAGCTTCTCGTAGTTGGTGTTGGCCGTCAGCGCATAGACCTCATAGAGGTCAGGATGCTGTCTGATGACGTCGAGGGCTTGCGTACCGATGGAGCCGGTAGAGCCTAAGATGCATATCCGTTGTTTTTTCATTGCTGTGATTCGACTATATATATAATGTGGGCTGCTACATTGTCAGCAGTCCGTCAGGGATGGCGATGGTGATGGTTCGCGCCTTGCGGTCCACATCCCTTATCAGTTCCGGGCTGGCGGGGATAAGAACCTGCGCGTTGTCTCTCTCCACTTGGAAGAGCGGGTTGGCAGTGGTGTCGTCAACGGCCGAGATGGTGCCCACGGTGCTGCCGGTGGCGCTGTCGATGACTTGGAAACCGATGATTTCGGCTTTGGAGACGCTGTCGGCATCGTCGTCGGCGAGGCTTCGTGGAAAGTACACGTCGCAGCCTGTCAGCTCCTCAGCTTTCTCCTCCGTGTCAACGCCTTCGAAGACCATCAGGGCGACATCGTCGGAGCGGAAACGGTATTCTTCTATGAAGAACGGCACGAGGAGGCCGTCGATTTCTATGAAGAGGCTGTCGGCATCAGTGCGGTCGAAGATGTCGTCGTCGAACTGGAAGGTCACCTCACCTTTCACGCCGTGCGCCTTCCCGATGCGGCCTATCTTGAAAACGTCTTCCTTCTTTATCATGGTGTTAATCGTTAACGCGGCGTATGCAGGCACCGAGCTTGTTGAGGCGGTTCTCGATGTCCTCGTAGCCACGGTCTATCTGTCCGATATTCTCTATTCGGCTGGTTCCGTTGGCACTCATGGCAGCGATGAGCAGAGCGATACCGGCTCTGATGTCCGGGCTCGACATGCGGCCGGGCCGTAGCTGAATGCGATGGTCGAGGCCCACGACGACAGCGCGGTGGGGGTCGCAGAGGATAATCTGTGCACCCATGTCGATGAGTTTGTCGACGAAGAAGAGTCGGCTCTCAAACATCTTCTGGTGGATGAGAACAGTGCCGCGAGCCTGCGTGGCCACGACGAGGAGGACGCTGAGAAGGTCGGGGGTGAGTCCTGGCCAGGGAGCGTCGGCGAGCGTCATGATGGTGCCGTCGATGAACGACTCCACGACGAGATGCGACTGGTGGGGGATGACGAGGTCGTCGCCGTCGACCTTCACCTTCACGCCGATACGTCGGAAGGCATCGGGGATGGGGCCTAAGTTACGCACGGAGCAGTCTTTGATGCGGAGACCATTGCCCACCATGGCAGCCATGCCGATGAACGAACCAACCTCAATCATATCAGGCAGGATATGATGGGAGGCGCCGTGGAGGTGCTCCACGCCGACAATGGTGAGAAGGTTGCTGCCGATGCCCGAGATATTGGCACCCATCTGGTTGAGGAGGTGGCAGAGCTGCTGGATGTAAGGCTCGCAAGCTGCCTGGTAGATGGTCGTCGTACCTTTGGCCAGGACAGCGGCCATGACGATATTTGCCGTTCCGGTGACTGAAGCCTCGTCGAGGAGCATGTAGGAGCCTTTGAGGCGGTAGCCGTGAATCTGGTAGACGTTGCGCACCTCATCATATTCGAACTTTGCACCGAGGTTCTTGAAGCCAAGGAAGTGGGTGTCGAGGCGTCGGCGCCCTATCTTGTCACCACCGGGCTTGGCTACGGTAGCCTTGCCATAGCGGCCGAGCAGTGGACCGTACATCAGAACGGAGCCGCGGAGCTGTGAGCATTTCTTCACAAAGTCTACGCTGTCAAGAAACTTCAGGTCTAACTCCTTGGCCTGGAAGGTGTAGTCGTGAGGAGCATTCTGCGTGACCGTCACGCCTACATCTTGCAGAAGCTTGATGAGGTTGTTGACATCAAGGATGTCAGGGACATTGGTGATGCGCACGGGATCTTCGGTGAGCAGCGTCGCGCAGATGACTTCCAAAGCCTCGTTCTTGGCACCCTGCGGTGTGATGGTGCCTTCGAGCTGGTGTCCGCCTTCAATGATGAATGACTCCATAGCTTATCTTCTTTTACGTTTCTTGCCAGAGTTGGTGTTGGTATTCACAAAGTCGCGCTGGTCCATGCGTTCGAAGCGGAAGTGGTTGAGGTCGAGCTGAATCTTGCCGTCTGTGAATCTTGCAAGGTCATCGGCCACCTTCTCATTGTCGCAGAGCCCGTGACCCCATGTCATGAGGTCGCGCTTCATCTGGTTGGCGGTGAGCTCTACGAGCTCGTCGCGCTCCTTGCCCGGCGCCATGGTCTTAAGCTTGTCGAAGAGTTCGAAGAGCATCTTGCCATAGTGTCTGACGGGGGCGTGGGTGCTGGGGCGCTTCATGGGCTGCGGCTTGGTCTTCACGGCATTGGCCTGCGAGATGTCGACAGGCCAGTCGATGTCGAGTTTGAAGTCACTCATCAGTGCAAGCTGGTCCCACAGCTTCTGCTTGTAGTCAGCATTCATCATCATGGGCGGGTTCATGCGCTCCATGGTGGCAATGATGGCCTGTGCGCAGCGCTGGCGCTCTTGGCGGTCGGGGATGGTGATGCAGTAGTCGACCATGCGCTGTATCTCGCGCCCGTATTCAGGGAGCACGAGCTTCTCCCGCTGGGTGTTATAGTCTAATCCTTTGATGTTCATATATTGCAGTCAATAAATTGGGCTGGTGGCTTAGAGCAGTTTGCGTGGCACCTTTGCCACGAAGTTCTTCAGATAGAAGGGTACGAAGTAGGCTACATCCTCGAACTTCTCCTGAGCCATGCGTCTCTCTGCCAAGGGCAGCATATCCTTTGCCAGCGCCTCTATGCCGTCGATGAAGTGAGCGTTGGGATGCTTGATGACCTCTTTGCACTTCCCAGCGCCATTGCCGAAGAAATAGACGGGGTGGCTGTCAAGAAATTCCTTATAGGTGTCGGCCTCTACGACATCGGCGTGGATGGCCCTGACCTCATGGAGTGATCTGTCGAAGAACTGTGCGTAGACCTCCATACGGCGGGCGTCGAGCATGGGGCAGAGGAGGGCGTCCTCTTCTTTGACCATCTCCTGAAGGAGGACAGGGACGCAGAGTATCTCCAGCGTCGGTATGCCTAAGAGCTTGATGCCACGACCGTAGCAGATGCCTTTGGCCATGCTGACGCCGATACGCAGACCGGTGTAGGAGCCCGGACCGCAGCTTACGGCTACGGCATCGAGGGGAATGGCATGATTATCAGTGAAAGACAAGGCCTCGTCGACGTAAGAGCCAAGGCGCTCGGCATGATTGGGACCACTGTGGTCCTCTTTGTTGAAAATGATGGCGCCGTCCTGGCTTACAGCAACAGAGCATACGTCGGTACTCGTCTCAATGTGCAATATGCAAGACATAATGATTATATTATTCTTAATAAAGTGCAAATTTACTCCTTTTTCCATCGAATTTTGTACTTTTGCAGAAATTTAACTTGAAATTATAGTATGATATTGTCAATGACGGGTTACGGCAAGGCTGTCGTGGCTTACAAAGAGAAGAAAATCAACGTCGAGGTGAAATCGCTGAACAGTAAAGCCCTCGATCTGTCTACTCGCATAGCTCCTCTCTATCGTGAGAAGGAGATGGAGATAAGAAAGATGATTTCAAAGGCTGTTGTACGTGGTAAGGTCGACTTCGCCATCTGGGTAGAGCGCGATGCGGTTGTTGATGCCACACCTATCAACGCCACACTTGTAGAGAACTACTACCATCAGCTGAAAGATATATCTGCCAAGACCGGCATTCCTGAGCCTCAGGACTGGTATGCCACCCTTCTTCGCCTTCCTGATGTCACTACGAAGACCGACACCGAGGAGCTCAGCGATGAGGAGTGGGCTGTGGCACAGAAAGCCATCACACAGGCGTTGGATGCCCTCATTGCCTTCCGCCGCCAGGAGGGTGCTGCCTTGGAGAAGAAGTTCAAGGAGAAGGTCGACAACATCGAGGCACTGCTGCACAGCATAGAGCCTTACGAAAAGAGCCGTGTGCCGAAGATTAAGGATACCATCATCAAGGGCTTGGAGCAGATTCCAGAGGTGGAATACGACAAGAACCGCCTGGAGCAGGAGCTCATCTATTACATTGAGAAGCTTGACATCAGTGAGGAGAAGCAGCGCTTGACCAACCACCTGAAATACTTCCGCGAGACCATGGCCGAGGACCAGCCCAACGGCAAGAAACTCGGCTTCATCGCGCAGGAGATGGGCCGCGAGATCAATACCACCGGTTCGAAGAGCAACCAGGCAGAGATGCAAAATATCGTCGTCAAGATGAAGGACGAGCTGGAACAGATTAAGGAGCAGGTGCTCAATGCACTTTAAATCATATCATTATGAGCGGTAAAGGAAAACTGATTATTTTCAGCGCCCCCAGTGGCAGTGGGAAGAGCACGATTGTCTCCTACCTGATGAAGGATCATCCTGAGCTCAACCTCGCCTTCTCTGTCAGCGCTACGACACGTGCGCCGAGAGGCACCGAGAAGAATGGTGTGGAGTATATATTCCTCTCCGAGGAAGAGTTTAAGGCGAAGATAGCCGCCGGCGAGTTCCTGGAACATGAGGAGGTCTATCCCGGCCGTTTCTACGGCACTTTGAAAGAGCAGGTGGAGCGCCAGACGGCGAAAGGCGAGAATGTCGTCTTTGACGTCGATGTCAAGGGCGGCTGTAATATCAAGAGGTTCTATGGCTCGCGTGCCTTGAGCATCTTCATCCAGCCGCCTTCGGTAGAGGAGTTGCGTTGCCGCCTTGAAGGTCGTGCCACGGACGCTCCCGAAGTCATCGAGCAGCGGCTCAGCAAGGCAGCCTATGAGCTCACCTTCGCTGACAAGTTCGACCATGTCGTTGTCAACGACGACTTAGCCGAGGCCGAGGCCGAGACGTTGAAGTTAGTCAGCGACTTCCTCTCATGCGAATAGGTATCTTTGGAGGCAGTTTCAATCCCATCCATGTAGGACATATCGGCCTTGCCCGCCTGCTGATGGATAAGGCTGCCCTCGATGAGGTGTGGTTCCTTGTCTCGCCCCTCAATCCTTTCAAGAAAGCGGCTGCCGACCTCCTCGACGACGCCCGGCGTCTGGCCATAGCGGAACGGGCCTTGGACGGTGAGCCACGAATGAAGGCTTCCGACTATGAGTTCCATTTGCCGAAACCGTCCTATACCTGGAACACGCTCGCCCATCTTCGCTCGGACTATCCTGCCGATAGTTTCGTGCTGATGATAGGGGCCGACAACTGGTTGGCTTTCGACCGATGGGCGCGTCCCGACTATATCCTTGCCAACTGTGAGATCGCGGTCTATGCGCGTGCCGACAGCCCCATCGATGCCACCACACTGCCCGCCAATGTTCATCTCTATGATGCCGGACTTTTCAATGTCAGTAGTACGGAGATAAGGCAGCGCGTCAGAGAGGGCAAAACGATAAAAGGATTTGTGCCCGACAGCGTGGAGCAGATGGTGGAGGAAAGCTATGGGAGTGTTAGGTGAGAGGTGTTAGGTGATAGGTGATAGGTGTTAGGTGATAGGTGTTAATGATTTGCCCCTATGATATTTACCTTTTACCTTCTCTTGCCCTTTTACCTTCTCTTGCCCTCTTTTTACTTTTTTACTTTTTACTTTTATGGAGAATCCGTATGTAGTTCAGTTCCCTGATTTGATGCAGGGCAAGAAGATAATGTATAATCATGGTTTTGGCTCCTCGGCGTCTTCCGGCACCGTGAAGCGTATTCGCCAGACTTTTCCCAACGCGGAAGTCATCGCCTGCGATATTCCTTTGCATCCTGCCGATGGCATCAAGATGCTTCGGGAGATGGTGGTGGCTGAGAAGCCGGACCTCATCATCGGTACGTCGATGGGAGGAATGTATACGGAGATGCTCTATGGTGTAGACCGCATCTGTGTCAATCCGGCTTTCCAGATGGCAGAGACCATGAAGGAGCATGGCATGACGGGGCGTCAGACATGGCAGAACCCGCGTCAGGACGGTGAGACGGAGTTTATGGTTACCAAGGCCTTGGAGAAGGAATATAAGCTGATGACCGATGAATGTTTCACTGCGCTTGAAGCGATGGCACCGGAGGAGAAAGCCAAGGAACAGCAACGTGTGTGGGGACTCTTCGGTGATGAGGACAATCTCGTACACACGTGGGACACCTTCCGCGCGCATTATCCTCAGGCTGTCCATTTCCACGGTGCCCATCGCATGGACGACAAGAGCTTCCTCAATGGCATCGTGCCCGTCATCAGATGGATTGACGACAGACAAGAAGGGCGTGAGCGCCAGATAGTGTATATCGACAGCAGCTGCCTCGCCGACGACTACGGAAAGCCGAAGGCAAGTCTCTATAAAGCCTTTATGACGCTTATAGAGAAATATCAGGTGTATATCGTCGTGCCATCGCCTACCAACGACCATGGGACCTATGCCGACACGGCAGCTTGGATAGAGAAATATCTCTCTACGCCCGCCCACGACCACGTCATCTATTGCAACCAGAAACAGCTGCTCTATGGCGACTTCTATATCGACATGAAGCCAGCCGACAACCTTCTCTGCACTGCCATCCAGCTTGGCAGCGATGACTTCAAGACGTGGGAGGAGGTCGTCACTTATTTCAGCAGGCTGTAAGCAGACAGAAATTTCATACCTCTAATGTGTTAAATTCGAAGATGGCTCAAAATGGACTTTTGACACAGCCCCTTTTTTAATATTCCGTTTTCTCCGTTGATGCTCTCCACATATCAAAGGCTGTCTTACCTTCTTCCGGTAGAAGCTCTACCATCGGCTTCTGACGCTCTTCGGGGCGCTCGCTGATTTCCTGATAGATGAAATCATCGCTGAACCCGATGTCGGCAGCGTCTTTGCGGTTGTTGGAATAGTAAATCTTGTCTATTCCGGCCCAATAGATAGCACCGAAGCACATAGGACACGGCTCGCAGGAGCAGAAAATCTCGCAGCCTGTGAGATGAAAGTTTCTCAGTCGTGTGCAGGCGTTACGGATGGCGTTGACTTCCGCATGGGCGGTAGGGTCGTTGTCTTTGGTCACACTGTTGGAGGCCTCGGCAATGATGACGCCGTCTTTGGCAATGACAGCACCGAAAGGGCCACCTCCATTCTTCACACTGGCCTCGCTGATGCGGCAGGCTCGCTTCATAAGTTCCTCGTTGGTCATAGCATTATTTTTTCGCAAAAGTAAGCAATCGTGTTGATGTTGGCAAATATTTTTGCACTTTCTTGCAGATTGCTCACTTAAAAGTCATATCTTTGCCACACTATGAGCAAGAAAGTAGAGTTTGGATTTGCCGAGAGCCCTTTCGGCGAGATTATCGTGGCACGCACTTGGGATGGCGTGTGCGATCTGCAGTTCTTAGACTTCAATCGCATGGAGACCATCCGTGAGTTAGCAGCCAGATGGGGAATGTACACACCGACGACCCAGAGTGACGTCATGGCACAGACTGTGGAGAAGGTAGCCTTCGAAGGCCTTGACCACCCGCTGACCTTTGACGTCAAGGGTACGGAGTTCCAACTGAAGGTGTGGAAGGAGCTTCGCAATATTCCTTTTGGCACTACGGCCACCTATCAGCAGATTGCCGAGCGTATCGGCCAGCCTAAGGCTGTACGTGCCGTGGCTACGGCAATCGGTCAGAATCCCGTGGCCATGCTCATCCCCTGTCACCGGGTCATCCACAGCGATGGCACCTTGGGAGAGTACCATTGGGGTAGGGATTTGAAGAAGCAGATTCTTGAGTGGGAAGCAGCAAAGGTAAAAGAGCAGTAATGAGCCAGACTTCTACCGACCTCTTTGCCAATCTCCGTGCCGTCGTCAGTGACAAACGACCTTCTCCCTCCGTGCGCATCCGTCTCCTCCATGAGACCCTCGTCGTGGTCTGTGCCGAAGGACTGAAAGATACTCATTATGGCTTTGGTGACCTCAACTCCCAGTTGGAGAGTCTGATACGTATCAATGGCATCGCCGCCGACGAGGCTGATGCCCTGCGGCAGGCGCGGCGTAACAGCAACAGAAGCCATTTCGTGGAAGCGGGCGGTTACACTGAGGCCGACCTTCTCTATGATGTCGCTGCTGTGGCACGGCTCGTCAGCCGCGTCTTCAGAGCGGACATCCCCGCCGACCTCACGGCGCTCCTGCCCCATGATCTCAGACGGACTGGCGCTCGCCTTCGGCAGAATGCGCCTGACAAGCGGTGTGTGGTGAAGACCTTTGATGCGCACACCATTACGGTAGTCATCGACGAGGATGGGGAGCAGGGCGAACGGGTCGTACGCTATACAGAGGAGAACCAATATGCCCGAATGGAATACCTCTACGATATTCTCAAGCCCGGCATGCACCTCAACCTCCTTGGCTGCCAGCAGGCGGACGGCGTCATCACGCCAAGGCTCATCGTCGTGGAGCCCGACTGCCTCATGGACATCTCAGTCATTGCTTCATGCTTTGAGGAGTATGGCCACCATCCGCTGCTCTATCTCCTCAGTCGCATGAAGCCGAGGGCTAACACCCAGGCCATCCTCTTGGGTAACTATGCCGGTGCCTGTCTCGACGATATTATCAACAATCCACAGTTCTCTGCTGCCAAGACGCTTATCCGCTCCTTCCGTGAGCGGGCGTTGGAGTATGCTACGTGTATGGACTTCGATGGCGCCAAGTTCAAGGAAGACGCCGCACGGCAGTCGGCTAACATCCTTGGTATTGTCGGGGAGCTGCGCAAGCATTATGACCTGTCGAAAGCTATCCTCGAACCGTCCTTTGTCTGTGAGAAGCTGGGATTGCAAGGCCGTGTCGACCTCATGACGACAGACATGCGGCTTCTCGTGGAGCAGAAGTCGGGGCGTAACATGTTTATCGAGCGCAACAGCAAGAATGCCCATGGTGGCATTGCCGTGGAGAAGCATTATGTCCAGGTGCTGCTCTATTTCGGCATTCTGTATTATAATTTTCATGTCCAGCGGTCAGATATCCGGTTGCTCTATTCCAAATATCCCCTTCCTGACGGTCTCCTCAATGTCACCAACCTCATGCGTCTTTTCTATGAGGCCATTCGCTTCCGCAATGAGGCTATGGCACTGGAGTTTGATATTGCGGAATATGGCATAGCTGATATTCTGCCGCAGCTCACGGAGCGCACGCTCAATGTGGCTCACTGCGGTGGTTTCTTCTATGATAACTATCTTCGTCCACCCTTGGTCGATTTCTTAACGCCGCTCCATCATCTGTCTCCCGTGGAGCGCGCCTATTTCTGTCGTATGACGCAGTTCGTCATACGTGAGAATATCATGTCGCGTGTCGGCGTCGTCGAGGGCACCGGCAGCTGTATGGCCAACCTTTGGAATATGCCATTGGCGGAAAAGAAAGAAACGGGAAATATCTATACGGGTCTGAGGATAGAAGGCAAGGAGAAATCCCTGCCCGGCGGTGAAGGTGGCTACGACATCATCACGCTCGCAGTCCCTGACCAGGGTGTCGACTTTCTACCCAACTTCCGTCGTGGCGACATGGTCTATCTCTATGCCTACCCCGACGGTGAGGAGCCCGACGCGCGCTGCGCTATGCTCTTCAAAGGAGGGTTAGCGGAGATACATACGGATCAACTTGTTGTCAAACTTGCCGATGGTCAGCAGAACGAGTCTGTCTTCGACAAGCCTGTATGGGCCATCGAGCATGCAGGCAGTGATGTCGGTGGCAGTGCTGCGCTGCGCGCGCTCTATGCCCTTGTCACGGCACCGAAGCGGCGGCGCGACCTGCTCTTGGGGCAACGGGCACCAGAGCGTGACACGTCGCTGACACTCTCGCAGAGTTATAACAAAGGCCTTGATGATATGCTCCTCAAGGCCAAACAGGCCAAAGACTTCTTCCTCTTAGTGGGGCCACCGGGAACGGGGAAGACGTCTATGGCTTTACAATATATGGTGCGGGAGGCATTGGCTTCCTCAACGGGAGCGATTCTTCTGATGGCCTACACCAATAGGGCGGTGGATGAAATTTGTGGTATGCTGACCGACAATGGTATCGACTACTTGCGCATTGGCAGTGAACTGTCGTGTGCCGAGACCTTTGTGCCGCATCTGTTGCAGAACAGGGTAGGGGAGAAGCCGACGTTGACAGCGATGCAGCAGTTGATTCTCAACGCCCGTGTGATAGTAGGGACCACGTCAATGCTACAGTCGAGAAGCTACCTCTTCAATCTCAAGACTTTCAATCTGGCCATCGTCGATGAGGCTTCACAGATCCTTGAACCAAGCATCATCGGTCTCTTGGCATCTATCAACGTCCCGCAGGAGTCACAAGGCTATGCCTCGGCGTTTAAATTCATCCTCATCGGCGACTACAAGCAACTTCCCGCCGTCGTGCAACAGGGCGACGCTGACAGTGCTGTCACCGACCCGCTGATTCTGAACATCGGACTCGGTGACTGTAAGAATTCTCTCTTCGAACGCCTTATCCGTCAGGAGCTGCGAGCCGGGCGCAACGACTTCATCGGTATCCTGCATCGGCAGGGACGTATGCACCCAGAGATAGCGGAGTTTCCCAACCGGGAGTTCTACACCACTGAGGACATCCATCCCGTGCCGCTGCCCCATCAGCAGGCTACGGAGATAGGCTATACACTGCCGTCACAGGATGTCGTTGACGACCTTCTCAAACGCCATCGCCTGCTGTTCTTTGCTTCGGGATATTGTCGGCAGCCGGAAATCTCCGATAAGGTCAATGCCGAGGAAGCGCGCATCGTCGTGGACATCCTCCGGCGTGTGCGGCGGTTCTATGGCTACCGTTTCAATGCCGACAAGACGGTGGGTGTCATCGTGCCTTATCGTAACCAGATAGCCATGATACGCAAAGGCATTGAGGCTTCGGGAATGAGGGACTTGGAGAATATCAGTATTGATACCGTGGAGCGCTATCAAGGTTCACAGCGTGATGTCATCATCTATTCCTTTACCATCCAGCAGGCCTATCAGCTCAGCTTCCTCACGGCCAACACCTTTGAGGAAGAAGGTCATCTCATTGATAGGAAACTCAATGTGGCGCTGACAAGGGCCCGCAAACAACTCATCCTTACAGGCAATCCGCAGACCCTGTCACAGAGCCCGCTCTTCAGCAGGCTTATGGCGTTTGTAAAAGACAGAGGCGGCTATGTGTCAGAAGGTGACGCCCACATTGAGGTTCATTGACCCCGTGCGGGTGTCCTCAAAATCATCGTGTCCGACATTGGCCTCAGTATTATCTGCTCATCATTCTGACTTCATTGCCGAGCCGTTTGGCCGGGTCTTGCATGAAACGCCAGTAGGCGACAGGCATGACGGCGAGGATGAAGAACATCGTGATGATGGTGCCCCAGAAGATGACGGCAGCCATCGGCATCCACAAGCTGCTGCCACCTAAGAGCATCGGCACCACGCCCATCGACGCACAGGCTGAGGTGAGGAAGATGGGGCGCATACGCTCTTTGGCGGCTTCGAGGATGGAGTCGCGCATCGACAGACCCTCCTTGTTGTAGAGCTCATGGGCATAGTCGAAGAGGATGATGCCATTTCTGACAAGGACACCCATCAGTGAGACAAAGCCTAACACGCACGTCAGACTCAGGTCGATACCGGTGAGCAGGACGCCTGCGGCAGCACCAAAGACGCAGAGCGACAGGCTGCAGAGCATGATGAGTGACTCGCGTACGTCGCGGAAGTGCCAGATGAGGACAACGAAGATGATAGCCACAGCGATGATGAGCGCGATGATGATATTCGGCATCTGCTCCTGATCCACCTCATACTGTCCACCATAGCTTACCTGCACTTTAGGCGGGAGCTTGATGCTCTTCACCTCCTTCATAATCTGCGCGGTGAGCTGCTCCACATTCTTATTCTGGTCCACCTCAGCGATGACGGAGATGGTGCGCAGTCCGTTGCGGTGCACGATCTGTCCGTACTCCATCTTGTTCTCCACGGTGGCAATCTCACGCAGAGGCACTGTCTTCAGCCCGCCAAGAACAGGAATCTGCTCGTTGAGAAGGTCGTCGACGGTGGCGTTGTTGCTGCGTTTCGACTTGATGACGGCCTGTGGGCCATAGTCGCCATCCCACATCTGACAGACGGGCAGACCTGTGGAATAACGGGAGAGAAGCGTCATCTGTACGATGGCATTGGTCAGACCGAGGCGGCTCACCGTGTTGTCGTCGACTTTCACGCGTGTCGTAGCCAACGGCTCACGGAAGTCGGTGCGCACGAGCTCCAGCCCGTCGATATGCCTCAGATGGGTCACCACGCTGTCGGCAGCTGTCGTGATAGCTTCCAGGCTGTTGCCCGTCAGGCGCACCTCGATGGGGTTCTCCTCCTTGCTGTAGGAGAGATGCTTTATCTTTACGATGCCGGCAGGGAAATAGTTCTCGTATTTCTTCTTTGCCTCTGCCACCACTTCTTCTGTGGCCTCCATGCTCTTTGTGTTGACGATGAACTGAGCGTAGTTGTCACCGGGAATCTGCGGGGCGTAGGTGGTCTGGAAACGCGGCGACGACATGCCATGGAAGTTGGCCACCGACACCACACGCGGGTCGCGGCGCAGCATGTGCTCCAACGAGTCGGTGAGGTGATTGGTGCCAGCCACGGTGGTGCCCGTCGGCATGAAGACCTCAACGGCAAACTGGTCGCGCTGGGCGATAGGCATGAGTTTCTGGGGAAGGTGTACAAAGACGATGGCACCTATTATAATAGTAGCCACAGCAGCTCCTATCGTGATGCGGTAATGGTCAAAGCACTTCTCTATGGCCCAGTTGTAGAACCGCTGCATATAGTCGAGCAGGTTAAACGCTTTCTTGCCGTCCACCGTCACGCCGGTCTCTATGGGTTTGCGGATGCAGTAGTACATGAGGATGGGCAGCAGCGTCTGTGCGATAATCATGGAGATGAAGAGCACGATGGAGATGGCCCAGGGGAACATCTTCAAAAAGTCGTGCATGACGCCCGTCATCGTGATGAGGAACGGGAAGAAGGTGATGCTGATGCAGAGGGTAGCGGAGAAGATGCTCTTCAGGAAGTGGCGCGTGGCCTCGACGGCGCTCTTCCATCGGGTCATCCCCGTGGCAAGGTTGTTGACATAGCCGTCGATGATGACGATAGAGTCGTCGACAATCATGCCCAAGGTCATGATGAGTGCGGCTAAGGTCACCGTGTTCAGCTCCAGGTCGAAGATGTAAAACAGTCCGAGGGAGATGAAGATGGTGACGGGCATCGTGGCGGCAGCCACGGCAGCCACCTGCCGCGGCATGATGAGCACGACGACAAGAAGCACGGTGGCAATGGCGATGAGCAACTCGCGCAGGAAGTCGTAGATAGAGTCGTCGACGACCTGCTTCTGGTCGGTGATCTTGCTCACCTTGACATCTTTCGGCAGCTCCTTCTCGATGTTGGTGAGTTTGCTGTTGACCTCAGCGCCCATCTTGGAGATGTCCTTGCCCTTCTTGTTGGTCACTGACAGCAGCAGGGCCTTGGTGCCGTTGACGGTGACGTATTTGTCAAGGTCTGGGTATTCATATTTCACCTGTGCAACGTCCTTCAGCCGCACGATGTTTCCGCGGGCGTCGCTGTAGACGACGGCATTCTCGACATCGTAGATCTTGTTCAGACTCTCATCGACATAGATAGGACTCTTGTAGTCTTCGTTGCCGATACGTCCGCCACTGCTTGTGAAGCCTTTGCCCGCCAGCACTTGTGCGATGGAGAGATAGGTCACACCATAATGCGCCAGCTTGTCGTTGTCGAGGTAGATGGCTATCTGTGGCATCTGCATGCCCACGACGCTCATCTTGCCCACGCTGGGTATCATCCTCAGCGAGTCCTCCACGGTCTTCATATAGTCGTTGAGCTCGCGGTAGGTCTTGTCCTTGCTCTCTAAGGAGATAAGCTCGGAGCTGACGTCGCCAAAGTCGTCCTGCACTCTCAGTGCAATGACGCCAGCGGGGAGATTCGACGACTTGAAGGTCTGGACACCATGCTTGAACTTCGACCAGAACTCGTCATTGTCCTCTAAGTCCTCGTTGAGCTCTACAACGATGATGCTCATGCCGTCACGCGAGTAAGAGACAGTCTTCTCTTTGAGCACCTCTTTATAAGTGAAGATATAGTTCTCAAGGGGTTTGGTCACCTGCTGCTCCACTTCCTCAGAGGTAGCACCGGGATAGACGGCGGCCACGATGCCCTCGCGCACGGTATAATCGGGGAATTCGTTCTTGTTGATATGCACCAGTCCGAAGATGCCTAAAGCAACAAGGCACGTCACAAACAATATTACTATCTGCCTGTAGTAGAGGCATATCTCCTGAAAAGGTCTTTTCTTCTTTCTCATGGTAGCCTCTCCTTACTTGATAATCTGGCAGGGTGTGCTCTCGCTCACCATCTGCTGACCTTCGACAATCAGCTGGTCACCGGGCTCCAGGCCACCGTTGACGCGCACACCCTGTGAGGTGTCGGCAACATAGTTGATGAAGCGCTTGGTGGCTTTGCCGTTTTTCACTATCCACACGAACATCCTGTTGTCGGGATTAAGCTGCACGACGTTGGCAGGCACAAAGATGCCCATCTGTCCGCGCATAAAACTGGTGTAGACATTGCAAATCATACCCGGAAGAAGGGTGTGGTTGGGATTGTCAACAAGGAGATAGACATCATAGGTGCGGCTCAAGGGATCGGCGGTGACGCCTTTCTCTATCACCTTGCCGTAGAAATTGGCATTACCGGTGGCGGCACAGCGTATCATCATCATCTCGCCACGGTGAATCTTGTCAATCTCTTCCTCCGGCACACTGATTTTGACTTTCACCCGGTCGATATGTACCAGTTTGACGACCATCATTCCCGGCACGACATTCTGCCCTATCTCAGCGCTCTTCTCTGCAATATATCCACTGAAGGGCGCTGTGAGGCGTGTGTCGTTGCTCGACTTGTTGGAGATCTTCTCTAACGCCGCGGCGGAGTTGACGGCCTCACGGGCACCTTGGACAGCTGTCAGCGCTGACACATATTTAGAATCTGAGATGACTCCGGAGGCATGTAGGGCCTTTGCGCGCTTGTAGTCATCTTGGGCTTTGCGCAGGGCCGCACGGGCCTCACCGGTTACTGCATGGGCTGATGCACGGGCATAGGCTTGGTCGGCACCGTCGACAGTGGCGACAAGCTGGCCGCGACTGACCATCTGACCTTCGTCGACATTCATGGTGCGGATGGTGCCTGTAACAGAGAAGCTGAGACTCACACCGCTCTCTTCGGCCACAGTACCTGAGAAGCCTTTCTCACCATTGACCTGGACAGCACCCACTTCCATCACCTTGACTCTCACGGGGGATTCGGACTGGACTGGCTGTTTGTTGCCACAAGAACCAAGAATCCCGATAGAGGTGATGGCTAACAATAATGATTGCAGTAATTTCATGACTAAATAATTATTGTTCAAGACTTCTGCAAAAGTACATATTTATAATCACACAAGCAAGAAAGTAGGGGAGAATTTAAGTGGTAGGTGTTGGGTGTTAGGTGTTAGGTGGTAGGTGTTAGGTGTTAATGGTTTGGATGTTGGGGGTTAGTGGTAGGTGTTAAGTGTTAGGTGTTAATGGTATGGCTGTTGGGTGATAGGTATGAGTATTATTACTCTTAAGATGTTGTCTTTCCTTATATTACACGACGATGTGCGGCAAATGCCAATGATATCCGTGGCAAATGCCAATGATATCTGTGGCGAATGCCAACGATATCTGTGGCAAATGCCAACGACATCCGTGGCAAATGCCACGCAACTTGCAGTCAACTAATTTCGTAGGAGTGTTCTCGTACCTGGTATTGCCGTAGGGACGGCCCTCCGTGGCCGCCCTAACCCCAAAGATGGTAATTATAACCAATGAAAATCCCTCTTGAAGGCAACCATCAACAGTGGAATACCATCAAGAGGGTTGGGACGGCCACGGTGGGCCGTCTTTGCGTTCAAACTTTTTTAGGTGCGCGCTTTTCTACTAATCTTCCTTTTCAATGAGGAACTTGAAGGTCTTGTCGCCGAAGCTGACCATATACTGCTTCAGCGGTGTAGCGCCCCAGCTGTCAGTACCGCCCACGCCCTGCTGGATGAGGTCGAGGGAAAGTTCCGTGTAGCGGCTCTTCTTCACGTCCTGTGGATGGCGCTGTGCTTTTTCCATGCCCTCGTCGAGGTCTTGGATGGCATAGTGCAGAGCAGAGGCATCCATGAAGGTATTGATGGGTGTCACCTTGATGCCGAGGCCACCGGCAGTAGTCTGCTCCCACCAGCGGATGTCACACTTCGTTCCTGTCTCCTGCGGGCGGATGTAGGGATAGAACTGCTCATCGGCTGTCTGACGATAGAGACCGATGAACTGACCACCGTCGCGGTCGCTGTAGTTCTCTATCGGGCCACGGCCATAATAGTAGCTGTTGTCCATGTCGTAAGGCAGCTGCATGACGACACCAAAGCGCAGCATGTCGGGAGCGGTAGCCTTCGGTGACTTCTTTTCCATGTTCTCAGTGACCTCTATGCTACCGTCGCCATGAACTTTGTAAGTCATCGTCAGCATGGCATTGACCTCCGGCATATCATAGACGGCGTTGACATTGCAGGCAGTGCCACGGCTGTCCTTGTCCTTCTCTGCTGTGAGGGCTGTGAGAATCATCTTAGGATTGCGCCATACGGCGAACTTCTTCTGTAAGCCGGCACCCATGTCGTTATCGGTGACAGCACGCCAGAAGTTGGGCTTCAGCGTGCCCCCGTCGCCAAGGATGTTCTTACCCTCAACGGTGTACTGTGACAAGAGGCCCGTGGCTCTGTCAAAGGCAACGGTCATCTCCTCAGAGGTGATGGTGATGCACGGATCCTTACTCTTATCAGTGATTTTCACCTTCTCGTCAGACGTGTTCTCAACATAGGTCATCGGTGTGGCCTCGTTGATGGCAAGCTGGCGTGTTGCTATTGTCTGACCTGCTGCCATGAGCGGCTCAGCGGTCTTCAGACGGAACTCCAGGTTGAGGAAGGTCTCCCCATCGTAGGGAATCTCGTAGGGCAGCGTCAGGGTGGCGGTCTGCTGTGGACCGACGTTGAGGTCATCCACCTCACCGCTCTTCACCGTCTTGCCGTCTTTGACGAGTGTCCAGACGAGTTTCACGTTGGAGAGGTCGCGGAAGAAGAACTCGTTATGCACCGTTATCTTTCCCTCGCCGAGGTCGTCGCCCTCGGCCCAGATGTTCTGATATTGGTAGGCGAGCTCATAGGCGTGGGGGTTGAGCTGGCGGTCAGGACCAATGATACCGTTGCAGTTGAAGTTGTTGTCGGAGGCATCTTTCTTGTTGTAGTCGCCGCCGTAGGTGTAGCGGGGAGGCATGCCGCCCGTTCCAGGCTCATATTTAGCCGCAATGGCATCGTAGTCGGCAACGGAGCGGGAGGCCTTGAAGTCGGGATTCAGATGCAGGCCCTGGTCCACGAAGTCCCAGTCGTAGCCACCTTGGAAGATGGGGTATTTGCGCACGAGGTCCCAGTAGTCCTTGAGATTGCCGCCGCTGTTGCCCATGGTGTGGTTGTACTCGCACTGGATGAGCGGCTTGGTGGAAACTGGGTCTTTACTGTACTTCTCACAAGCCTCCACAGAAGCATACATGGGGCAGTCGATGTCGCTGTGGTCGGTGCTGCGGGCCTGCTCGTATTGTATGGGCCTGCTTGTATCAATCGTCTTTATCCAGTTGTAGGCGTCGGCGAAGTTCTTGCTGTCGGCCGTCTCGTTGCCCAAGCTCCAGACGATGATGCTGGGGTGGTTGAACTGCATCTCCACGTTGTGCTGGTTGCGCTGGAGAATCTGTTTGGCAAAGATATCCTTCTTCGTCTCGGCGTTGTCATCGTATCCGAAGCCGTGGCTCTCCTGGTTGGCCTCGGCAGTGACATAGAGTCCGTACTCGTCGCAGAGATCATACCAGCGTGGGTCGTCGGGGTAGTGGCAGGTGCGCACGGCGTTGATGTTCAGGCGCTTCATTATCTTGATATCTTGTATCATCCGCTCTTTGGTGAGGACATAGCCGCCGTCGGGATCCATCTCGTGGCGGTTGGCACCCTTGATGAGCACGGGCTGTCCGTTGACGAGCAGCTGTTTGCCCTTTATCTCCACCTTGCGGAATCCCACCTTCTGCGGGATGACCTCCACGGTGTTGCCGCCGCGGTCCTTGACGATGGTGAGCAGGGTATAGAGATAAGGTGTCTCGGCCGTCCATGTCTTCACATTGCGCACCATGAAGCGGGCTGTGCCCTCGCTGCGGCGCCCGAAGTCAGCTGTCGACTTGGCGATGACGGTGCCGTTGGCGTTGAGGAGTCGGAACTCTATCTTCGGATCGCCCTTGACAAAGGCGTCGATGAGCAGCTCGCCGTCGTTGTAGTTGTTCTCCAAATCCGGGGTGATACGGAGGTTCTCCACCTGCACCTTGGCATTACGGCTGTAGAGGTAGCACTGGCGTGCCACACCGGAGAGCCGCCAGAAGTCCTGGTCCTCGTCATAGCTGCCGTCACACCAGCGGAAGGTCTGTAAGGCAATGAGGTTCTTGCCGGGATGGAGGTATTTGGTGATGTCGAACTCTGCGGCAACCTTGGAGTCCTCGGTATAGCCGACGTACTGTCCGTTGACAAAGAGGTACATGTTCGACGTGACGCTGCCGAAGTGAGCGATAATCTGCTTGCCGTTCCAGGAGGCAGGCAGGTCGATGACGCGGCGGTAGGAGCCTACGTGGTTGTCCTTGACGGGCACACTGGTCAGCGTGGCATTCTCAGGGGCATACTCCGGTTTCCAACCGTTGTAGACATTCTGGTCTTTGAACATATAGCGCCAGGCGAAGCCGATATTGACATATTCCGGCTGCCCGTAGCCGTTGAGCTCCCAGATGGCCGGTATGTTGAGGGTCTTCCACGCAGCGTCGTCGAGGTCAGGCTTGTAGAAGTCTGTGGGCCGCTCATCAGCGTTCTCCACCCATTTGAACTTCCACGGACCTTCCAAGGAGAGGTAGCGTGATGACTGTTCCATGTCGCCGCTTTCAGCCTCGGCCTCGTTGGCATACGGGAAGAAGTTGGTGTGGAGCTTGAAGCGGTTCACCTCATTGACCTGGAGGTCGTGCCACTCCGTCCATGTCGGCATTGACGGTGTCCCGCTGTTCGTCTTCTGCGCCAGGCCGACAGCGGGGAGGGCAAGGCTCGCTGACAAGGCCAGCAAGAGTATTCTGTTGTGTTTCATGGTTGATGTTTTTAGTCGCTTATTGCAAAGATAGTATAAAAATTGCAAGGCGGCGTGTCGTTTGACAATATTTTTTCTTCTTTTAATAACGATTACTAATGAAAGCCGATTCATGGGGGTGTCTGTCTTTACAAAAGGCAAATAATCTTTTTTTGTGTAAACGATTGCATGAAAAAAAATGAAGAAAATGGTAGCTTAGGAGACAACTATCTATAAATTTCCTTTATTTTTGCCGTTGAAAAGCTAAAAGAAGAAAACCTAAGACTTCCACCAAAGGGGTGGAGAAGAAATCAACTGTAGGAACGGAACCAAGTAATCATCTATATTAAAAACTAAAAATTAACCAACACATGAAGAAAACAATCTTACGAAGAGCAGCGTTGCTAAGCGCGGGCGTCTTCTGCACAATGACCAGTATGGCACAGTCGGTCGTGCAGGGAACTGTGAAGGATGAGTCGGGTGAACCGCTTATCGGTGCCACTATCCAGGTCAAGGGTCAGCAGGGTGGTACTGTTACCGACCTTGACGGTGATTGGAAACTCAGTGATGCTAAGCCCGGGCAGGTGCTTGTTATCTCTTATGTGGGCTATGCCAATAAGGAGATAACCTTAGGTGCACAAAAGGATCTCAACATTGTTCTTGTACCCGACAAACAGGATCTTGATGAAGTTGTCGTCGTGGGTTATGCTATCGGCTCTAAGCGTACCGTCTCTGGTGCTGTGGAGCGCGTAGGCCGCAAGGATATGAATAAAGGTGTTGTCACCAGTGCTGCTGATGCCCTCAAGGGTAAGGTCAGTGGTGTGGTCATCTCGCAGAGCGGTGGCGACCCGATGGGTACGACCAACATCCGCGTGCGCGGAACCTCTTCGCTCTCGGGCGGTAACGACCCGCTTGTCATCATTGATGGTGTGTATGGCGATATGACGATGTTCAACGCCCTGCAGCCAAGTGACATCGAGAGCATGACCATCCTTAAAGACGCTTCCGAGACCGCACAGTACGGTTCACGCGGTGCTGCCGGCGTCATCGTCGTGACCACCACCAAAGGTAAGAACGGCATGAGCTCGATCACCTATAACGGTACCATCGGTATGAACAAGGTGTTCAAGAACATCAAGATGCTTAGTGCGGATGCCTACCGCGCAACCGCCAAGCAGATGGGACTGACACCCACCGACCTCGGCGGCAACACCAACTGGCTCGACGAAATCGAGCGCTCCACAGGTATCACACAGAATCACAATGTAGCCTTCTCTGGTGGCAATGATACGGGCAACTATCGTGCTTCCTTAGGATTCGTGCAGAAGCAGGGCGCACTCCGCAACTCCGATATGCGCAACTATACAGTCAAAATCGATGCGCAGCAACTGGCGTTCAACAAGAAGCTGCAACTTGAACTTGGCGTTATGGGCTCTGAGCACGACGGCAAGCGGCAGTATGATATGCAGAAGATGTTCTACTCGGCTGCTGCCTACAATCCCACCTATCCCAATTATAAGAATCCTAATACCGGAAAGTGGGACGAGGATATGCTTGCCAATGAGATTTACAACCCACTGGGTCAGCTCGAGATTGACAACCGTTATAATGTGGGTACCCTCATGACTCACGGAAAAGCCACCTGGACCATCATCGACGGCCTCTTCCTCTCGGCTTTCGGCTCCTACACGAAGACCAACATCGAGTTGAAACGCTACATCCCCAATGATATCCGGCAGGGTGAGCTGAATGGTAACGGCTGGGCTTTCATCCAGAACTGGCAGCGCCAGGACTATATGGGCAACATCCAGTTGACTTATACCAAGGACTTTGGCAAGCATCATATCGACGCCCTCGCCGTGATGGAGGGTCAGAAATACAAGACCTTCACACACTCTGAGCAGGCGAAGGGCTTTGAGACCAACTACTTCAAGTACAACAACCTCAAAGCCGGTGCCAATGTCTCTTGGGGCGATGTGCAGTCTGACTCCAAGGAATATACCTTGAGCTCCTACATGGCCCGCGTCAACTATATGTTCGCTGACAAATATATCGTCACCGCCAACCTCCGTGCCGATGGTTCGTCAAAGCTCGGCAGTGGCCATAAGTGGGGCTGGTTCCCATCGGCTTCGGCTGCGTGGGTGCTTTCTCAGGAGAGCTTTATGAAGAATGTCGGCTGGATTGACAACCTCAAGATTCGCATCGGATATGGCGTCACAGGTAATCAGGATGCCATAGACCCTTATACTTCTCTGGCGCTCTATGGTCCTAATGGTGTGACACCTGTCAATGGCAGCAACACGACGACTTTTGCCATACAGAGCAACGACAATCCCGACTTGAAGTGGGAGACAAAGCATACCTTCGATGTCGGTCTCGACTTCTCGGCTTTCAACAGCCGACTCAATATTACCCTCGACTGGTATACTTCTAAGACCAAGGATCTGCTCTACACCTACACGGTGCCTGTACCGCCTTTTACCTATGAGAACTTATTGGCCAACATGGGTGAGATGACCAACCACGGCTTCGAAATCGGCATCCGTGGCGACATCATCCGCACAAAGGACTTCACCTTCAACTCCGGATTGAACCTCAGCTTCCAGAGCAACAAGCTCAACTCGCTCTCCGGAACGTATAAGGGACAGCAGCTGACAACCTCTGAGCATATTATGGTGGCACGTATCAATGCTGCCGGACTGACACAGAACTATGGTGTCACCTACCTCATGGAAGGACAGCCTATCGGTGTGTTCTACCTGCCTCACTGCGAGGGTATCGACAAGGATGGTAAGTACATCATCTCTGACCTCGACCACAATGGTACCATTGATACCGGTGATTCCGGTGACCGTCAGGTTTGTGGACAGGCCATCCCGAAGGCTTATCTCGGTTGGGACTTTAACTTCACCTATAAGAATTGGAACCTTGCCATGCAGTTCAATGGCGCATTCGGTCACAAGATTTACAACGGTACTTCGATGACCTACAGCGATCTCTCCAACTTCCCAACCTACAATGTGCTGGAGGATGCGCCCGCAAAGGGAATCAAGGATAAGGTCATCTCTGACTACTGGCTTGAGAAGGGTGACTATGTCAACTTCGAGTATGTGCAGCTCAGCTACAACTTCACACAGAAGCAGCTCAAGACCAAGTACATCCAGAACATCAAACTTGGCCTCGCCGTCAACAACGTCTGCACAATTACCGGTTACAACGGTCTGACTCCTATGATCAACTCGGCATCACTCATCCAGCAGGCTGAGGGCACCACGCAGTATGGTACGCTCGGTGTCGACGATAAGCGCATCTATCCGCTCACACGCACCTTCTCGTTCAATGTGGGCATCACTTTCTAAACCTTTAAAGACTATATTACCATGAAAAAATATATTTTCGGTGTCGCGCTGCTCTCCGCAGCCCTGCTGTCAGGATGCTCGCTCGACGAGAATCCCAAGAGCCAGTTCAGCGAGGAAGAAGCCTTCAAGAACTCCACCCTTACCTATGTCAACTCTGTGGCCAACGTCTACTCGGCCATTGGCGACGGACTTTATGGTGCCACCGACTGTGTGCACACCTTGCAGGAGTTTATGTCCGATGCTACCATGCTGCCGGGACGCCAGGGCGACTGGGTCGACGGCGGTAAGTGGCAAAACATGTTCCTCCACAACTTCGAATCCTCGGTTGACACCTATGCCACCGTGTGGAATCACCTGTATAAGATAATAGGTCTTTGCAACTCCAGCATTGACAAACTCACCCCGTTCCTAGAGGCGCATCCCGACTACAAGGCTTATGTCTCTGAGCTCCGTGCCCTGCGGGCCATCTACTATTATTACGCCATGGACCTCTTCGCCCAGGTGCCTGTTGTGACGAGTTCCACACAGTCAACGAACGATGTTAAGCAGAGCAACCGCAGCGATGTGTTCAAGTTCGTCACTTCTGAACTGGAGGCGGCTCTTCCCGACCTCGGCGACGGCCACTGCCAGAATACTGGTGCCTACTACGGCCGCGTGACCAAAGCTGTGGCCTATATGTGTCTCGCCAAGTGCGCCATCAATGCTCCCGTCTATACCATCGACGACACCTCGGCATCGAGCTACCAGGCCTTCGTGGGCGATGACCTCAGCAAGCAGGCCAAGGCCAGCGAGACCCTCGGACAGGCTGTCTCGGACAAGGGTAAGACCATCATGATGACGGTCGACGGCACACAGCGCAATTGCTGGGAGACGGTGAAGTACTGTGTCGATAAGATTCAGGCGGCAGGATACAGCCTCACGGCCAACTACGCTGACAACTTCGTCAAGGCCAACGAGAGCTCTACCGAGAACATCTTCGTGCGCCCCAACGACGACAAGACGTATAAGATTACAGACTACAACCTCATGCGCTCGCTCCACTACAACCATGCCTCTGCCATCGGCTACTCAGGTTGGAACGGTGCCTGCGCCACGGTGCGCGCCATGCAGGTCATGGGCTACGGCACTGCCAACGAGGATCCGCGTCTGAGACTCAACTACTGGTGCGACCGCGACTTCGAGAAGGAGCAGCACACAGGATCGCTCAACGACGGTGCCACAAAGACACCGCTGGAGTATGAGCCCCTCAAGGCTGTGGTCAACTTTGGCAACGACGCCGACCCGCACGACGTGAAGTGCGCTGGCGCACGCTTCAAAAAATATGAGTACGACGGTACAGCTTCCACACAGGGACAGAACAACAACGACCTCGTCATCTGGCGCTTTGGCGACGCACTGCTGCTCAAGGCTGAGGCCGAGTATCGTTTAGGCGACAAGGGCGGAGCGCTGACCATTGTCAACGAGATTCGTACGCGTGCCAAGGCTACGCCGCGCACCTCACTCACCCTCAACGACATCCTTGATGAGCGTATGATAGAACTGGCGTGGGAGGGTACACGCCGGCAGGACCAGATACGTTTCTGCACCTTCACCGAGCCTACCGTGGACCGTTATCCCGGTGTAGCCCATAGCTCTCTGGCTGGTGACTACAACGACGATAAGACGGGCTATACCGTTGTCTACCCCATCCCTTACTCTGTGCTCAATCTGAACAAGAAATTAGTGCAGAACCCAGGGTATAAGAAGTAAGAGAGCTGTCTCAGATTCGGAATCCACCTGCTATTTCGTTTCTATCCGTCCCCCTCCCCGTCTATAGCGGGGTGTGGGGACGGAGTCGTTTTCAGAAACTTTAGCGCGCTTTTCTTGTCTGCCACGTGTGAAAAGCGTAATTTTGCAGAGACAGAATCGAAATAATGAGTCAGCAAACGGCAATACAGTCCTTACAGGAGCAGCGCTTGCTTCTCCAAATGGAATATCATACAGAGAAAGAGGCTTTCAGGAAACAGACAGAGGCGATGGGCATCGGTCGCAAAGTCAAGCGCGGCGATGCCTGGTATCCGTTAAGGGTGGGGGAGAGCCATTACAACTCCCTCAACCAGATGACTGTAGAGGTGTTCCGCACTACAGACCAGGACATAGAACACAACTTTGAGTTTGGCAAGCCTGTGATGTTCTTCTTTCTCAAGGAGGACGACAAGGGCACGAAGAGCGTGAGATACTTCGGCTTCTCAGGCACGGTGTCGTATGTCGATGGCGACCGTATGGTCGTTGTCGTGCCCGAAGGTCATGCCCTTGACATCCAGAGCTCGGAACGCCCTGTGGGCGTGCAGCTCTCCTTTGATGAGACAAGCTACCGCACGATGTTCGACGCCCTCGACCGCGTCATCAATGCCAAGAGTGGGCGTTTAGCCTATCTCCGCGACCTGTTCTATTCAAAGACGCCCGCTCAGAAGTTCTCCTTCGACGCTCTCTCCTTCCCCTGGCTCAACAAGACGCAGGAGGCTGCCGTCAACGAGGTGCTGCGCGCCAAGGACGTGGCCATCGTCCACGGTCCTCCCGGCACGGGTAAGACGACAACACTCGTGGAGGCCATCAACGAGACGCTGATGCGCGAGAGTCAGGTCTTAGTCTGTGCTCAGAGCAACATGGCTGTGGACTGGATATGCGAGAAACTCGTCGACCGCGGCATCAACGTGCTGCGCATCGGCAATCCCACGCGTGTCAACGACAAGATGCTCAGCTTCACCTATGAGCGCCGCTTTGAGGGCCATCCCGACTACCCACAGCTGTGGGCCATCCGCAAGGCTATCCGCGAGTTGCGGAAACGTCGGAAAGGCCGCGACGACAACTTTCACCAGAAGCTCGAAAGACTGAAGGCACGGGCCACGGAACTGGAGATACGTATCAATGCCGAACTCTTCGGTGAGGCCCGTGTCATCGCTGCCACCCTCGTGGGGTCGGCCAGTCGCCTGTTGGAGGGTATGAAGTTCAGCACCCTCTTCATCGATGAGGCCGCCCAGGCCTTGGAGGCGGCGTGCTGGATACCCATGCGCCGTGTGGGTCGTGTCATCCTCGCCGGTGACCACTGCCAGCTGCCGCCGACGGTGAAGAACATGATGGCCCTCAAGGCCGGGCTCGGCAAGACGCTCATGGAGCGCATCGTAGAGAACAAGCCGGAATGCGTCTCCCTGCTGCAGGTGCAGTACCGTATGAACGACGCCATCATGCACTTCTCCTCGGAGTGGTTCTATGGTGGCAAAGTGAAGACGGCGGAGGCGGTGAGACAGCGCCATGGCATCTTGGACTATGATATCCCGATAGAATGGCGCAGCATGACGCCTGAGGTCATGGACGCTTCGTCGGCTGACACGTCGGAAACGCCTGAAGATGCTCCGGCACCGGGCGGAGAGGAGTTTGTCGGCGAGAGCTATGGACGTATCAACCGTAGCGAGGCCGAGGAGACGCTGACGGTGTTGGAGGAGTATTTTACGAAGATAGGCAAGCAGCGCATCTTGGACGAACAGATCGACGTCGGTGTCATCTCGCCCTATCGTGCGCAGGTGCAATATCTCCGGCGGCTTATCAAGAAGCGGGAGTTCTTTAAGCCTTATCGTCGCCTGATAACTGTCAACACCGTTGACGGCTTCCAGGGTCAGGAGCGTGACATCATCCTCATCTCCATGGTGCGGTCTAATGCCGAGGGGCAGATAGGCTTCCTCCGCGACCTCAGACGTATGAATGTTGCCATCACGCGGGCCCGGATGAAGCTCATCATCCTCGGCGATGCAGCAACGTTGACCAGACACCCCTTCTATAAAAAGCTTTATGAGTACATCGAAAGTCTCAAATAATCATATCAGTGACATGACGGTGGGCAATCCCACCAAGGATATTCTGTGGTTTGCCTTGCCGCTTATCTTGGGCTACATCCTCCAACAGATGTACCTCATCATCGATGCAGCCATCGTGGGCCGCTGGATTGGTGTGGGCGCGTTGGCGGCGGTGGGTGCCTCGTCGTCGGTGATGTTCCTCGTCATGGGCTTCTGCAATGGCTCCTGCGCTGGCTTTGCCATTCCTATTGCCCAAGCTTTCGGTGCCAAGGACTTCCGCAAGATGCGCGTCTATGTGGCCAATGCCGTGCGTATCGCCATTGTCATGTCTATCGTGGTGACGCTGCTGACGTGCATTCTGTGCTCCACCATCCTACATATCGTCAACACGCCGGCGGATGTCTTCGACGACGCCTACACCTTTCTCTTCTTGCAGTTTCTCGCCATTCCCTTTACGATTGCTTACAATCTCTTTGCAGGATTCATCAGGGCCCTCGGCGACTCCCGCCAGCCGTTCTATTTCCTTATCTTCTCCTCGGTCATCAACATTCTGCTCGATGTCGTATTCATCCTTCTCTTAGGTATGGGCGTGGCAGGTGCCGGTCTGGCGACGCTGCTCTCACAGCTGCTGGCCTCCATTCTCTGTGTCTGGTATATCGCCCGCCACATGCAGCTGCTCATTCCCCATGGAGAGGAGCGCTGCTACGACAATAAGCGCATCAGCATCCTGCTGAACAACGGCATGCCGATGGGCTTGCAGTTCTCCATCACGGCGATAGGTTCCATCATGCTCCAGAGTTCCAACAACGCCTTGGGCACCATCTATGTGGCGTCGTTCACGGCGGCTATGCGCATCAAGTACCTCTTCACCTGTGTCTTTGAGAACATCGGTGTGGCCATGGCCACTTATTGCGGACAGAATATCGGCGCCCGCCGCCTCGACAGAGTAAGGATGGGGGAGTGGTCGGCAGTGAAGATTATGCTCGTCTATTTCGTCTTTACGGCGCTCGTCATCTTCCCCTTTGCCGACTATATGATGGAGCTCTTTGTGGAGTCCGGCGAGCAGGCTGTCGTGGCCAATGCCGCGAAGATGATGCGCATCAGCTGCTATTTCTATCCGGCTTTAGGCATGCTCACCATCTTCCGCTACAGCATCCAAGGGCTGGGCTACAGTAACCTCTCCATGCTCTCCGGGGTCATGGAGATGATAGCGCGCTGTGGTGTCAGCCTGTGGCTCGTGCCGGTCTTTGCCTTCACGGGGGTGTGCTTCGGCGACCCGGTGGCCTGGATCTTCGCCGACCTCTTCCTCTTCCCCGCCTTCTTCCTCCTCTATCGGCACTTGAAGAAAAAGGTGTTAGGTGTTGGGTGTTAGGTGTTAATGATATGTCTCTTGGTGATAAAGCTGCCATGGTTTACAGTCCTGACAATGCTAAGCATCCCCCGAAAAACAATTCATTATCACCTAACACCCAACACCTACCACCTAAGATTGCATTTATTGTGACGATTTATCTGCTGAAGTTCGGCTTTTTTGCGTAACTTTGCATCCATAAACAAATTAGACTGTAAAAATGAATATTGAGCAAGAGATAAGCTCTGCGGCCATCCAAGCCGTCAAGGAGCTCTATGGGCAGGAAGTGCCTGCCAAGATGGTAACGTTGCAGAAGACGAAGCCTGGCTTCGAGGGAAACATCACGCTCGTCGTCTTCCCTTTCCTGAAGATTTCTCATAAGAAGCCTCAGGACACAGCCGTGGAGATTGGCGAGAAACTCGTCCAGGACTGCAAGGCCGTGGCTGCCTATAACGCCGTCGGCGGATTCCTGAATATCGTGGTGGCACCGGAGGCTTGGCTCGAACTCCTCGACGACATCGACAAGGATGCTCACTATGGTGAGAAACCGGTCACCGACAAGTCGCCACTCTATATGGTGGAGTATTCCTCACCGAACACCAACAAGCCCCTGCACTTAGGACATGTCCGCAACAACCTCTTGGGCTGGAGCCTGGCAAAGATTCTGGAGGCTAACGGCTATAAGGTCATCAAGACGAATATTGTCAACGACCGTGGTATCCATATCATGAAGTCGATGCTGGCCTGGCTGAAGTGGGGCAACGGCTGCACACCGGAGTCGACGGGCAAGAAGGGCGACCATCTCATCGGTGACTTCTACGTCCTCTTCGACAAGCATTACAAGGAGGAGTGCGCTGAGCTGGCAAAGCAGTATGTGGCCGAGGGCCTTACCGAGGAACAGGCTGAGGAGAAGGCTAAGAACGAGGCTCCTCTCATCAAGGAGGCACACCGCATGCTCGTGAAATGGGAAGCTGGTGACAAGGAGATTCGTGACCTCTGGGCGAAGATGAACGCATGGGTCTACAAAGGCTTCGACGAGACTTATAAGGCCCTCGGCGTCAGCTTCGACAAGATATATTATGAGAGCAACACCTATATCGAAGGTAAGCGCAAGGTGATGGAAGGCTTGAAGAAAGGCCTCTTCTATCAGAAGGAGGACGGCAGCATCTGGGCCGACCTCACGGGTGACGGCCTCGACCAGAAGCTCCTCATCCGTTCCGATGGCACTACGGTGTATATGACTCAGGACATCGGCACGGCGGAGATGCGCTTCAACGACTATCCTATCGACAAGATGATTTACGTCGTGGGCAATGAGCAGAACTACCACTTCCAGGTGCTCTCCATCCTCCTCGACCGCCTTGGCTTCAAATGGGGCAAGGACCTCGTCCACTTCTCTTATGGCATGGTGGAGCTCCCCAACGGTAAGATGAAGAGCCGTGAGGGTACCGTCGTCGATGCCGACGACCTCATCGCCGAGATGATCGCGGATGCCCGCAAGACGAGTGAGGAGCATGGACAGTCAAAGGACTTCTCTGAGGCTGAGAAGAGCGAGATAGCCCGCATTGTCGGCCTCGGCGCACTGAAATACTTCATCCTGAAGGTTGACGCCCGCAAGAACATGCTCTTCAACCCCGCTGAGTCCATCGACTTCAATGGTAACACAGGTCCGTTCATCCAGTACACCTACGCCCGCATCCAGTCCATCCTCCGCAAGGCAGGTGACAGCGCAGCCTTCAATGGTGCGGTGGCCTATGAGCCCAATGGCAAGGAGGTGGAGCTGATACAGAAGTTGAACGCCTTCAAGGATGCCGTTGCCGACGCCGGACAGAACTACAACCCTGCTGGCATTGCTAACTACACCTATGAGCTGACCAAGCTCTTCAACCAGTTCTACCACGACTACAGCATCCTCTCTGCCGACACCGACGCCGAGAAGATGTTCCGCCTGAAGCTGGCCCGCAACGTAGGTAAGACGATTAAGAACGCCATGGAGCTTCTCGGCATCGAGGTGCCCGAGCGTATGTAATATCTTAGAAGTTTGGAAAACACCAATTTTCATCATAGTGCGGCGGGACAGGAAAGCCCCGCCGTTTCTGTCTTTGACCTTCATCCGCAGGTCAGACCTAACGCGTGGGCCGTCGACGCGGCCTGTTCCGGCAATCCCGGTCCAATGGAATATCAGGGCATAGACCTGACGACGGGAGAGCAGGTGTTTCATTTCGGACCTTGCTATCCGGACGGCAGAGAGGTCTATGGCACTAATAACATCGGGGAGTTCCTGGCCATCGTCCATGCCTTGGCACTCATGGAGAAGCTGGGCATCACCGACAAGACCATCTATTCAGACTCTTACAACGCCATCCTCTGGGTGCGGAAGAAGCACTGCAAGACCAACTTGGAGCGTAGTGATGCCACGGAGCCGCTCTTCAACATCATCGCGCGCGCCGAGCAATGGTTACGGACCCACCAGATCAGAGTGCCTATCATTCAATGGCAGACAAAAGGCTGGGGCGATATCCCCGCCGACTTCGGAAGGAAGTAGTTAGGTGTTAGGTGGTAGGTGATAGGTGTTAGGTGTTAATGATGTGTCTCTTGGTGATAGGTGTTAATGATGTGTCTCTTGGGGTTAAAGCTGTCATGGTGGACAGCCCTGATAAGGCTTAGCATCCCCCGAAGGACAATTCATTAACACCTAACACCCAACACCTACCATCTATCACCCAACACCTAAAACCCCGCCTTATCCGTGATGGTCATCATCTTTCCTGTCGCGGGGTGGCGGAAGGTGATGGCTTCGGCGTGGAGGTAGAGGCGGTCGGCAGGCTCGCCGTAGAGGTTGTCGCCCTTGATGGGGTTGTCAAGGCCGAGACGGTGGGCACAGTGTACACGCAGCTGATGGGTGCGGCCGGTGCGTGGCCACAGCCAGATGCGCGTGGGTGACACATATTTATAATAGGTGACAGCGGGACGCCCGTTGTCGAAGTCTACAACCTGACGGGGACGGTCGTTAACGTCGGGACGCAGAGGTAGGGAAATGACGTTGCTGTCGTTTCCCGTTTTTTTATGTCCATCGTGTTGTGCGTCGTTATCCCGACTTTGCGGAGCTTCTCGCCGTTCGTGGCTGAGGACGGCCACATACCGCTTCTGTATCTGATGGTCCGCAAACTGCTTTTGAAGATTGTGGTAGGCTTCCATCGTCTTGGCGATAATCATGACGCCACTCGTGTCCATGTCGAGGCGGTGGACGATGAGGGGCGAGTCGGTGTCGGGATAGCGCTGGCGCATGAGACTGTAGACGCTCTGTCGCCCGCTCTTCCCCGGTACGGAGAGAAGGCCGGAGGGTTTGCTGACAACACAGAGGCTGTCGTCCTCATAGAGCACCTTGAGCTGGGCAGCGAGGCGGTCGTCATCGCGGCTGCTCTCCAAGGGGTTGGCGTCGACGGCGATACCTTGCAGCATCCACTTCAGAATGGGCTTGCATTTGCTGTTGCAGGCAGGATAGTATTGCAGGTGGTGGCGTATCTCCCCCTTCGGACTCTCGCCCCACCAGAACATCGCCATGCTCACGGGTTTCATTCCATGCGTGAGGGCATATTGCAGGAGCTTGGGCTCGCAGCACTCACCGGAACCGGCAGGAGGAATCGCTGAGTCGGCAACACTGTTTTCGGCCGCATGATACCAGCGCGTTATCTCTATGAGGTCCATGGTCTCGCCCTTGCCATTGTGCATGCGGAAGTTATGGAAGAGCCAGCGTTGCAGGTCGTCGCTCTTGCGGCGTCGCAACGTCTTCAGAGCGCTGACCTTGGCTTTGATGGCTTCCTCGGCTTTCATCCTCTCGGCTTCGCGCTCACGCTGCCGCAGCTTCCAACGGTGCAGTTCAGCATTCTCATACTGTCGGCGGCGGATGAAGGCCTCCTCACTCTCCCCGTCGTGTTGCTGTTTGTCAAGAGCAGGACGTGGGTCGTCAGCGGGGAATGGCAGTAGCGGCGCAGTGGCCTTGCTGTCAGCCTGCGCCTGCGCTATCTCGTGGTTGAGGCTGACAATCTCAGCCTCATGCTCCTTGAAATAGCCATGCGGCTGGAGATAGTCGAAGACGGCGGGGACAAAGGCCGGCCAGTCGGAGCGCCCGATAATCTGTCCGCTGTAGCCGGCGAGATAGGTCACAGCGCCGGAGTGGTGCAGAAGCTCGTCAGCGGGTGCTGTCCCAGGGATCTCCACCACAAGGACGCCGAACATCTTGCCGTGCTTGATCTCGTTGCGGAAAGCCGTGTCGGCGGGAGCGTCGCAAAAAGGTGACGGCAGGCCTTCCAGCCATTCCGCCACCTCTTTCACCGCCTGACGGCAGGCCGCCGACGGCGTATAATAGAATGGATTATTCATCAGCGCTATACGAGGAACATGATCAGCATCTGTGCGATGACTACTCTGATGAACATGCCCAGGGGATAGACGGAAGCGTAGGAGATGCTGGCCGTGTCGCCTTTGCAGTTGTCGTTGGCATAGCCTAAGGCCATGGGGTTGGCCATACTGCCGCAGAGGATGCCACAGATGGTGCCGAAGTCGTAGCGGTGCGTCTTCAGGGCGATGATGCCGATGATGACAACGGGGATGAGGGTGATGAGGAAGCCGATGGCGACCCACAGAATACCCTCCGGCCGCATGATGGTAGACATGAAGTCCTTACCCGATGCCAGACCTAAGCAGGCGAGGTAGAGGGCCAGGCCAAGCTTGCGCAGCATGAGGCTTGCAGAGCGTGTGGTGTAGGAAATCATGTGACTCTTAGGACCTAACGCGCCGATGATGATACCCATGATGATGGGACCGCCGGCAATGCCGAGCCGGATGGAGCTGCTCATGCCGGGGAAATGGATGGGGATGGTGCCTAAGGCCAGACCGAGGAAGATGCCGATGAAGATGCTGCCGATATTGGGCTCCTCAAGGGTCTTGACGCTGTTGCCTAAGAAGCGCTCGGCATTGTCAAGGTCGGCGTGCTTGCCCACGATGGTCACGCGGTCGCCATATTGCAGGCGCAGGTCGTCGCTGGCCAGGAGCTTGATGTCGCCACGCAGCACACGGCTGACATTGACGCCATAGGCAGCGCGCAGATGGAGCTGGCCGAGATGCTTGCCGTTGAGACCGGCGCGTGTGACGACACAGACACGGCTCTCGACATTGGCGTCGATGGCGTTCCAGTCCACATTGTCCTGGTTCCAGTCCTTGTCGAGCTTCTTACCGAAGAGCAACATCATGGCGGCCTCGTCGTCCTTGTTGGTGACGGCCATCACGGTGTCGTTGACATGAAGCACGGTATCGGCAACGGGCACGATGACCTCGTTGCCACGCCAGATGCGCGAGATGATGAACTTCACGTGGGTCATGTGCGCGATGTCGACAATCTTCTTGCCCACGATGGCGGGGTTGATGACGACAAACTGTGCGATATAGGTGTGGTCGTCGTCAGAGAGCGGCTTCACCTCCAAGTCGGCGGGCTTGACAAAAATCTTGCGGATGATGACCATGGCGATGATGACGCCCACGACACCTAAGGGATAGGTCACGGCGGTGGCCAAAGCCACACTGCCCGACGGCAGGCCGAGGTGGGTCATAGCCTGGGTGGCGGCACCCAAGGCCGGGGTGTTGGTGGTGGCACCGCAGAGCAGACCGACCATGTCGGGAAGGTTGATGCCCGTCAGCGGAATCAGGATAAGGGCAAAGAGGGTGCCGAAGATGATGACGGCTAAACTCCAGAGGTTCAGCGCCATACCCTCGGAGCGCAGGGAACCGAAGAAGTTGGGACCCACGTGGAGGCCGAGGCAGTAGACGAACATGGACAGGCCGAAGGTCTCGATATAGTCTAAGATGTTGCTGTCGATAGACAGTTTCAGCTCGCCGGCTAAGATACCGATGAAGAACACCCAGGCGATGCCTAAGGAGATGCCCTTGACCTTTATCTTGCCGAAGCCCAGGCCGATGGCGATGATAAGCGAGACAATCACCACTGTCTGTATCGACGAGTGGGTGGTGAACAGAGAGGATAGGTAATCCATTTTAAGCTAACATTATGTTACTTCCTGTCAGACTTAGAGCACGTTGAGGAAATTCTCCAAGGGGATGCCCCGGTTCTTGTCCTCGTTGTCTTTATTGCGGTCGATGAGCGTGTAGACAGCGTCCATGGCCTTGCGTGTCGACGACTTGAGGGTCTCGCCGTCGAGGAGATGGCCTAAGAGTACGGCGGAGAAGATGTCGCCCGTGCCGGGGAAGTGGACGGGAATCTCGGTGTAGGGCAGCAGGAAATGCTCGCCCGTGAGGTGGTTGTATCCGGCCACACTGTGCTGGCCGTCGACGGGGATGGAGGTGATGAGCACCGACTTGGCACCGATGGCATGGAGCTCGTCGGTGAGGGTGAAGGCCTCGTCGCGTGTCACGCCCTTGGCGTCATAGGGATGGCCCGTGAGATAGCAGGCCTCGGTATGGTTGGGGAAGATGAGGTCGGCGACGGCGATCATCTCGCGCATGCTCTGGATGGTGGCGGGGGTGACACCGTTGTAGAGCTTGCCCTCGTCGCCCATGATGGGGTCCACGAAGATGGGCGTCCCCAACTGCTCCTGCTCCTTGCAGTAGCGGGAGATGATCTGGGCCTGACGTTCCGAGGCGATGAAGCCCGTGGAGATGGCGTCGAAGGTGAAACCAAGCTCTTTCCACACGGGAAAGACACCGGTGATATAGTCTGTGGTGTCGAGAATGTTGAACTTGCCGTAGTCAAGGGTGTTGGAAACCAATGCCGTGGGCAGGTTGTAGGTGACATGACCCATATACGACAGAATGGGCAACATGGCCGCCGAGGCTACCTTGCCGTAGCCACAGATGTCGTTGATAAGAAGAATTTGCTTTTTTGCCATTTGGTACGTACCTGAATGTTGTTGCAAAATTACTAAAAAGCGAATAGATATGTGGCGTGAAAATCAAAAAAACGTTGTTTCAACTAAAAATAAAAGAAAAAAGGTAACAAATACTTTGTCATATCGTTTTATTATTGTAGCTTTGAACAAGAAACTAAATCATCCTTTACATAAATGGCTTTTACTGACAACAACTATTGTCTGATCCTGGCCGGTGGCCGTGGGCGCCGGCTGTGGCCTTGGAGTCGGGAGCAATATCCTAAACAGTTTGTAGATTTCTTTGGTGTCGGTCGCACGCAGTTGCAACAGACCTACGACCGCATGGCAAAGTTCATTGCCCCTGATCACATATACATTAGCACGCTCTCCGCCTATCTCGACATCGTCATGGAGCAGCTCCCTGACGTGCCGCGGGCGCATATCCTTCCCGAGCCTATCACGCGCAATACGGCGCCGAGCATGGCATGGGGCAACCATCGCATCTCGTCTGTCACCGACGATGCCGTGATGATCGTGGTGCCGAGCGACCAGCTCATCATTGACGAGGACGCCTTCCGCAAGGATGTCCTCACGGCGATGGATTTAGCGGCCAAGCACTTTACCTTTGTCACCATGGGCGTCAAGCCTACGCGGCCGGAGCCCGGATACGGCTATATTCAGACCGACGGGCTCATCGACGGCAACATCTTCAAGGTGCGCAGCTTCACAGAGAAGCCGGAGCGGGAGTTTGCACAGCTCTTCATGGACAGCGGGGAGTTTGTGTGGAACACGGGAATCTATATCTCCAGTGTGAAGAACACGCGGGAGATGTTCTCGCAGTTCCTGCCGCCCGTGCTGCGCAACCTCGACAAGCGGACGCCACACGCCTCCTACAAGGAGGAAGAGGACTGTATGCTCGAGTTCTTCCCCTCGTACCCCAACGTGTCGGTGGAGACGGGGGTCTTGGAGAAGTTAGAGAATGTTGCCGTGATGAAGTGCAGCTTCGGCTGGGCCGACATCGGCACATGGCATGGCATCTACGAGGCTTTGCCGAAGAACAACGATGACAACGTCGTCGTGGACTCGGAGGTGTATATGGAGAACAGCTGCCATAACATCATCAAGCTCCCCAAGGATAAGATAGGCGTCATCAACGGCCTCGATGGATTCATCGTCGCCGAGAAAGACAACGTGCTCCTTATCTGTAAGAAGGAGGACTCCTCGGCTCTAGTGAGGAAGTACGTCAACGAGATACAGCTAAAGAAAGGCGACGCCTTCGTTTGAGAATAGTCCGGGAGGGTGAAGAATCATTAAAAAAGCGACCTTTCTCTTGGTACTTTCAGAGGAAAGGGCTAACTTTGCACACCAAAGAACACACGGACAGAAAATTGTAGAGAGGAATTCCGACATTCCACGAGGATGTCGGAATTCTTTTTCGTTTTGTCTGTCCCTAACGAACAATATTAACAATTTAATTTTTCTATTATGGCATACATGTCACAGGAAGGCTACGATAAGCTCGTGGCCGAAGTCCGCAGACTGGAGTCTGTGGAGCGCCCGAAGGCTTCTGCGGCTATCGCCGAAGCCGCCGACAAGGGAGACTTGAGTGAGAATTCTGAGTACGATGCTGCCAAGGAGGCACAGGCTCACCTTGAGGCGAAGATAAACAACCTTAAACTCACTATAGTACAGGCTAAGATCGTGGACACCAGCCGCCTCAAGACCGACGAGGTGCAGATCATGTCGAAGGTTAAGCTCACCAACATGGCTACGAAGAAGAGCATGACCTATACCATTGTCTCTGAGAGTGAGGCTAACCTCAAGCAGGGCAAGATAAGCATCAAGACGCCTATCGCTCAGGGCCTGCTCAACAAAAAGGTCGGCGATGTCGTCGACATCAAGGTGCCACGCGGAGACATCAAACTGCATATTGACGAGATAACCGTAGGAGCATAAAGACGATGGCTACATTGTTCAGTAAGATTGCTGCCGGTGAAATCCCCAGCTATAAGTGTGCCGAGAGCGACAAGTTCTACGCTTTCCTCGATATCAACCCTGTCAAGCAGGGCCATACCCTTGTCATCCCCCGCAAGGAGGTGGACTACATCTTTGATATGAGCGATGCCGACCTTGCCGACTTCGAGGTCTTCGCCAAGAAGGTGGCCATTGCCATTCGTAAGGCCTTCCCATGCAAGAAGGTGGCTCAGGTCGTCCTCGGCTTAGAGGTCAACCACGCACATATCCATCTCATCCCTATCGACTCAGAGGCTGACGTCGACTTCCATAAGCACGTCAAGCTCTCCGACGAGGAGATGAAGGCTACCGCTGCCAAGATCTACGAGGCATTCAAGGCTGAGTAGGTGGTAGGTGTTAGGTGTTAATGATATGCCGTGCTGCCCACGTGAGACCTCTCCGATAGCATTGACACAATAAAAAAACGGGAAGCAGTCACTGCTTCCCGTTTTTTTATTGGATGTTCACTTCTGGATTACAGGTCGAACTTGTAGCCGAGGGTAATCTGGAAGACGCTGTTCTTGCTGTCAGAATTGTCAGCGATCTTTGTCAGACCCCAGTTGTAACGGGCGTCGAGGACAACATTGTTGTACTCGTAGCTCAGACCAACAGGGATAGAGAAGTCGAAGCTCTTGACATCTGTGTCAACGCTCTTCTTTGTCTCTGTGCCAGCAACATTGGCAACAGTAGAGAACTTGCTGTTGACGTTGAAGGCGGGCTGCACACCGAGTTTCACGGCCAGACCCTTCACAACATAGACATTAGCCATGATGGGGATGTTGATGTAGTCGAGTTTGTTGGTGTACTTCACATTCTGACCTAAAACTGTCTTGTCGTACTTGTTACCCTGCTGAGAGTAGATGACACCGGCGCTCAGAGAGAAGATGTCGGTAGCCTGATACTCACCCTCGACACCGGCTGCAAGACCGATACGTGGATCTGCACCGTCACTCTTGGTCAGACTGGCGATGTTCACACCTACCTTAGGCTGCAGGGTGAAGGAACCAACCTCGTGCTGTGCGAATGTTGCGGTGGATGCTGCGAAGAGCATCAGAGCGGAAGCGATAAACTTTTTCATAGTTGTCTTCTTTTATTTGATTTGGAAAATTATATACGTTTTGAACGCTTTATTTTACGTTTCTTTTATTTACGACGCAAAATTAAACAGAAAGTTACATCCGCACAGAGGAAAATCCCTATTTGTGGTATAGTTTTCCCTATTGTCCGCCTTTTTCTTGTCCTATGTCAAGTTCTTTTGGGTGTTAGGTGTTAGGTGTTGGGTGTTGGGTGTTAATGATGTGTCCCCTATGAATATACACGCCCTTCGCCGGCTTACTAATGCGCTGACCGGAGAGGTTGTAGTAGTTGTCGTCTTGGGCATGGCAGTCAGTTTTTTTAATGGTGCTGATGCCATTTGTGGTGCTGAGGAACTTTTTCATCTCTGACAATGCCGAGGTGGCACAGCCAGTACGACTGTCGAAGAGCGGGGCATTGTACCAGCCGCCGAGACTTGTCCCCTTGGCATTATATTCCGGCCACCACCAGAAGAGACCGTTGACGTTGCTGTGCTTGTTGAGCATCGTTACCAGTGAGTCGGTATATGCCTTCTGACCGTCATTGCTATATGCCCATGTCTTGGAGGCATCGTAGGTAGAACCTTGTACGGCCCAAGCGTAAGGGTATCCCGTCTCCACGAGCATAATTTTCTTCGAGGGATAGGAATTCTCCAACTTGCTGATGGCACCCTCGAGTTCGCCCAAGGCACCATGGAAGTAAGGGTAATAGCTCAGACCGATGATGTCGTAGTCGATTTTGGCTGCCGTCATCTTCTGATAGAAGTTCGTCAGGGCCGCATAGTTGGCGTTGTCTTTCTGTAAATTCGTGTTACTTGATACACGCTCCACATGCAGGATGATCTTTGCCGACGGAGTGGTGGTGCGGACGGCCTGGGTAGCCTTGCTTAAAAGATTTGTGAAGCGCGTCCAGTTCGCCGTTGGAGACGAGGGCCAGCACTGATAGAGCGTTCCGTTAGGCCGTCCCCACAGCATGCCATAGCTGATCTCGTTGCCAGTCTGTACGAAGTAGGGCTCCGCACCGGCAGCTGTCAGTGCTTTCAGCACGCGCACGGTGTAGTTGTAGACAGAGTCACCCAAGGCCGTATCATCGGCATTTTTCCATGCCTCCGGTGTCCACTGCTTGCCAGGATCGGCCCATGTGTCAGAGTAGTGGATGTCGAGCATGAACTGAAAGCCAGCGGCCTTGATACGCTTGCCGAGACTCTTCACCCATTCGGTGTCCTGGCAGACGTTGTTGTCCGTGCTCCAGGTGTAAGGAGCATTGCTGTTTGTCGTCTGCTTCGTAGGGTTGACGAAGAGGCGCACGCGCATGGCATTCCAGCCCTCGTCCTTAAAGAAGCTTAGCACGTTGGAGATGCTATTCCCGTTGTGGTCATAATAGGTTGCCCCCTCCTGTTCGTAGTATGGCAGCATAGAGATGTCGCCACCGACATATTTCTGTGCCATGGCAGGAGCAAAAGAAGCTAAAGCTGTAAAGGTGATGATGATGTTTTTTATTGTCTTCATATTGTTGGATGTAAATCGTTATTTCTTTAAAAGGGGGATGGTAGGGGGAGGTGGCAGGGTGTTGGGTGGTAGGTGGTAGGTGGTAGGGTGTTGGGTGGTAGGTGTTAATGATATGCCGTGCTGTCCACGTGAGACCTCTCCGAGGTCTTTGCCTTTTGCCCCTATACCACCCCAGGTCGCTCGGTGCCGTGAGGTCTCGCTTCGCGTCGCCCTCCCGTCACCTTCGACGACCAGGGGTCATTCATGGTGTAACCCCTTCGGGGTTATGCTTGTTTCGTGGCATTCAGGGGTGAGTGGGTGGTAGGTGGTTGGGGGTGGGTGATGGGTGGCAGGTGTTAATGATATGCCATGCTGTCCACGTGAGACCTCTCCGAGGTCTTTGCCTTTTGCCCTTATACCACCCCAGGTCGCTCGTTGCCGTGAGGTCTCGCTTCACGTCGCCCTCCCGTCACCTTCGACGACCAGGGGTCATTCAAGGTGTAACCCCTCCGGGGTTAATACTGTGTCGTTGCATGTTTAAGGACTGAGCGAGGAGAGTGGAAAGACCTCGAGCTTCGGGGTTATTTCTGTCTCGTTGCATGATGTAGGGATTGTACTGCCTATACTCCCTTGTGTTCTTCCCGATTTCGAGTGGCGGATTCCCTTGTGTTCGTCTCGATTCCGATTGGGCGGATTCCCTTGTGCTCTTCTCGATTTCGAGTGGGCGGATTTCCTTGTGCTTGACTTGATTCCGGTCGTCGTGAGCTGGGGATAGCGCTGACCCCGGAGGGGTCACACCATGAATAACCCCAGGTCGTCGAACGGGCGCGGTGTCGAAGCGTAGCGAGACACCGTGCCCGTGAGCGACCTGGGGTGTGCAGGATGTCGGGAAGCAAAGACCTCGGAGAGATCTCACGTGGAAGGAGTGGGGGGTTGGGTAGTGATACTCCCACGTGGGAGGTTACTTCACCACCACTTTCTTCCCGTTGTGTACATAGATACCGCTCTGTTGTGGCTTCTCCGTCAACCGCATACCGTTGAGGGAGTACCAGGCATCGTCGTTAGCCTTGTTGTCCACGGTGATGTTGGAGATGCCGGTAGAGGAGTCGATGACGTTGCCAAGGACAGTGCTCAGTCCATAATAGTTACCATTCTTGAACTCCTGGTCGTTCTGCTGTCCGATTTTATAGGCGTCCGTGAATGTTGTAGAGGACTTCCAAGATGAAAAGATAATGTGTGTAGGTGTAGAAACTGTTGTGCCGGTGTATGTACCGTCCCATGTCCATTTATACACGGCATTTCCCGCATCTGTGGTACCAACCTTTGTACAAGTAGCACCAGGCCAGTTACCACCTGTGTAGTTGCCCTTGTCATCCCAAGCCCAACATTTTATAGCAGCGTACCCCGACCAGCTGCTTGGCACCTCGAAGAATGCGCAGGTCTCGCCGTCGTTAACCTTGCAGAATGACGGCGCTGTCCAGTTGTTCACCTCGTCTTTGATGTTGTTGATGCTGCTGATGTCAAGGCTGCTGGAAACATAGTACTTGAAGTTCTCTCCCTCGCAAGCCAACTGGAAGCCGGTTGTAGGAACGTTGGTCGGTGCACCCACAACGATGAGTACCTCACCGTTGGTGCCCTTTACCTTAGCATAGTAGCCGGCGGAAGAGCCCACGGATGTTTCCACGGTGCTGGTGTTTGTGATGCCAGCCAACTTACGTGCGAGGATGCACTTCTTGATGATGGTCTTGTAAGCCGTCCAGTGGCTCAGCCAGATGCACGGCGTGCCCGGCATGGCAAGGATGTAAGCGTTGGCGGCAGCGATGTTAGCGCGCAGTGGTTGTGGGTTGTCGTGCGGCTCGCCCGTGTCGTGGTTGTCGACAAAGGTCACGGCATACTGTGCATAGCCGCTCGTGCCCATCAGCGTAGTGGTCTTATAGTTGGCAAGCTTGCTCCAGTTGTTGTTACCAAAAGCGTCTTGGATGACGTATTTCAGAGGAAAGTCGAAGGCGGCGCTCGTCTTGCTCGTAGCATCCACCCAGTCCTTCACACCGCCGAAGGGATGGTCGCCGCTCTTCGTGTCGGTCACAGAGCCCTGCCAGTACTCGCCGACGGAGTAGGTAGGTTTGGCGGCCGTGTTATACATATTAATATAAGAAGGGGCGTAGCCTTTGACGAAGTCATAGCGGAAGCCAGTGTAGCCCATCTCGTTGAGCAGGAAGTCCTCATAGGTCTCCACGTTCTTCTGCGTGGTGGCGTTGGTGTGGTCGAGGTCGCGGCAGCCACCGTCGCCGAGACCAGTATCCTTTTGGCCCTTTACTTTGCCGTAGCCCTCAGAGCTCTTGTTGGTGTTGCCCTCGTCATCGCTACATATCTGCGTGTAGTTGGTGTTGTCCCAAGTGACGGAGTAGGTCTTGCCGGTGTTTTTGCCAGTGACGGTCTCGTTGGCGAAAGAGCACCAGCTCGACGGACCGTTCTTGTGGTTGATGACGACGTCGGCGATGATGCCCGTACCTTTGGCCTTAAAGGTCTTAATCATCGTGCGCAAATCAGCCTCTGAACCAAAGGCACTCTTCTGATTGAACCAGTAGATGGGGTAGTAGCCCATGTTGTCCGACGTGGTGTTTGGGTAGCCCGAAGGCGGTGCCCAGATGAGGTTAAAGTACTTGGAGAGCGTGTCGGCCTGTTGGGTGAGCTTGCTCCAGCTCGATTCTTCGTAGCTACCCCAGTAGAAGCTCTGCAGCATCACGCCGCCGTAGTTTGCTGGCCATCCTTGTGCAAAAGCGCCGAGAGGCATAGCGAGGAGGATGCCGAGGATAAGATGTTGTAATCGTTTCATGTTATTGTATTTTATTTGTTTTCAGATTTCTCTCTTACTGTTGACGCAATGTGGATATCATCTGTTTTCGCAGTCTTTTGGGTTTCCTTATGCGAAGTTACGAAAAGTTCTTGTTGCGCTATTGCATGATTTATATCAATTAATGATTATTGTGTGCAAACGATTGCGCATGGCGCCCGGCCTGTGTCGCTGCTGCAAAGCAGCAGCCTACAGAACCCAGCCTCAAAAACAGCGCCCTTGTTCTCCACTTTTGCCTCTCCCGCATTCCTATGCGCGGGTATGCTCGGTGGGCTGGGTTCGGTAGGCCGCTGCTTTGCAGCGGCGCCTGCTTTTTCAAAAAAAAAGCCCAGCTGTTGCGCCGTGTCGTTTTTTTTACTATCTTTGCCACATAATCAAAGCCTTGAAAACCATGGATGAAGAAGCACGACGACGACGGAAGTTTTTCGCTGGAGAAAAGAAGGACTCGATGACGCGCAGAATGGAGGGCCACGACTACCAGGCTCGTTGTATCTACCTGATAACGATGGTTACGGAAGGTCGCCAGCCCCTCTTTGGCGAGGTCGTGGGTGATGTGCACCAACCCTATGGTTATCCCGACGCGCCACGTACCGTTCCCTCCGCTCTCGGCGAGGCTATCATTGCCAACTGGCAGGGCATGCTTGCCCGCTTTCCGGAGATGGCGGGAATCGCCTTCCAACTCATGCCCGACCACTTCCATGCCATTCTCTTCGTCACCGACCACCTCTCGTACCATATCGGTAACATCCTCAACGGTTTCAAGGCGGGCTGCCGCCACTCCTTCCATGTCCTTCATCCCGTTCTGTACGATGCTGCTGTGCAGCGTCAGCACCCCGACGCCCATCGCCGGGATCGTGACCACGGCATTCTCTTCGCCCCTAAATACAACGATAAGGTCCTCCTCCGTGAGGGACAGCTCGACAACTGGATACGCTACCTTGCCGATAATCCCCGCCGGCTCCTCGTCAAGCGTGAGCATCCCGAGTTCTTCCGTGTCCAGCGCTCCCTGACATGGAAAGGTATGACGTTCTCGGCCTTGGGCAATCGTTTCCTGTTGCGCAAGCCGTTTCTCGTCCAGATACAGTGCTCACGAAGCCTCACCATCGAGCAGATAGAAACCAAGAAAAACGGCGCCTTGGACCTCTGCCGCCAGGGCGCCGTCCTGGTCTCGCCTTCTATCTCGCCGGGCGAGAAAGCTATCATGCGGGCAGCCTTTGCGGAGGGCTTCCCAGAGATTATCCTCAAGGACAACGGCTTTGCTCCTTTGACAAAGCCTGCGGGCAAGAGCTTTGACGCCTGCGCCCGCGGTCAGCTTCTCTTCCTCGGTCCTACCTACCATAGCAATGAGCATAAAGCCATCAGCCGCTTGCATTGCCTCGGGCTCAACGAGATAGCAGGACGGCTGTGTCTATAGTGGCTCACCCGTTGCGCGGCATATGTCACACATATCGTTGGCATATGCCACGGACATCGTTGGTATATGCCGCGGACATCGTTGGCATATGCTACGGAATGCTTGGAAATATAACAGGTGACAAGGCAATATGCCGGAACCACCGAAGGGGCGGCCCTACGTGGCCGCCCTAACCCCGCATCGGTATAGCAGGCCCAATCAAGGCCTTTTCGTTTCCTGCCCAGATTTAAATAAACCAGAATAATCCCACCGCATAATTAAATCTGTGTAATCTGTGAAATCTGTGAGAAATAAAGACACTTTTCTTCCTCCTACCCGCCATAGACGGGATATTGAGAAAATCAAAGAATATCCCAAAATATATTCTCTGATATTCTCAGATATTCTTTATATCCGTGCTGGCGCGGTAGGAGGAAAACAGAAAGGGGACAGCCCCAATGACAGAGCTGCCCCCCCCTTATTATAGATGTGAGCGGGAAAAATTACTTTTTCGTTATGATAACCTTGTTGTTACCCTCATATGTGAGATAGAACTTCACCTCATAGGTGCCGTCCTCAGCAACCTCAAGATTATTACCATTAGAGTAGGTCATGTTATCGTAGTCGGTTGCACCGGCTTTACCACCCCATGAAATTGTCCAATCATGGTTCATGCGGATCTTGAAGCCCTTAGATGCAGCAATAGTGCCTGTCCATTCCCAGCAACCCTCAGCCACATTGTAGGTCATTTCCTTATCATGTGAGTTATTGTCACCATCTGTAGGCCATCCACCGACACCGTCGCCTGTAATGCTTATATAATTAATTTTTGTCAGCGAGTAAGTTCCTTCGCCAAGGTCAACTTTAATCTGATAGAATCCGGCTCCTGGATCAGGTATATTGCCTCCATGATCTGCAAGCTTGCCTTCAGAAGCGTAACCATAATTAATAGGATCCCAACTATTGGCATCCACCTTGAATTTAAACTCGCCGTTGAGATAGTAGAAGCCTTCGTATTTGCCGTCGAAGTTAGCGGAACGCAAAGTGTGGTTAGTACTCCAACCGCTTTCAGCGCCCATTTCATATAAGAGCTCAGTGTAGGAAGGAGTCACAAGATTAACTGTTGAGGTCACACTGGCAGTGCGTATGTAGCCTACTCCATTTACCTTTATAGTGTCGGTGATGACAGTAGGAATCTGTCGGACATCTCCTGCAAGACCATAGAGGTCTTCCACAGCAGACTGCAGATCGCTGGCCTTCACTTTACCATCTTGGGTGGCGTCGATTTTCTTTGTGACAGTACCATCAGAGCTGCTTAATGTTGCAAAGAGACTCTGCGAGGTGATGGTATTGTTCGATGTAGCGGTCGGAACAAAGAGCTGAACATATTCCGTCGTCACGTTGTTAAAATCGATGGCTGGTGCCGCTGTTGCCGTAAAGGAGACAGTTTGTGCTGCCTCCTGGGCAGAACTCTGCGGATTAGCCCACTCCTCATATTCGCCGGAGCTGCAGCTCGCCATGATGGCGGCAAGAGCTAAAAACAATATGTTTTTTTTCATCTTATTCTGTTTTCAAAGGGTGTGGCATCCAAGATGCCACACCGAAAATGATGTTGTTATTACTTCTCAAGGAAAATATACTGGCCAGTGATATCATTGAAGAAGACCTGGTATGTGCCAGCCTTGGCAGGAATATTGGAACCACCTGCAATACCTGTACCATAAGACCACTCGGTGGAGCCCCAATTGAATTTCCAAGAATTATCTGAAGTGAACTTCAAGCCGCCATCGGCCGAAATCGTCACATCGCGTACCCAGTCGTGATTCTCTGAACCGGAGAAGGTTGAGAATGCTGTCATACCCGTAGTGAAGCCCCAAGAATCGAAATCACCAGTGATATACATGGTAGCGTATTTATTCGTCGTCCCAGTATATTCCTCAATCGTAGCCTTATTGGTCTTTGTATCGAGCTTGATGGTATAGTAGCCAGCTGTATTGACGACCACATTGCCATCGTCATTTTTATCAAAAGCAGAATTGTTCTCAATATTCGTAAAACCAGCGTAGCCGACATTCACATCCCAACTACCCGGCTTGGCAATGAGTTTGAACTGACCGCCTGCTGGGAAGTAATCAGTGATAGAAATAATGCCCGTTCCAGTCTTGGCATCATAAGTCTGACCAGTGATAGGATAGAGTGGGATGATGGATGTACCGATGTTAGCAGTACCATTATTTCCCCAAGAGCCATCACCGACAGCGCTACCGATGAGATACCACTCTAATGGCGCAGCATTCTTCAACTCCACATAGTATGGTACGACGTTGAAAGAGACAACATTAGAGTAGATTGTGTCGGAAGCATAAACGGCCATACAACGTGCATAAACTTTCTGTGTGGCGGGAACAGCATCTTCTTTCCACTTCTCGCAACGCTGCAAGATTGTTGCGAGATCTTTACCTTCAACGTTTGAACTGACGATAGACTTCACACCACCGGCAGAGCCAAAAGTTGGAACGGTCTTGCCACTTTCATCTGCAAGGGCTGTCTCGACAGAGACTGACCAGTCATTCTCAGGAGAGAACTGCATCTCATAGCTGGCAGCCACAGGGAAGCCATAGGCGGGCTGAGACCAAGAGAAAGCCAAACTGTCAGTAGCACGCAAGTCTACGTCTGTCCCAGCAAAGACAGGAGTATTCAGCTCAAATGTTGTCGGTGTCTGCAAGGTGGGGTTGTTATCTCTGTCGTCATCACAAGATGCGAACACGCCCAGCCCACAAAGCAACAGTGCTGATAACTTAATTATTTTGTTCATTGTTGTTTCTTTAAAGTATAAACTTGATTCTCAAGACAGGCGGGCCAGCGCCCGTCTGTCAGCGTTTCCATTAATAACCAGGATTCTGAGTGATGGCACCCTTGACCTGTGCAGAAGGAATAGCGAAGATATTGCGTGTAGCATCAAAGTTACGGCCGTTCTTCACGCCACCCTTGTAGCTCCAGTTGTAGTTGTTATTGCCACCAAAGCGTCCGAAGCGGATCAGTGTCTGGCGACGCAGACCCTCGAAATAGAACTCACGGCTCCACTCATCGCAGATATCAGAGAGACTGTAACCTGCCTTTGTGGTAGCATGAGCACGTGTACGGAGCGCGTTGATAGCAGCTGTGCCCTCAGCGGTAGTTGTGTTACCATTCTCACGTGCAGTAGCCTCAGCATAGGTGAGATAAGCCTCAGCAACACGGAACAGGAAGAAGTCTGTCTCAGGGAAGGTTGCATCCTTACCAACGGAGTTATCGGTCTTGAAGTTGATGAACTTAGCGCAAGCAAAGCCATCAGGGAATTTACCGTTACAACCGTCTCCGTTATCCAATGTTCGACCTACGCCATCGAATATAGCACGATCGTCACTAGCAGCAGCAGGCATCTCTGTGCAGGACACGTTCGGTGCATCATCGTTGGGGAAGAACTTCTCAATGAGATCCTTGCGTGCACGGTTACCGCCCCATGTCTGACCAGTACCGTTGGTAGCTGTGGGATAAGTACCGCTCGCGTCGGCGTGCATGTTACCATCGAAGGTAGAAGCCATCAGGAACAGAGAGCCTGCCCAGGATGTCGTGGTCTGGCCGTCCTGATAGATACGCCAAACACCTTCTTTAGCAGCGCTCGTAGAACCGTTGTCGCCCATGAAGAGCATCTGGTAAGCACTCCACTTACCGCTACCCGTGGTATTAAGCTGATAAGGAGAATCCATCACTTTCTTGGCATACTCAGCAGCCTTTTTCCACTGCGCAGTACCTGTATAAACCTCAGCGTTGAGGTACAGGCGGGAGAGAAGCATCCAAGCAGCAGCCTTGTCAACACGGCAATAGCTATTGAGGTTAGCATCTGTCTTGGGCTGTGCGTCAGAAAGGTTAGGCAGGAGGTCGAGGACCTCACTCTCAATCCAATTGTAAGCTTCCTGACGGGTCATGCGTGTCGGCTTGGCAAGTGTGGTGCTAAAAGGTATATTACCAAAGGCATCCATCAGCATGTAATACTCCAAAGCGCGAATCAGACGCACCTCAGCGGTCTTAGTCGCATCAACATCGCTGAATTCGTTGATGTACTGGTTGCAGTAAGAGATACCCGTTGTAAGACGAGCATAGTAACCATTGAGCATAGGAGAACTGGCATCGTAGGTATCGTAGCAGAACTCCTTAATACCAGCATCACTCCAATGGCAGATAGCCTCATCAGTAGTGAGCTCGTTAGAGTTCCAATACTGGCGGATAAAACCTGAGGTACCACCGTCAATACCATCGATATCGACATCGCCGTCACCCTGGGAGTTACCCGACATACCAAGGTTGGCATAGCATTTATTGAACAGGCCGGAAGGAGTCACCTCCAACGTCATGTTGGGGTCGATAGGCGTGACATCCAAGTCGCCGGTGCAGCCTGAAAGGGTCATGCAGGCAGCGGCGGCCATTAAGATGAATTTACTTATATTGATTTTCATATGATAAGCTCTGAAAAGTGTTTAGAAGTTAAGATTCAGACCGATGATGAGAGAGAACGGGCGGGGATAGACATTGCTGTCGTAGCCGTTATAGACCTCCGGATCAATACCATCATAGTTGGTGATGGTGAATACGTTAGAGGCTGTAACATAAGCACGTCCGCCTATACCCTTGTAATTGGCCGTTCTGAAGAGGTTGTCAAAGCTGTAACCCAAGGTAATGTTGTCACACTTCAAGAACGAAGCATTATGAATCCAGCGGTCAGAGAGGATAGCGGTAATATCATCTGTCTGCCAGTCGTCAGCCACAGCAGCAGCGGTCTTGTTAGTCAGGAAGTTGGTAGAAGCCCACAATGCATTGGGGCTCACGTTGTGGAATCCCTGGCTGACAGCGTCATATACATAGTTGCCCAGGCTGGCACGGAAAGTCATGCCCAGATCCCAGTTCTTATACTCCAAGCGTGAAGACAGACCCATGGTGACAGGAGCTGCGGGGCTCTTGTAGAAATAGCGGTCTTCATCGGTAATCTTGCCATCACCATTGCGGTCGACGACAGCACCCTCAATGGCCTTGCCGTTCTTATCGTAGACCTGCTGGTAGACCCAGAAAGAGTTCATAGGATGACCCACCTGCTGATACTGAAGATATTTATCAGTACCAATCACGATGCTGGAGTTCTCAACGGGAGTACCATCGCTGGATACGCCAGAGAGATCGAGAATCTTGTTGCTGTTGTAGGTGAAGTTGTAGTCCAAAGTCCAGTACCAGTCCTTAGAACGAATCACCTTCCAGCTCAATGTTGTCTCAACACCCATGTTACGGAGCGAGCCAATGTTTTGCCAAGCTTTATTACGATAGGCGGAAAGAGCCTCTGTAGGAGCATAGTTTAGCAGGTCGTCGGTCTTACGATAGTACCAGTCGACACTACCTGTGAGGCGCTGGTCAAGGATTCCCCAGTCAACACCGATATTATAGGTTGTGGTGGTCTCCCACTTCAAATCTGGAGTGTAGTTGTCCGGGCGGTACATCGTACCGTCACCATCGGCAGGATAGAGGGTGCGGTTGTCCTTATTCTTTGTGTAGGTAGGAATCCACGCGTAGTCGTTGTTCACGTCCTGCTGACCAGTCTGACCCCAACCTAAGCGGAGCTTCAAATCTGACAGCCACTTGATATCCTGCATCTTGTTCTCTTCCTTCATCTTCCACATAAATGCGAAAGAGGGGAATACAGACCAGTGATCCTGGAAACGAGAAGAACCATCGTCACGAACGGTAGCCGTCACAAAGTAGCGATCCATCAAGCTCCAGTTGGCACGACCGAAGAATGAGACAAGATAGTTCTCTGTACGAGCCCTATAGTATTTCTCGTTGTAGGCAGTACCAGCAAGGCTTGCATCGTTATTGGTAGACTGATAGTAGCCACGGTTATCACTGTCGGTACCCTTCCAGAAGTGCTGGTACTCGTAACCACCCATGATATCGAAGTGGTTCTTAGCCTTGTCATTGAAATCATGGTAGTACTGTGCGTAGGCACTCAGAGAAAGGTTACGCTTCAAGATTGACTCCTTGCCGTGATAGCCATAATAGTTATATGTGTTGTCAGGGTAAGCCGGTGTCTTTACGGTAACCTGTGAACCCTTAGCCACATCGGCACCAACCGTAGCGTGGAGGCGGAGGTCTTCAAAGCCATGCACTTTGTAGTCGACATCGGCACTTCCGATAAACTCACGGCTGTTGGCAATATCGTCCTGCTCATTGAGTACAGCCAATGGGTTCTTGGTAGCCAGTTCGTTCCATGTGTATGGCCAGTTGGCATCACCATAGTTGCCGGCCTTCAGCCATTGGAAGTAGCCACCCATATTGTTCAACGTCTGAGCGATAGAACCGGCATAAACATTCTGGGTATTCTTACCATCATTATAGAAGTTGGCATCGGTGTACCAACGAGATGTGTAAGAATACGGATCCTGTGTTGGGTCCATATTGATGGCAGCACCCACAGCATCGGTATTGGCATACTGGCTACGAGCGTACATGCCCTTGGCATTGACGTTGATGTTCAGATGATTATTAAACAAAGAGGGACTCAGAGTGAAAGAGCCCGTGTAACGTTTGAAGTCTGAGGTCTTCAGGATACCCTGCTCATTGGTGTAACCCACAGAAACACGGTAGGGAAGATTGTCGCCTACAGAACCAGAAACAGTCACACCGTGATCCTGGCTGATAGCCGTGCGATAAATGAGATCCTGCCAGTCAGTGTTGGCAGTTCCTAAAGCGGCATAAGCATTGGAATTCTCACCCCACTTATCCTTGATAAGCTGGCGGAACTCGTCACCGCTGAGCACGTCAATGGTCTTCTTCTTCCAGCCTAATGTCATACTACCGTTGTAAGAGACTTTCACGCCTCCTTTATGTCCCTTCTTCGTGGTGATGATGATGACACCATTAGAACCACGGCTACCATAGATAGCTGTAGCGGAAGCATCCTTCAAGACGTTGAAACTCTCAATATCCTGCGGGTTGATGGTTGAGAGGATGTTTGACACACCCTTGACACCGTTATTGTCAAGAGGCACGTTATCGATGACGATAAGCGGGTCGTTGGAGGCATTCAATGACGAACCACCACGAATACGGATGGTAGAACCGCCACCAGGAGTACCGCCATTGTTGATAACTGAAACACCGGCAACCTTACCTTCCAACATGTCCTGAGGGTTGACAACGACACCCTTGTTTTTAGAGTCTGGACGAAGGGCTGTGACAGAACCTGTCAAGTCAGACTTCTTAGCCACACCGTAACCGATGACGACGACGTCGTTGAGCGTCTTCTCGTCGGCTTTGAGGGTGATGACCATATTGTCGCCGGCTGTCACCGTCTGCGGGGTCATGCCCAAGTAAGTAAATGTAAGTTTAGTACCGGGGGCTACGTTGATGCTGTAGTTACCATCCATGTCAGTGATACCTACGGCCTTACCGTTGGCTGTGATGGTAGCGCCCATGACTGGCTCGCCGGTAGCATCCTTCACCTGTCCCTTGATGGCACCTGATTGTGCCCAGGAACCTGCCGCTAAGAGCAGACCTCCCGTGAGGGTCAGCATCCTGCGAGGCATTCTAAATTTTACCTGCTTCATCATTTGCTTTTAAATTAAGATTGGTATGTTGTTTATTTTTAGTCTTATTATAATAATATGTGTACCTCGTGCCATCCCGTGGCGTTGTGGCTGCTTGGCTTAGGTTCCTATTGTTCATAGTTTTTTGGGTTGCATAGCAGTCTTAGGCTACATCTGTGTGCAAAAGTAGTTTCTTTAACTTATATTTGTCGTTTTTTTCCGGCAAAGAACCTACCTTTGTAATCTGACGTTATCTACTGAATAATAGGCTATTAACTATGAAGGGAAACAAAGAAGAAGGAGACCGGCCTATCACGCTCCTCAATTATTACAGTACATGGATGGAAGACTTCGAACGCCTCGTGGCCGGAGGGTTGAGAGCCGAGAGCACGCTAAGAAAGCATAGCGTAATTTATAAGCAAATTTCGCATTTCTTGAGGGAAACCCTGAACATTGCTGATATCAATCTTACAGACATCAAACCCTCGTTTATCGTCGATTTCCATCTCTATCTGAAACAAACCTGCCACCTGGCCCACAACACCATCTGGAACTATCTCACGCCCTTGCAGATGCTCCTGCACAAGGCACACCAGCAAGGAATCATCGACAGCTATCCCTTTGCCGACTATCATAACCGCATGGAGGATACCGACCGTAACTTCCTGACGCGTGAGGAGCTTGAGCAACTGACGGCGTTTCCTTTCGGCAACAACCGCAAGCGGGCTTTCTTGCGCGACCTCTTCGTCTTCTGCTGCTACACGGGACTGGCTTACATCGACCTCAAGCAGTTGCAGAAGGACAATATCGTCTGCAACCCCATCGACAACCAGTTGTGGATTCATACCTACCGGCGGAAGACGGGGACGGAAGTCAACGTCAAGCTGCTGCCCGTGCCTTTGGAGATTCTCCAAAGGCAGGCTACCGACGCTAATAATAAATATGTGTTTGAGGTGCCATCCTTAGCGGCCTGTAACAAGATGCTCGGCACCATCGCTAAGAAATGTAATCTGAAGAAGCATATCACGTGGCATGTGGCGCGCCATACCATGGCTACCGTCATCTGCCTGTCCAACAATGTACCCATAGAAGTCGTGGGCAAACTCCTGGGCCATAAGAATATCCGCAGCACGCAAATCTATGCAAAGATCACGAAGGCGAAGCTCTGTCAGGAGATGGACACGCTGCGCGAGCGTCTTGCCCCACAACGGCAGTCACTCCCGCTCGCATCTGCCATCTCTCCGTCGTTCGTATCGTCATCCCCATCCTCCGTTACGGCAACTTCAGTCTCATCAGACTCTCTCGGCCGTATGACGCGTATGACGACGGAGCGCATGGCCTCGCTGCTCCATGCACCGCTGCGGTCTGTCGAGATGGCTATCATGGGACTCACGGGGAATGCCGATGCCACGGTGCGCTATGCCTTGGATACTGTCTTGGCAGTAGCCCTCGTCCTCAACACGCCCGAGGCGAAAGCGTTCATCACCGCAACGATGAAAAATATGAGAGGCGAGTAATAACTGTTTAACGTAACTCTTCCTTGCGCGCTTTGCGTCTTTGCGAAAAAATATCTCGCCGATTGTATTGCAGTCTGCGTTTTGGAATTTCTCGTTAAGGCGCAAAAGACGCAAAGAGATTTGTGTGAGAGACCGCTTTCTCCTAATCTTGTTCGTATTCTTCTTTGACGTACTTTGCTATTTGCTCTGCATAGTCATAAGGATTTTGAACAGCAGACTTGTTTACTAAAACATATAATGAAAGATCATTACGGCGATAATGCTCAAATAAGCGATTACTAACAGTAGAAGAAACGAAGCGACGGTAAACTCTGAAACGTCTGGTTGCGGAACCTAATTCATCCCGTTCATCTTCTGCTCCAACAAAAAAGAAGGAAGCTTTTTCGTCTCTATGTAGGACATCCAACATAATGCGATAAAGCGTATAAAAGATTGTTCTAGGTTCGAACGTATTTGTGCGCAAGCTAAACTTATTTTTGCTATTTATGTTGGCCTTATCAAAGAATTTTAAACAATAGGCATGAGAGACATATCTTTCAACACGCACAATATACGCATGATGAGACTTTGCAGATTTAAAACGATATTGCAAAGTCTCTATCAACAATTCGTCAGTCCCCGATTTATCAATCATCTGAAAGATAAACGGATATCCATCTGTCATTTCTGCCATTAAACGAGCATCATATAACCTGGTACACGTAAATTATCCAATTCTTTATCTGACACCTTAACGACATCAGGTGAAGCATCGAAGTAATCAACTGGATAACGATATTTACCGTTAGGCATTAAGACTTTTGTAACTCTACGAATTAAATGCTGTCCATCGTCAGTCATTATTCGCGTCATTTTTTGATGAACAATCTTTCCCATCATTTCTTCTTGTATTGAATATGTGCAAAGATAACTATTTTCATTTAATAATCTGCCGTCGGATTTGTTTTTTAACATCAAAAGCGTATAATTTTAATATGACCGCTTTCTCCCTACCTTCTAAACTTTCTCCGCAGCCACATGGCGAAGAAACGGTCGTAGACGTGATAGTCTGAGGGGGAATGGTAAATGAGCTCTCTGTCGCAGAAATATGCTGGGCTCTCATAGCCATAGACTAAGAAAGGATTTGTGAGATGCTTCATACTAATAAGATGTATTATAGCAATTACGTAATTGTCGTTACGAACTTTCCGTAACGCAAAGTTCGTAAAAACGAGGCGACGTACCAAGAAAACCGAAAAGAAATTGCTGCCTTTTAGCTTTATTTATCATCTCTCGCTAAGGCGCAAAGGACGCAAAGAGAAGGCCACCGGCTCAGCGCGATCTGGGGTAGCAGGATGACAGATTGGAAAGACCTCGGTCTTACGTGGACAGCAGGACATATCAAAACAGCAAACTGTCATTTATCGGAAGAAAAGGAAAATTGTCATGGACAGGCTTCCGCTCCTCAGGGAGCTCTGAGGCGCTATCTACGGGCTCGCCTTTCGAGCAAGCTCGACGTCTATCCCGTAGATAGCGCCTCACCCCCTACGGGTGTCAAGCCTGCCCATGACGAAAATCGCTTCGCGTAAAATTGCGCGGAGCGCATAAAATAGCGCAGACGATATTCTTATTCTTAATCGACTGAAGGCAGATAGTAGACTAATTGGTGTACCGTTCTATTTTATGCCCGAAGGGCAATTTTATGCGTCAGCAATTTTCGGCATAGACAGGCTTTACCCCCTTGAAGGGGGTGGTGTTGAAGTGTCGGGGCAGGCGGCGAGCTTGCTCGCAAAGACTGTCCCGGCACTTCAACACCACAGCTCCCTGAGGAGCGGTAGCCTGTCTATGACCATTTTCCAATCATCTTTTCAGTGGAAATAGAGACAAAAAACGAGAAACCTACTTTGCATCACGGCAAGAGGTTTTATTTGATTTTGTAAAAGGTATCGGGGACTTGAAGGTTTATCTGGGGCACCCTAAACTGCTTATGTTCCGTTTGTGCGACGATTCTCTCGCTGTTCAGTACGCCCTTTTCTTTATATTGTGTTCACATTTGTGCGTTGTGCAAACGTTTGCGCAAGTAAAATTGTGTTTTTGCCGGAAAAAAACGACAAATATAAGTTAAAGAAACTACTTTTGCACACAGAT